>ERZ1740070.2285-NODE-2285-length-11116-cov-8.316065_pt1 | contig 11116 bp, 16 predicted proteins | sample MGYA00581734_ERZ1740070 | MGnify/ENA primary metagenome ERZ1740070 (study PRJEB43018, sample SAMN04849744) | marine metagenome | isolation source: floating plastic debris | place: Pacific Ocean | collected 2008-09-01 | study: EMG produced TPA metagenomics... | reverse complement strand
CAAGTCAGGCGATTTTACCCCTACGCATAGCGGCTCCCATCATCAGGCAATGGCTCATTGACAACGACAGGCTTGTTTATGAGCTGAGCGACATTGAGAACGTATTAGTCAACTGGCTTGAGCTGAGCATTGAGGAGATAGCCACAGAAGCGCTTTATCACTGCCTCAGCGGAGATACCAGCCAAGCCATAGGCCGACGCACCTTTAAGGACTTACTAGGCCGCAAAGCATACACCGAAATACAACCAACTGAAACAACTGAAACTAAAGCAGCATAGGAGCATTGACATGTCAGAACTACTACCCAGAATCAAAACCCCTCAGCGCCCAGGCTATAGCCTTACTGAATACCCTCACGCTATCGCCCAGGCTCAGACCTACATTGCCAACCTTGACCTAACCATTGCAGAGACCAAGGCAGAAATCACGATGGTTGAGCTGGCCATCGACAAACAGGTTGCCTTTGACACTGAGCTAAAGAACGAAGGGCAGCGCAAGTCTAAGCGTAAGGAACTGATAGCCCAGGACGATGGGCACGACCTTTTAATCGGGAAACTGGAGACCGACAAACGCGCGAAGGCCCGCGCAGAGATACGACTGACCCTCCTGATCAATCAGTTCACCGTTGCCAAGATTGAAGCCCGAGGGGAGACAGCCAGACAACTTGCAATCGCAGCTTAGTGACCAGGCCCCATCATGGGGCTACATTTCCCCCAGAACATATGCAGCCTTGACACCCGCTCAGGGCTGCGCCATCAGATACCCTTACCCCTTCTCTCTTTTCTCTCTTCAAAACTTCCCCTCTAGTGTTTTTGGTCCCATATTTGGAAAAAGCTCATTCCTGAAACGCCATCTGCAACAACCCTCTTTGATTACCAAAACCTTTGCAGTGGAGGGAATGAGCTACGCTCAAACAAGGACCAAAAACACGAAACTTTCAACGTGCCGGTGGTACTCCACGGGCACATCCTTATCTCATCTGAAGAGTTAAACAGAGAACAAGTAGCATTCGGTGGTACTCCACGGAATGCGGATTAATAGCGGTTGCGATCGCAACTCTACTTTTCTATCACTGGCCACTTTCCGCACCATATTTCGGATAGACACCAGGCTTTCTTAGTTTACTTTCGGCGTCAAGTGCATAGGGCACGGCAACAGCAAAGCTTATTAACTCGCCCTTGACTCTCTTCAGTAGCCATTAATAGCCCTGGTGGCATTGTTGTGTTCTAGTTTGGATTATGACTATTCAAGATGTAATTCGTCACAGTCAAACCGTTGCAGAAGTTCTTGAATGCAGTGTTAAGTTTCAGCGAGTCAAAGGTACGAGGGGCTATCTTTTTAGCTTCTCTGAGATTGATGCTGTAACAACTTTCACTACATATCTAAAAATGCAGTCAGATAGAGGCCAGCTTACATACACTAAGATTCCTTGGGAAAGTCAGGTTATTGTTTCAATGACTTAGATCTATCAAACAGGTCAGTCACTGTTGTCCCGTCAATGCTGACTGACCTATTGTCCTCTAATCCCTCCTCATAACATTCTTCAGCTTCCTGACGAGTTTTAAACGTAAAGTGTATTCCAATCTCATCAACTGAAATTAAGCAAGGGCTGAAAACCTTTCCTAATGAAGATTTATCCATGAAATGCTTTAGATTTGCTCAACATCTAGTATTCTCTCAGCCTATCACTTGAAAATTGTTGCTGCGCGTTTCAGTTCCGTTCCGTATGCACTCCACTCCACTAGAAGCGGTGCTCCACAGGTTGGCCGAGTATAGCACCTCCGTTCCGCTACAAAGCTTATGGTTAAGGTGATAGACCTTGTAAAGGACGCTCCACTCCAGCGCTCAATATGTACTAGGGTGTTCCGCACCGCTCAAACGCCCACCCACCTCCCAAAACAAACTATGTCCGAAGACTTTTCCAAATCCCCAAACTGGATTGACCAAATCTACCCAGTGCCTGATCCGACGTGGGACTATTACCGAATCTATGAAGTTGCGATCGCAATTGATAGAGAGTCAACCCGACTATTCAGCCAAATTTCAAACGAAGAAGATCGCACACCGGAAGCAGACCAACGCATCAGAGACCGGCTAAAGGAAGTCAACCTACAGTGCAACGAATTACTCAGACTGCTTGGCTAAATCAAGAACGTGTTGTATAACGATAGTCATCTAAATTGAGTAACGCTCATGGAACTATCAGAGATGCTTGAAGACCGTCTTAAGGAACGGGAATTGAGCAAGTATGCCTTAGCAAAAATCCTTTCTGAAATGGATGGAAGCGGTAAAGCACCAAATCAATACACTAGCCGACTAGCCAAGGTTTTTGACGATCCTAAAGGCCGAATCTTCGCTAATTTGGAGGAGGTTATTAAGGCATTAGGAGGTGAGATCGTTATCCGTTGGACTGATACGACCGATCAGGTAGTTCGATAGACTTACGTACATACACGTATCGAAGGATACATTCAAATAGCAAAAAGCCCAGAGCTGGCAGGCCCTAGGCTTAAAAGTCGAAAACAAATTTTCTGAGTAAATTATGACACATCTACCGGGAGGGCGACAGACATCGCCCCATCTTCGGCTATGCCCAGCCGAGGTAAAGGCATTGTGGGAAAGGGGTCATTACTCTCCTAAAGGATATCTATATCAGCTTGTTTTGGCGCACCGTCGCGCTGAATGGTCATGGAAAGTTGAGAATGTAACAGCGTTTTGCAAGGAATGGGGTTTTGTCCGCAGAACCTTCTATAAGGCGAAGGCTGCACTGATTGATGAAGGGTTGTTATCTGAAGAGATTGAAGGTGCAATTCAACTAACTGCTCATAGGTGTGCCCCAGCGGGCACAGGTGAGCCCCACGGATCACAACCTGTGCCCCACGGATCACAACCTGTGCCCCACGGATCACACTCAGGCTCTGAAACCCTTGACTCACAAAGCATCTGTGACCCTACAGATCTATACAAATTTAAAACAACTACTACACAAGAGAGTGGTGGTGTTTCTGTTGATGATTTGGAAGAAGGGACTACGCTTCATGGTGAAAATGCAGACTATTCCAACGAAGCAAAGAACCCAGAGAAGGACACATATGCTCCGCCGATTTTGCTTCAAGCAAAAAATAAATTCGGCATCAATCTAGATGACCGGCAACTGCAGAAGGCTATTGAGCAATGGCCTGAACGTGTGGAGGTTGCGATCGCATGTTTAGAAGAGAAGCAGCTAACGGTTAAGCATCCCACCCGCTACCTGACACGGGCCATTGAGGACGACTGGAGACCTGAGAAACAGACCGTCCGCAGCGATTGGCGGGAATGGTATGACGAGGCTTATAAGCGTGGCCTGGTTCGTGCTTCCCAGAGCCAGGGCGACACCATTATGGTGCTCACCATCGACGAGCATTGGGTGTCTTTCGAACATCTGCGGCGGCAGTCCTGGGAGGAATTAGAAGCACAATTGAAACCCATCACGGTTGATTCCCAGGCAGTGCCGGAGAATCTATCAGAGGCCCAGGTTAGAACTCTTGAGGCCATGGCCGTTTTAGTCGAGGAATGAGCTATGCCATGGGACAGAAGCCTTTACCCCGACAACTGGGATGAACTGGCGATGGAAATCAAGACTGAGGCTAACTGGCAATGCCAAGCCTGCGGCCGCCCGTGCCGTAAACCTGATGAAACCTTCGATCAGTTGTATGAGCGACTACCTGACTACTGGAAACCATATTGGTGGAGCTGGGAAGAGAATGACCATGAGCCAGTGAAGGTTGCTAAGCCGCATCGGTTTAAGCTCACCGTTGCTCACCTTGATCATCGGCCTGAGAATTGCGATCGCAATAATTTGAAAGCCTGGTGTACACCTTGCCATGCTCGTTACGACCTAAAGCAGATGGGCCGTAAGCGGGCACTCAAAGCAGAGAGAGCAGGGCAGTTGAGAATTAATGGCTTATGACTCGATACTCAGGCACTCAGCTGTCAGCACTGGACCAGGTGGAGCCCTATGAGATTGGTCAGGATTTGCAGGTTTTCAAGCCAGCTTCAGACCCGGAAACGATTAAACAGGGGTTGGCTGAAGGATGGATTGTCCCACTAAATATGGAGCTACCCGCAGCTGCGGAAGACACTAAATCTAGTGCCCGTCGGCATCGTCCGAAGGGAAGCGCTAGTGGTTGGCTGGAGTCTCGCACTGGCAACCGAAAACGGAAGAAACCCAGCGTCAGTTACTACTACCGATGGGATAGTCCAAAGGGACGAGTCAGTGAATACGTAAAGGCTTCAAAGCTTTCGGGTGTGAATCAAATGCTTTCCGAAAATTGCCCAGCGCTGGAGATTCTTGAATACGTAATTGAAGGTAAAAAGAAACCCTCTAAGCTGGCTCAAACGCTATTAGCTGATAGGAGTTCTGAAGCAACTCAGACAGCAATTTTAAATTTCCCCCAGAACAAACCGAAAGCATTCTGATAGTTTGCTCTGAATTTGTTCTCGTAAAGAAAGAATATTCTTAAAAAAGTTGTTGTTTGCCGATTCATAGAATCTTCACCAGAATTCGGGTGAATCGCTGAAACTATTTTTTCCCAAGGCTTTGCATAATATGGGAGTCGCAAATAAAAAATTATTTCTCATGGGTGACCAGAATTCGACCGTTGAACACCAGATTCGCCCGACAGAGCTACAGGACCAACTTGGTATTAAAAAGGACGCTTACTACAGCTATCTGAAGCATCTAAATATCACTGCTGAGAAGGATTCAAAAGGTAAGGCTTACTTGAATCCTGAGCAGGAAAAATTAATTCGGGAGTTACGTCAGCATGTGGTTGATGGTGGAAGAATCGAGGATTTCAAAGTAGAGGAGCAGCCAGAGACAGCATTAGCAGTTGCTGATAGTGGGGAAATTGGAACGCTCAATGGTCAGCCAGAGGAGCCAGAAGAGGAGATCGACCCATCTCAGGGGTTAGATATGGAAATGCTGTATCGGGAGGCATCCGCGATTGCTGCTCAGCGATTGACGGCTAGTGAGCAGGTTGTATTGGCTATGGCTAGCCAGATGGGTTATGAGGACCTTCACCCGGATGCTCAGGCCACTGTAGACCGTGTTCGGAGTGCATCCGCCCCAAAGTTCAACGCCCAGGAAGTAGCCGCAGACCTCCTGAGCAAGTGCAAGCAGATGAGCCAGGTCGCAGCATAGAGGCCATAGAGCCTGACCACACGGACGGCATTAAACGTGTTTGCGCTGCTATCAGTTCCGGTAGCAGCGCTTTAGTGTTGGCAGAGGCTGGAATGATTGGTGACATGCCAGAGCGGCTGGTGAAGTTGTATGCCTCAGAGTTTGCGATCTCAACCGCTATTTATAAAGGCAGTGGGAAACGATTTTTCAACTCAATTGCTGAACAGCTCGACATTCCAACCACTGAACCCAGATACAACAAAGATGGTGAGTGTGTGGGCGAGAAGGCCATGAGCATGGATGTTCTCAAGGATGAGATATCTGACAACATAGGCCCTAACACGTTGCTGATTTTTCCAGAGGCGAAACGATTAACCACCGGGGTTCGCTACTGGCTGGAAGATGCAATCTCAAACGGGGTTAAGGTCATTTGCTTCGCGGCCGCTAACCCTGGGAAAGACATCTTTCTTGAAATGCTCGAAATAGAATTAGAGCTCCCCAGCGATAAACTCATCCGTGAAACGATGCAGGCCGAGGCCAATCGGATGGGGTTAAACATCACCCGTTCCCGCCTGGCGGAACTGCAACCGCTAGCAGGTAGGAATCCGATGTTAGCGAGAAAGGTGATTCGTAACGAGCGGCTAGGGCTCAACCAGAAAGCCAGTCCCCAGCACACTCAATATGTCGTTGTCATGCCGTTGGTCATTGCCTGCCTGATGGCCTTCGGAGTCATGAGGTTCATTGGTATGGGAACCCGTAATAAAGGGCTCTATATCTTTGGCGGGATAGCGTTGATTTCAGGAATGACACTCAAACAGGTAGGCCAGGTCAGGGGCGCAAGGAAACGGTTAGGCCAATGATGGCAATTACTCATGCTGTCATTGCCGCTGGGGGCGTTAGCTTGCTTCTGGGGACTGCTGACCCATTGCCGCTGGGTTTAGCTGTCCTGGGCTCCCAGCTGCCGGATCTGGATACTACAACCAGCGTGATAGGTCAGATTGCTTTCCCTATCAGCAGTTGGATAGAAGATAGATTCCCCCATCGGTCAATTACGCATTGCCTATTAGCTACCGTCACCCTGGCTGCATTGTCTTTAGTGACTGGCTATGTTCTGGGGGAAATCAAGGTATGGATGGCATTGCCACTTGCTCATGTTCTCGCTTGTTTCGCAGATTGCTTTACACGTCAAGGTGTTCAGTTGTTTTGGCCGATTCCTGTGTGGGCCGTTAGTGTCGCAAATCCGAGGCGCAGAATCTACACCGGAGGCCCTGCCGAGTATTGGGTTCTGGCTATCGCAACCGCTGTTTTAGTTGCTGGAATTTGGTTGGCCGGTGTGGGTGGTCCCCAGGCTCAGGTATCTAGAAGTTTGGGCCTGCGCGACGATGCGATCGCAACTTATAACCGCAATGTTTCAACCTCCGAAGTCTGGGCAGAAATTACGGGAGTTTGGATCGACGATAGAACCGATGCAAGCGGTAAATATTTGATTCTCGAAAACCAAGGTTCGGAGTTCATAATCACTGATGGAAAGTCTATTTATCAGACAGGAAAAAACATTATTGTTAATAAGCTTTTAACTAAAGCTGGAGAAGCATCACAGCGAATAGTAAAGAGTCTTACACTTAACGATCAAGACCTGTCGCCAGTACTGCAAAATCTACTCTCATCTAACCCAGGTTCAACAATCTATTTGACCGGATCGATCGCTGTCGATTTCCCCGAAGAAATTCAACCCGTTAGCGGCGGCCGCCAGCTGCAAACCCTGACCGTATCCGGTGAAGCTGTCGAGCTAAATTATCATCCGCTTGAACTGGCCATTGCTCAATTGAGCGACCAGTGGGCTACCGGCTCCATCACCGCTTTGATACTGCAATGAACCTCAAAGGACTAATCCCTTATGCGTTGGCCTTCGTTGCCGTGGGTGGTGTAGCCGTTGCTCAGCAATACTCTGATCAACCATCTCCCCCAGAACAAATAGATCTATCGGCAGAGGATGAAGGTCCCAGGCGTCTAACTATTAACGTCTCAGTCAATGACCCAGAGGACTTGAAGGTAAAGCATGGGGACCGTATTGAACCGGGTCAACTACTCGCTGACCGAGGGCGAGAACGTAGCCGATTAGAGGCCCAGGCGAAGCAACTTGACCTGGCACTACACCGGCTAGAGGTTGCCACAATCACCCCTCCGCTGCCACCGGCTACACCACCGGCTCTAATGTCACCTACTTACTTGGAGCAGAACGCAGCTATTGATAAAGCTAAAACCCTTGTACAACAGGCAGAATCAGCGATTCAAGCAAAACACCAAGAGATAGATTACCTAACCCAGCTGCCCAACCTGGACCCGCTCATTTTTGAACATGAGTCAGCGAAACTAGATGAACTTCAGTTAGAGCATACAGCCGCAGTCAGAGACTATCAGTTAGCCCTTGGCCAGCGCTCCACCGCAGAATATGAGCATTCCCGAGCCATGGCCATCGATGCCAGTTCTCGAAATCGGGACCGGCTGAGCTATCAATCGCAATGGGCACAGTACGAACAGCGGCTTAGAGACCGTGATTATCAGATGTCTCAGATTGGCTTGAAGCTCGATGAAATTCAGAATGCGATCGCAAACCTTGCAGTGGTCAGGAGTCCTTATGCGGGAAGGATTCGGCGTATCAAATGGCTGGGGCAAGATAGCAGCGGGCTTCTGTCTGCTGAAATCACTCTTATGGTGCGCTCCAGCTCAGGCCTTACCGTGCCTCAACAGTTCGATGCAATGCCTGACGGAACTAACGGATTTAGCGGTGAACCAATCATCCGAGATTGAGGCTATCAATCAGCAGCTTGAGTTCACTGACCAGAGACAGGACTACGCCAGGACAAGGCAATGGACTAACTACATTACGTTGGACCCGATCAGGTTAGTTCAGAACGTCCTCGGCGGAGGGGATGTTCAACGTGACCGGCTTGCGATCGCAGACCTGGAATTAAAGGAAGCTGAGTTGATCAGGCAACGTGAGAACGAAGCTGAATTTATAGCCAGTGAAGTCGTGGACCTGGTGCTTAGCTACGAAAAACTAGGACGAGAGGCAGATCTGATTGAATCCCAACTTGAAAACCATCTACTTCAGGTGGCTATTCAGGAAGCTCGATACCGCACCGGCCAGGGCAGCACTCGGAACATGATATTGCTATGGCAACGGACTGAAACCCTTACAGCTAGATGCCAGGAACGGCGTATAGGGCAAGCTCAGGACAGACGGGAATTGGAGATATGGATCGGTGAGAATTTGGCAGAGACGGGGCTTTATCCCAGTGATAGTGGCGATGGTGGTAGTTGCGATCGCTCCGAAGTTGTTCAACCAGCAAATTAACGCGGCTATTGACTCCGCAGCTGGTGGCCAGAATACCGAGTGGTATCAACTGGTGGAAGGCTCTGTTTACGATGGTGATACGTTACGGGTTGCCCGTGGCAATGAAGAGCTGAAAATCAGATTTTGCGGTATCGACGCTCCCGAGCGAGACCAGGCGGGAGGTATTGAATCACGTGACCATTTGCGGTCACTAATCGCTCAGGGGGACGGTTCCATAGGTGTTGTACCTGTTGAGACAGACCGTTATGACCGTACCGTTGCTGACCTATTTGTGATGCGGCCCGATGGCTCAGAAATTCATCTAAATTCCCAAATGGTCTTAGACGGCATGGCTTACCACTATGCTCAGTACTCCGATAGCTGCCCACAGCCAGAGGTTCTTGTTGAAGCTGAGAAAAGGGCTAAAGCCTCCAATGTCGGACTGTGGGTAGACCCCAGCGCTCAAAGACCATGGGACTATCGGAAAAAATCTTAAGAGCAGTGATTAATAGGCACTAAATCGAACTTTGAAGGCATCCAAATTATCATTAACCGGATGCCTTCAAAGATAGAAAGCGACTTAGCAAGCGTTAGCTTTGCCCGTTAAGCCATTGCGCTAGCGTCTTGACTAGCGAAGTGAGTAGTAGGAGAAAGATAATTTCTTCACCCATTGGCTCAGCTCCATGCGAAACAACAAGTCCTCAATGAAACGTACGGACTAGTTGGCTGAGCCATGAGCACCACACAAATGCCTCGACCTCTATTTCCAAATACTAAAATTTCTCGGGACACCTATAATTGTACCCCGAGCTTATTTTTATGTCAAGACATTTGTGTGGTTATCTCTAATGTACCCCAGTTACCCCAGTGTGTCAATATAAATTACTTATGGTAGGTGATTTTACGCTTTAATACGTATTTTGGCCTAATTTTTAGTGTTAACTGAGTTAATAAAGTTATGCGCGTAATGCACTGGAAACATTGGTTTTTCGTTCGATTTCGGTCACCGAAATGTCCTCATAGCACATACCCCCATAAGTCAGAGTTGTAAAAAGCAGTTTAAACTGAAAACAGGTGAAATAATATATAATAAAAACTTATTGAGTGATAGGCAGTAAGTGCACCATTATCCCCTTTCTATTCATTGCTATTAGGGGGTTTGATTGACTTTAAGACTGGATTTCCTTTGCGGTTATTTCTCTTGAGCATAAAAAATATGCAGGAAGTTGGCCGTTGATAGTTCGAGCTAATTGATATAGGCTAAGCCATGTTTATATAGTTCATTTGAACTGTTTTATACTAATGCTGCTAGCTTCTTGTACTGCCGCTCCAGCTTTGCTAGCCGCTGCCCCATCGATGCAACTGACTCAGCATCAGTCTTATCCAAATACATACCAATAGCTTCCTTGACTAACTCACTCTGAGATTTACCCGTTTCCTGTTGGATTCTCAAAAGCTGAGCATGCCATGTTTGGGGGATGCGTCCGGCTACAAGTGGCTTTTGCATAATTGTTAATTCTGTTATCAGTGTTAACCGTTGCTATGTATAGCAACAACTATTTTTTTGAATGCCCAATTCGTTAACCGGGATAACGCTGTTAATAATTGAATTTGATACGTTCTAGCCATTGTGCCAGTTGACTAAAAAAGGGCTTCATTCTCAATAAGAATCAGTAAAAACGCTGAAACCCTTGAAAACTCGTTACAATGCATTTGCTAAAACGTAGGAATTAGCAAATGCCTAAACGCGATCGCAACGGTCAGGCTGAAATTTGGACCGATGAAAAATTAGACCAGTTGTGGTTGGAGCTGGCCCCACGTTTCAGGGCACTATTTTCCATTTGTCTCTACACCGGCTGTCGGGTTAGCGAAGCTCGGCAGCTGCAGGCTGAGGATGTAATCGGCAGTCACATCGTATTTAGAAAGCAAACGACTAAATCAAAAGGCACTCGCCAGGTGAAGATTCACCCCAAGTTGATCACTGTTCTGGGGGGAATCGAGTTACCAAGTGAAGGGTATCTATTCCCTGGGAAGTTCAGAGGCTGCATTACTCGGCAAACTGCGGACCATGCCCTCAGACAAGCGTGTGATCGTCTTGGATTCCGTGGTTATTCAACCCATAGCTTTAGAAGGACGGCATTAACCAGGCTGAGCAACGCCGGGACTCCATTGCGAGTGATTCAAAAAATTAGTGGCCATGCAAGCTTGGCTGAGCTGCAGAAGTACCTTGAGGTTACCGATGACCAGTTAGAAGATGCTATATCCAATATCTAAATATTTGAATAGCTGAATATTTAACTATCTGACTGTTTGAATAATTAGATAGCTGCTACACTCTGGGCAATTCACAAGTGCCCTCATGAGAATTACCATTGCTTCCCTCAAGGGAGGCGTTAGCAAATCCACGCTATCGGTGAACATCGGCGCAGCGTTGTCTAAGCTGGGTCGTTCTGTTGTTGTTATTGATGCGGACCCCCAAGGATCGATTAATGACTGGGCCGCTATCCGAGATGAAGACTCGGAACCACCGTTTACGGTGCTGGCGGCCGCCAGGAAAACGATTAACCGAGATATCGACTCGCTGCAGGGCAATCACGATGATTGCATTATCGATACGC
>ERZ1740070.2282-NODE-2282-length-11118-cov-9.916659_pt1 | contig 11118 bp, 12 predicted proteins | sample MGYA00581734_ERZ1740070 | MGnify/ENA primary metagenome ERZ1740070 (study PRJEB43018, sample SAMN04849744) | marine metagenome | isolation source: floating plastic debris | place: Pacific Ocean | collected 2008-09-01 | study: EMG produced TPA metagenomics... | reverse complement strand
GAGGCGGGGCGAGCGGAGCCTCCAATATGACATCACAGCCTATAAGCATAGGCTAAGGAGTGGCCAAACACTATGTAAACTTGAATGCCAAAAATACCAAAAAACTCATGCAAACCACTGCCAGCCTATTTATTTCAGACATATATTTCGCAGTTTAGTTTACCTGTGCTAGGCTAGGGGGGGGGTTGGTTGATGATGCACAGCTTGCAGGCCTACCTGCACATCATCATTAAAACCTTTGCCCCTTACCAAACATTACAACAATGGTTGTTAAAAAAAACACAAAGAGAGACCCATAATTAGTGTATGAGTCATGTATCAGAGAAGTAATATTTTAGAAAATAAAGTAAATTAATTAATAATAATACAATAGAAAAAAAATTCCACATGAAAAAAAGGAAACAAATAGATTTGGAATATCCCAGGATAATTACCTTTCATTTGTGTGCTTCTAGAAACCTTGAGTATGATCCTTCAACACACAACTTTCATAGATGGCTTGCATAACGCTGTGATATGAAATTCGAGGGAAATGTGAGGCATTTTAGCACAATTTTTGTGCCACCTTGAAAACTGTCTCATCTATGCACCATTTACCTGTGTTGTGATTGGTTTGGTCAATGATTGTTGTAGTGAGCCAAGTCAAGCTATCCTGTGCCTGTACCAATCAAATCACACTCACAAGGATTCCAACAGTAGCTTGGATTGTAAGACAGGACAACTCTTTTTTTACTTCCTAAAACTGAAAGCAAGAGTTATATTCTCCATTTACAAGACTAGACAACTACAAATATGCAGCAACAATGTTACTATGGTTCATCATCCTGCAACTCCATTGATTTTACATTGAATGGAGTTGACTCATAATCAGTCTTGGCTTCTGAAATGTCGCGTTTTTCCAAATGAGGGTAGTTGTTATCCATGGAACACCAGAACATTCTTGGGTTAGAAATCCATAGTCCAGAAAGGGTTGGCTCTGAAGTGATTTCAACCCACGGCGAACAAAACATTCTGACTATACAGCTGTTTTTTCACTTTCGGTCTATAAGCTTCATATAATAACATTTTAATCATGAAATCAGCCATTTTAGTCATGGAAACATTGATCCCGGAACATTTCCGACCCTAGAAAAGAAATTTAGAAGTTGTTCTGCAATTAGCAAAAGGTTACGGCACGCCCCTGCACAGATCTCTCATAATATGGTACAAAACATGCATTTTTATGGCCTATCGAGGAGCTATACATCTAACTCCTTCCATTCATTGTGGGAGTCTTTTGAAATCTGACCACAACTGTTTTGGTTTGTAGGTGTTCCCTCTTCGAAACCAAATACTCCAATCAACTAAATACCCCGCCCATCTATTATTTAAGGCTGGGCGGTATTGGGAAAATTGAACTCGGTTCAGTTTCACCCATAAATATTGCGTTCGGGGTATAATATTGCTTAGTGTGAAACTCCTAAAATTCAACGTTTTTCTTTTTTTGGAGCATGATTGGCCAAATTATGGAGATATACCTATATATCGCCCAGCCCTACTATCACTCCATGCTCCAATAACCCAAAACTCGACGTTACAACCTCAAACCCATAAAATAACCTGAACTCAGGGACGAAACGAAAATGGGGACAACCAACGTTGTATTTTCATAAGCTTCACAATATACTCTAGCCACAAAACTTTTATCAGGAAATCAATTTTCATAACGGACAAGCCAAGCGGCTAGCAGTTGTTACTTCCACGAGAAATATGTTGCTTACGATCTCGTTGTGGCTCTAGTAACCTACTTGTCACTGTTGTCATAGATACAATCTCTATCGCAGATAACAGGGTGATTTTATTTTATTCTCTTCATTGGAGCATACACCTTGTGTAAAAGTGCACTAGTAAAATGCCTATTGGAAAGAAGATGCAAAATAGTTAGTTCATAAACATGGCAAAATAGTCAGAAAAAGCACTAAGCACCATGCGTAATTAGCAGATATTCTTCCATAATGCAAAATGTGTTTTATTTTGAGTCAATAGTCAAGATTGCACAAATAGCGGCACAACATTGCAAATAAAACTATAAACTACATGTATCCCATATTTCAGTCAGCATTTTGAGGTAAGTGAAGTCCCATACTTTCTAGAATATTAGATGTTGGACCTGGGAGTCCCATTTGACTACTGTATGATTCTAGAAGGTTCTTCACAGTGTTGAGATCCATGTCTATGGCACCTTCCTGTTCGCTGTCATTGTCTGATTCGTCGGTGAGAGATTCTTCCTCGGCCAAGGAAGCTTTAGAAGCTGTCGGTGGTTTAGGTGCAGCCTGCAAAACAAATAATAAGATCAAAGCTGTTACACCTAGAAGTTTTACAGTAATGTGAAGTCCCAAACTTGTGGGATGTGATAGCGATTCAACTTGACGATATGCTTTAGGCAACCACATCTCCTACACTACAACCATTCATGCATATAATACATATTTGTATGTGTTACGCAGCTAAGTAGGTCATTCCCACCAACCTTCTTTTGTGCAGGTTTGGACTGCTTTTCAAAACTTTGCCCGATGTTGGTTTTAGATAATTCTCTATCCATCATAGCCATGAAATCTTCAATCTCGGGTTCAGCTGCAACTTTCTTGTCTTTTTGAGCTACAACGAAGCCATATCTGACATTATATAGACATTATTTTTGATGAAGCTGCCAATAAAGCGTTTTGAAACTTACGAACTATCATTAATTTGGATAATCAACTCACATTAAGGGATGATTAAAACCAAAATGGGAAGACACTTGTACCTGTTTGTACACAATCAAATGGTTTGTGATTGATGTCCAAACAGCGATTGCATTGTGCCTTCAGGGGACGACCAACTCCATAGGATAGGGCTCCATTGAATTGAATCTGAGAATTTCATAATATGCAGTATGTAGGCCCTTATATACTGCAACTGCAAAATTGCATTTTGCTGTTAAAATAGGTGAAAAATGTTGTCATTAATATGAACTTTTTTCAGTTACGTATTTTTTGCAGTTCCAGTTGTAGTGTGCTAGGGCCTTAATTAAATGTAGCCTCTGTGAATACCTTTGCTCTGTGATTGTCTGAGTGGAGGTTTATTGTTGAATGACACATTTTTCTTGGTAGAACTCCTCCTATCTGCAGTAACACGACCTGCACTAGGCTTCTGCACACCAGCTGCTTGAGACTGGCTAAACTGAGTTAGATTGGGTTGTGGCTGCTCAGGTAAAGAGTCGTCAGATTCATAACCATCCAAACTTGAATCGTCTGAATCAAGTGGATCTTCATTCTCACCATCTAAGTAATAGCATATACATAAAAACATATGGATTATAATATAAATATATCATTCTATGCGACTATAAAACATTTAATCTATATTTCTAGTCATAGGTTTCTTTCGTCAATAAAACCCTTGATCAGCCGAGAGTAGGAAGACTTGTTGTTTGGCTTCCACAATGATTGTACATGGGTATAGTATAGCAATCTGAAAGCACTGATGGCTAATGAATCCAAGATGAATCCGCTGTGTAGGTTACTCACTCATCATTTTCTCAATAGCAGAAAGAAATCCTTTACTATCAAACTTCAACTCCTCACTGAAAAACAACAGATTCCATTGATCAACCGCTAGAATGTTTAACACATTTATAATAGTGTATAACTCCATGATTGGATATAAGACCACGCTAGTCTAAGCAAGGAGTCATTTCACTCCTTGGTCTAAGAGTTCAGATTCCATATTGGAGGAGTTGTGATTATTCTGTGGTCATGACAATATAGTGCCACATCATCATCTGATTTGGAGTTGAAGCAGGGACAGTCAGATCTCTCATCATCCTTGGACTAAAAGCATATCAATTAACAAATAATATCGCCACCAGCTGTGTCAAGGGCTAGTCTAAGTGCTCGTATTCTAGAAAATTTTGGCCTTGGAGACTTCTGATACCGGGTGCCATGTGCACTAAGACTATGTTAAGGAACATACCTGTTTGGCACCTCAGCTCCTTTTAATATGCTGCTCTGCTTACTAATGAATGCACTCATACTGTCTGTTATCTGTGAGGGGTCAAAGTTGATATCTGAAGTCTCCTCATTGCCTGTGTTCACATATCCCTCCAGCAGATTGTCTAATTCATCATAAGTCATGTACAGCCAGGAATCATCTTCAAACAAATTATTACAAAATGTAACTCAAATATTTTTGTGACACGTACCTTGTGAAATTATTTTAGGGTAGTCCTACTGCTCTGCTCACCAAAATTTGAGATTTCAATCTACACATTGCAAAATTAGCAATCATGGTGCGCAATACACACTAAAATGAGGAAAAGATGATGAAGAGATGAAACATGATGGGATCTCTGAGTTGAGAGACACATGCTCAGTGGTTAAATTCCCAAAGAATCATCCACCGCAATACGTGATTTCCCACCATTTGGACGAGTGGGTGCCTATAAGTGGTTTTGACACTTCTTCCATCAGAAATAGTACATGTATTTCAGATACCACAGAGGTTTGTAAGCGACAAACACGCATACTTTAAAGGACGGAATTATACACGGAATTCAATTTAGCGACCTGGCTCAGAATAGTCGAATTCAGAGTATTAAATATTAGCGAGTCTTGACATCTGAATTTCAATCATATGAGCCATTATTGAAAGATTTAAAAATATCTAGGAATTTTAAGCGAAATCGAAAATATAGCGGATTTGTTATTATATTAGTGAAATAGTGAAATTTAAATTCCAATGAACATTTTCCTCCTAAAGGGTAAGTCAAACCCACCATCATCTGGTGCAAGATTGGCTTCAGATTTTCTGAGTTGTTCTTCAGTAACATCTGTCTCTTTTAGCTGCTTCATAATTACTTCCCCTTGATTCCTGTCACCTCTAAAATAAATAGACGCCCGGTCAGGAAAAGTGAAATTAAGATGTGAAGAAGCAAACAAACGGTCAGATGGTCAGAGATCATGTCCTGTGGTGAGCAGCGGTCAAAACTACACCTATAAGACTGTTGCAACCATCCAAGAGGCTCTCTATCAATAAGTTTTCTTTCAGTAGAGGGTTTTTATTAGTTTCTATTACTCCTTGTTATTTGAGTTCTAAGGCTACATTTCAGTTAAGATCAGTAAACTCTTATAGATAAGGTCAGAGACCAGTGTGACAACCATTCGATTGTAAAATACTATCAGAAATTGCGTGCACAGAATTCAGAAAGATGATACTACCTTTAAATCATCGGAAATCTAACCTTTGGTCATTATTGACATTCTGCAGCTCTCTGCTTGACTCAAAATATAATTTAGCCTGCCTCATCAAATCATTGTACTTGATTGAGCCTTCTATTTCTCCCTGTGAAAAATAAGAATAGATGATAGATTATTATTCTCTGTGAATGTGATGGTATATTTTGTGGCCTTTTGTTAAGTAATCTGGGATGATTACATAAACCCCCTTACTAACACATATCAAATGAAGAGTTGCTTCCCCATTTCTATGAGCACACAACTCCTAAAAACACCAGCCCCTTCACACATTGAGATACATATACATTTATATCCCACTGCCCCCAAAAATGCAGCAATTTCTTTTCCAAAGTAGATGGTAATCTAGCTTAAGTTCCTGAGCTGTGAAGACACTGAAAGCTTAAAATGGCGTAATCAGAATTTTGACAGGAGCAATCAAACAGAAAATACTTTGAAGACTGTTTCCTGTGAAAAAAAGTTATTATCGTGCCTAGAATCAATCGTCAGAAGTGGTAACTTGTACACGCTCACCTGGAAGTAGTTATATTTAGACAGAGCAGACAAATAGTGAAGCCAACTATTCTCATCATGACAAGATTTGGCAGCATCTGATGTGGCAGCATCTCGAGAAGCACCGATACATAAAATCTCAAATCCATGAGCCTAATAATGAAGAAAAGATGTAATAACATGAGAGGAATAAAAAAGAACCAAGCAAGTTAAGATGAATACAAAAACAATAAAAACACAATTGTATGCAAAGAGTGAAAAACTACAATGATGCTCTCCCACATAGGACAGGCCATTTTTGCTTGAATCATCAAATCCTCTGCATTTTCTGTTTTTATTTATAGTTGACTGGAAGATTAAAAAAGCTGGAACATTACCGTGTATGGCCTATTACAGTCCCGTATCAACTACTGCTCATTAATCAAAATCTGTCACCCTGTGTTAACACATTACACAATAAAATGACTTTGTCTGGTCAATACTCACTTCCGTCACCTTTGTCACAAATTAATACTACATTAGCGAAATTTGTTTATCTCATTTGAGAAGATTTTAGGAGGAATAAAAGTCCACCCTCAGTTTCGAATTTTACATAGTGTGCGGGGATACCATAAATCGTTTACAAAGATTCTCTTTGATGAAACAAGAGTGAGTATATTGATCACTTACAATCTTCATACCAAGGTCATAGGCCTTGTGCTTTTCATTGTTAGGTGATGGAATGTTCCAAGATGAGCGTTTAGGTGGATGGAATTTCTGCTGCATAAGCTGAGCATAAATACAGCGGGTCATCTTTACCTGTATAAAATAAAATGGCACACTAGGATCACTACATAGTATGCTAAGAATCCAAACTACATGTCACGTGGTGACCAACACTGACAATTGGTGGTTTAAAAAGCTACACTAAATCCAAAAACAAATTTGGGTAGAAGGGAAGGGAAACTGCCTGAAATAGAACCAAATAAAATTGAGTACTCACCATAGAAAGCTAATTGCAGAGAAAGCTAAGACATTTAACAGTCAGCTATCCCATGCCAAGCTATACAGACCTCAAAAGAACATTATACAGGTTTTCTCGCAGTGATATAAAAAATAAACACAATATGGGAATTTCATCATCCGTAACAGTGTGCCGGGAACATGGTTAACATACCTAATCAGTGACATCACTCGAATTAGCCACCTACCTTGCTGAACACTCGATTGTCTGGTGAGAAGTGTTTCATATGCTGACAACTCTTCAGGTCGATCGGATCCCTCAGGTAGAAAGCTCTCGTAGCTTGAGAGATAAGCTGTGGGTTGTGTTGTAAAAGCTGAGCGGCAGGGACGGGTAGATAACAGGTTGTACTGTGTATATCCCTCCTAGCCAGAGCGGGATAACTACGGAAATGATAGTCAATGAAGGATGAAGATAGCGGGTCCGTAGAGGCGGTGGCCATTTTAGAAAGGGGCCCCAGTGGTCTTGATACCACCTTTGAACTCATCAATTATGATATCTTTGAACAAATTGAGCTACTTTAGCTTTTTTAAACCAGTAGGACACTATATTTGCAGAAAATCTTTTCATTTCAAAAGGCTTACTGACTGTTCGATAGAATATGTTGACAATAATGGTTGAAAATAAAGTGTCAAAGTGGAAATCTGAGGTTTGTTCACGCTCCTTTAGGCTCATATCTAGAAGCATCATGATGTTATCTCAGACGGATAACCATCAACGATAACCAGGAGATTACTTGGTAGCTAAGCCAGTATGGTTAACAGTCACTTGTTTGGTGATGCGTCAAGGTCTGTGGTCATGGTGAGCATTGCTATAAATTTTGCAGCTGCTACATTTAGATCTTACACTGCTTTCAAATTGGACCCGAATGTAGACATATCACACAAATTTTGTCGAAGATCAATCCCCTAATCAGTGGTGAAAGGATAGAATTATAAACTATCACCAAACTTCACTTTCCAGGTAAGGCCCATTTGATTTTCTAATTTTACGTTGAGCGAGGTACATGAGCATGCATTTTGGTAATAAACACTTCCAACAAAATAATTCAAATATAATGTGAACAATTTTGGCATGTCAAATCCTGAAATAGCAAAAACCACTAACCCTTTAAGTTTGCGACTGATGGCGTTCTGAATTTCATCACTAGCTCTTGTGTTGTAACTCTTATTTCGCACACACTCCACTGCGGTTGAGATTTTTGGGGTACCTGTAGCACAGGGGGTGATATCCGATGGAGATTTTGCCAACGGTATGATGTGCATCTCTCCTTGGTGTATAAATACCTGCAGATGTGTTAATAATAAAAAACACAAGACGCTTGTGAAAATATGGTGATCTATTCAGAATTTTGACAGCAACTTAAAATTAGTGGATTTTACTTACATGTAGATATATCAATAACTATCAATAACTAAACTCTGTGTTGGGACTTCAGAGTGAGCCAGTTGGGCTGCCAATTCGGACGCGGTATCATAAAAAGTCTAGGATCGAGGCTATCTGCACCATTCGCATTCAGAGGCGGTAAGGATCCCCAAGATTGAATTTTTTGGGTACGTTGATATGAGTGGAGCAAATTTGCTATTGGTCTAGGTGTATTTTATTTGATAATAATCCAATGCTGATACGCCTAGATGGAGGGTAGTTGCTTGCGGACTCCCTGTACCCACTCACATCTCTGCCTCAACTAAGAAGACCCTTGGGCAATACTTTCACTTAGTAAAATATAATTTCACCAAACAGAATAGTCTAAATCAACACTTACCCTATTTGTTGCTGTGTCTGGATTTATCCACTTAGGTAAGTAATCTGCAGCCTCAATCAGTAGGTATTCTCCATCCGAGTCATTCACTCTATGATAAGAAATACGATTTATACTATTCATACACACCATCCTCAATAACAGTAACAGACTCCTGTCGCTAACATAAGAAAATCAATAATTAGTTTATCCTTGTTAAGTCTATGACTCCTACCAATACTGTGATTTCAGGGACAATTTGCTGTCACATATATTTTATTCACGGGTTCCACCAAAACTCGAATAAACATAGGCGAGAGAAGATGAGTAATACAGAAAAGGTGAAAAATTCAATGACACCATGAAATTTCAAATCATAACACGGTAACCTACATGTATATAAGAATATTTTGCCCCAAAAATATTTCCATATAAAAATGTGCAAACAACCTTAGGCATAAAAGGAGGCCTACCCAGTGGCTTCCAGCATATCTTCCTAAAGGTGAGGATTAGCCTCTTCCCGCATTTCACAGACTGAATATTTGAAGATGACGTTTTTGACAAAAGCCTACAAATATTTGAGCTCAAGATTATTTAGAAAGTTATTACACCATATTCGATAGCCAGACACTCCATCACTGAGGTAAAAGTTAGTTTGACAGCAGAAAGATTTGACTACTACATACATGTTTCTCTGCTTATATGATAGAAAATTCTTTCACTTACTTGATCACTAAGTCATCGTATTCCAATGTTAGCTGTCTCAGCAAGTATGTGATAAACCATAAATCACCAACATTATCGCCATAGTCCGTGCAACCGTAATAGTGGTGTATATCAACAACCTGACTCTCTACAGTATGCATGTATGTGTTTATTTGACCAACTATCATTAAGACATGATGACACTGGTCAAGTACAGAGTTAGGAGTTGAAATGCTTCATAAAAAATTTAAAAAAACTCTTCTTGCGCTCTTCAGTTCTACATTTCTCAGTACGATATTTCACAGGTTTGCGTGAGGATGTTTTAAAAGTATTAATCTTATACGACTAAAAAGAGGATGGCTCGGGTCCTCAGCATTCAAATACAGATACATGTAACCACAAATAGACCTGAATAACAGATGAGATGATGATGTAAATGTTGTGGAGGTTTTTACAACATTAATCTCGTTAGTTCCTATAAAACACATACGAAAGACCGCTGGGTTTGAAAGGCAAGCATGTAGGCAAGGCTGTAGGATCTATAGACAATCTGTCTGTGCCACAGGCAAGTCAACATGTTGTGTTTTCAGGAAATGATTGGTTGGTAATGAATCACAGGCCCATTGCGGTGCCTTGCCAAGCACCCTGGTGGCCAGCGGTCCATCATCAACTGCTGGCTGGCAGTTACTAATGGACTGCTGGCCATCTCAGGTGCTTGGCAAGTCACTGCAGTGGACTTATGTTGGTAATAAAGTCAAAAAAAAGTAGTAGAGTAGGCCTAACTCTCACCCTCTTCAGCTCCTCGTTGTTGTTGTCCTATCTTCAGATTAAATGGGTCTTGTTGCCAGATGAAATCCACAGTTTTGCATGAAACCTTGGCCAGTATTTCATTTAGAAGTTCCTTCTTATCTTCCTGAGCACCTGTGAACAGCCAGTATGACATCAAGTTCTCTGTTGGGGTTTTCATTTGATCAAAATCCATGCCTCACTCCTTTTTTGGGAATTTTCTCTTTCAAGCAGTCGACCTTAGCTGTGTCTCTGAATATAAGACTGGACACTAGCTGCTCCTTCCTTGAATGAAAGGTAAATTTTGTGGAAAAATCTCAGTCTACAATTGATACAGGAAGTTTCACATCTTGCTAGTATTGAATTAAATCGACGAATCCCACTTGTTATTCAAGCAATGAGGATATATTGCACAGCATTTAAACAGGATGTTGACATAAAAAGAATGCTTTTAATACTACGCAAAGATAATCTCCTAATAGAAGCCAAATTTTTAGCTACAGTACACACACATACCATTGAATATACAATCAAAAATTGTGTTTTGAGTATTTTCACATTATTTGAGCTAATTTTAAGACATAAATACCGCTCTAAGAAGATGTTCACAAAATTGTGTAGTAATATATTCAATCCTTATCAGCGTCTGACAACAGTTGCTATAAACACTTTGAAGGATCACCTCACCATAGCCACCGTTGCTGATTTGACTACAGTTGCTGAGCTCCTGTTCCTATGCGACTCTAAGGTAAAAATTTAAATGTACTACATGTGGTATTACATCTCTGGTACTTGTTGTGTGTGTATAGAGTCGTATAGTATCCAAGATGTCAAAGTTTTTGAAGTAAATCATGATGATGTTCTCTCTAAGTCTAGGGTGTTTGTTAGTAGAGAGGAAACAGGAATGACTACTATTGACTGAATGAATGATGGTTGTGCAATCTTTACACTGACAACTCTCACACCAATTCCCAATTGATCTAAATTATTGTGGATTGAGACATACATTGATAACTAGATAGAACTTGTGAAAGAAGGCGCTGAGTGATCTGCCCCTTCCTCACCAATTCTTTTTTTTTTCAGAGAGACTAATTTTAGTCAGTGGGGGCCCACAGTACAAG
>ERZ1740070.2280-NODE-2280-length-11121-cov-6.411260_pt1 | contig 11121 bp, 11 predicted proteins | sample MGYA00581734_ERZ1740070 | MGnify/ENA primary metagenome ERZ1740070 (study PRJEB43018, sample SAMN04849744) | marine metagenome | isolation source: floating plastic debris | place: Pacific Ocean | collected 2008-09-01 | study: EMG produced TPA metagenomics... | reverse complement strand
GACATTGCAGCTTTTCTGTGTCAGTCGTTTGGCTGGGATGGGTTGGTACCCATAGCCGCGGTGACTGGCAATCAGCACTTTGAGCTGTCGCCAGAATTAGAAAAACTGCAGCGAGCAAAAACTAATGGACAGCATGGCTGGTTTGACCCGCAGCGAGAGATGACAATCATCGCCACGGCTCCGCCTGATTGGACCATTACGGACCTATCTCAGCCGTCAGAAAATCGGGTGGTTGCGTCATTTCAGAGCAGCGAGGGTCGGTCTCAGCAGGGATATTTAGATGAGAATGGTGGGGTTGCGATCTCACCACAATTTGATACCGCCACTCAGTTCTCCGAAGGGTTTGCTGCCGTTGCCAACAGTGGCCAATATGGGTACATCAACCCTATGGGCAACCTAGTCATACCTCTCCAGTTTGAAGCCGCCCAGCCCTTTCACGAAGGCCTCGCCGCTGTTCGTGTTAATAACCAATGGGGATTTATTGATTCGACAGGTACTTGGGTGATTGAGCCTCAGTTCTCCGCAGTCTCGCCATTTTCTGAAGGTTTGGCCCGCATTGAAGTACTCGGAGAGTCTCGTTGGCAACGTCAGTATGGTTACATAGACCGCACTGGGCAGCAGGTTATTGCCCCCACATTTGATATAGCCAGCAGCTTTTCTGAAGGATTAGCCGCGGTGGGTACCTACGACACAACAGATCAGCGCTATGGATACATTGACCCGACAGGTACTTGGGTAATTCAGGGGCTAAGCCAGTTAGGAGGAGACTTTGCTGAAGGAGTAGCCGCCATACAACAACAGTCGGATCAAGCCAACCAATATCAAAATGGCTATATTGATCGCAGTGGTCAATGGATAATCTCACCTCAGAGGCTTTTAGAAACTGTCGGGGAGCAACCGATAGAGCTAGGAGAGTTTATCAATGGGGTTGCCAGTCTGCGGGTCGGTGACTATTTTGGATTTCTTGATCGCCAGGGTAATGTTGTTGTGTCACCCAAGTTCTCAGTCATTCGAGAGAGTTCCCATGGCTATGCTGAAGTAAATTACGGTAGTATTTGGGTCGACTATGTGGGTGGTTACGATGGATCAGCCAGCCCAATTATAGAAACTCGTCTGGAGAGCGGGCGATGGGGCTATGTGAGACTACCTACCGCAGAATAAGTGAGCTTGAGATTGCTTGTGCCCTCGTTTAACTGATACCTGCGCTTGACACTTTAAATTCGTTTACGCTAAGATTTGACCAAACGTTTGGTAAAGACTATGACCTTATAATTCATTCCAAGTATTTCCATCTTGGCGAGCAGTACATATTCAGGGTGGCCGTATTTGTTATCGGCTACAGGAGTTGACTCTGTGTTAGTAGTTGCCATCGCCTCTTCCGTTCCAACCTTTTGTATAATCTTGCTTTCTGTGGCAGAAATAATCTAATGGCTACACCTGCAAACCCCTCACTGCGTGACACATTGGCCCATAAAATCGCCGATGTATTGCGTGCCAATGGCTATGAAGGAACCTCTATGGCCCAGATTTCCAAGGCAACGGGGTTGTTGAAAGGGAGTCTATATCACCACTTCCCGAAAGGGAAAGAAGATATGGCTAGGGCTGCGATGCAGGTGTTGGCCCAAGAAGCTGAGCGATTAATGATCGCCTCTCTGGTCGCGGAGGGTACACCTCGTCAGAAGCTAGAAGCTTGGGCCAAAGGCGTTGAGGAATTTTACCTGGGGGGCGAAAAGAATTGCCTTCTTGGCACAATGGTGTTGAGTGGCGGTGCAGATCGTTTTCAATCCGAGCTGAAGGATGCTTTTTCAGCCTGGATCACTGTCGTGAGTGGTGTCCTGATTGAAGCTGGTGCATCAGAACAACAGGCACCCAGGCGGGCCCAAGCTGCGATCGAACGGATTCAGGGAGCACTTATCGTTGCCCGCGCCCTAGAAGATTTCTCGGGATTTCAACAACTGACTCAGGACTTACCCAATGTACTGCTGGAGGAAATTGATGATTAAAACATCAGTGCGGTAACAAATCGCGTAACGGTTATTACCGTTGCGGTCTTGTCAGGATACCTCCCAAATACAGCTGTCAATTAGACGAGCCACACGATTTGGATGGCGATCGCCTGGCAGATGGTTTTAGCTGTTTTTTAGGTCGCTAGCTTTCTTTTGAGACCATACCCATTGAAATTTTCTGCGATTCTCTCACATCAGTGACAGGGTCTCATATCGCAGGTATGGTTGCCGGGCTCCATACGTGTTCAAACTGTATCGGAGCAGCTTCAGCCTGCCTTTGCACTCAATTCTGCAGCTCTCTAGGCACTTTAATGTGACGTCAACTTCGCTAGAGAGGTGGACTCTAGTAATCAGATTTTGTTCAATGCATACCTTACTCCAATCAAAAAACTACAACAAGGAGAAATCAAAATGACACAGGCTATAGAGACGTTAGATCGCGTCCGTTACAATACGCAAAAAGTAGGTGATCTAGATATTTTTTATCGCGAGGCTGGTGACCCATCAAGACAAGCAGTGGTTTTGTTGCATGGTTTTCCAAGCTCTTCGCACATGTACCGCGAGGTATTATCCGCGCTAGGCAATCAATATTATTTAATTGCGCCTGACTATCCTGGTTTTGGCGAGAGTAGTATGCTCAGTGCAGAAGACTACACTTACACGTTCGACAATCTTGCTGAAACAATAAATCAGTTTCTGGTTGAGCGTGAGCTTAACGATTATGTGCTGATGATTCATGATTACGGCGCGCCTGTGGGCTTTCGGATTGCGACAAAGCATCCTGAAAAGGTCAAAGGCTTTATCGTCATGAATGGTAACGCCTATGAAGATGGGCTAGGTGAGATGGTAATGCAGTCCTTACAGCAAGAAAGAACACTAGAAGCTGAAGCTGCCATGGTTGAAAGTACGTTCAATCTTCAAGCAATTAAATGGCAATACACCCATGGAACCCGAATCCCAGAGAGTATTTCACCCGACAACTGGAATTTAGACGCGATGAAAATTACTCGCGAAGGTGCCGATAAAATCAACGTTAATCTGTTGTTCGATTATCCGAGCAATGTGAAACTCTACCCGCAGTGGCAACAATACCTACGTGATACTCAGCCCCCAATGCTGATTACATGGGGCAAAAATGACCCATTCTTCATAGAATCAGGAGCCGAAGCCTATAAGCGAGATGTAAAAGAGATTGATTATAACATTCTCGATACTGGCCATTTTCCACTAGAAGAAGATAGCCAATTTATCATCGCAAAGATGCGTGATTTCTTGAAGACAATCAAATAGTTTGAACCGTTTTAGACCACCAAAAAAGAAAGGAAAACACACCATGACTGAGATTAGCAAAGTGCGCGAAAACCTTGATGCTTGGTTAAAAGCCTTCAATCAAAGAGATGTAGAAGCGCTTTTAAAGCTTTACGATTCTGAAAGTCTTTATGCAAATGCAGGCGCTGCCATGATGCAAGGTATTGAGGAGATAAAGCCTTGGTATGAAGGAGTATTTGCCAATATTGAAGGAAAACTTTTGTTCAAAGAAGAACATGCCTTTCAGGATGGAAGATTAGCTTTGCTTGTGGGGAAATATTTCTTCCAGTCGCCAGTAGGTCAAGCACCTTCTAATAATGCTGCTGGACGTGTTGCCCTTGTGTATCGCAGAGCTGACGATGGTCGGTGGCGGCTTCTCTTTGATATGGACAATGCACCACCAGATTGTACTCCAGCTGACTTTAACTAGGAGGATAGTAGAATGACATACCGTATAGCCGAACATCCGCACGAAGTTTCTGAACGTGTTGGAGAATATTTGAAGGAGGGTAACCTGGATGCCATTGTCACCTTGTTCCATCCTGACTGTAAAATCTACCTCCCACCCCATGAACCTCCCCATGAGGGTCACGCTGGTGTTAGGGATGCATTTGCTCCTTTCCTGGAGAGCCGACCAACGTTAATTAGCCAGATTACAGGAGAAGCCATTATTGGCGATATTGCGCTCCTTCAAGCTGAATGGCAACTTGAAGATAATAATGGCAATGTGTTGGGTAAAGGAAACTCAACCGAAGTTGTGAAGCGCCTTGAAAACGGCGGCTGGGGATATTTTATCGATTGCCCACTTGGCCTTCCTCTAACACAATCAATAGGAGTCGAATAATGAATAATCTCTCTGCTGCAGAACGAGTGCGAGAGGCCATTCGTGAGTGGCTATCTGCATGCCAAACCCGTGATTTTGAAAAACTGGCGACCCTTTATGATTCAGAAGCAGTGTATGCGCATGACCGTGCCGCGTTAATATGTGGTGTTCCCAACATTGTCGCATGGTTTGAGAATGCACTTTCTCAACTACCATTTGAGTCATACTTCAAAGAGGAGGTTTTACTCGTTGAAGGTAACATAGCAATCGCTGTTGGCAAGTTCTGTCTCGTACCAACCGATAAACAATTTCCGCCTGAAGCAGGACGTGCTGTGTTCACGTATCGTCGATCGGCGGATGATCGTTGGCTTTTGGTCTGCGACATTGACAATAGACCGCCAGATTGTTCGCCGAAGGATTTTGACATTATCGCGAAAGAGGTGTCTGACAACTAGATCGTTGCGAGACTAAATGCAAGCGGAATAATTACATATTCAACATCATAACTGACGGATAAGATCCATAATTGCAGGTCTTATTCGTCAGTTTTTGGTGATATTTCTCTTGTTCAGAGAACTTATAAACGTAAACGTTTTTTGGCGTATTATTTCCGAAAAATTGAACATCTCAATGCTAAAAGTCGGTGGATTACGCGAATGCTCGCTAATCCACCCTACGAAAACTATTTCAGAGCCAACCGCTAATCGACTCTGACGCGCTTGGCCAAAATTGCCATCACCTCATTGGGTCGCCCGGTGGGTAGGGGCTTACTCCAATCGTTAGGTTCAGAGTAGTTGAGTTTGTGCAATAGCGCGATGGTGTTGCGCACAGCGGTCAGGGTGCCAAACAGGGTATGGCGCACAATCTCGAACTGGTGCTCGGGTAAAGGCGCAGGTTCAGATTTCGGCGTATCAGCGCCGTCGGATGGATATTGAAACATGGATTCTGATCTCCAAAACGTAGTGTTTGCGAAGGAAACCAGAACCGAATGCCTGAGCAAACCGCACGAGATGTATGCACACCGGGGATGCTAAGGCATAATAACCAAAGCCCGCAGTTGCTCACTCAGCTGTGGGTCAGCTGTCGGTTAGGTGGTAGGACACCTGCCGACAGTGCTAGATATTCAGTTCTGTAGTAGGGTCGCTAGGCGACTTGAAGGAAACTATAAATCTCTTTTGAGGGCTAGTCAAGGTGTAGTCTGGTCTCGAATGAGTTTGAGCAGTTGGTGTAGGGCTATAGGTGCTGCTTGGGGTCCCTCCGAGTTCCCCAAACCCCTGTGAGTAGGGCCGGGACGCCGCCCTACGACCCAGCGTACTGGGTTGTTCCTGATTGCATTAGGTTTGGGGTTACGGCGGTGTCGATTATGTAGGTTTTGGATGCGTTTTGATAGAGAATTTGTAGCGCAAGGGTTAACCTGTGGGGCTATGTCCAGTGGGAATGAAGCCTTTTGATAAATGCTCTTTTTGATGTAAAAAAGCCCAAAAGCCACACAGCTTTTGGGCGGGGATGGTTGTTTGCTGAAGTTTTTGGGTGAATAAAATCCCTAAAACCTAATTGACCCGGCAGTTCTCGACAATTTTTTGTGCTGCTTTTTGCACATCGAGTGCCCAGCTTTCGCCAGAGTGCAGTGCTTTCTCTACGCTTTCTAGAGCCTGGTAGAACAACTGCCAGCCAGCCTTCTCTCGTTGGTAGGTATTTTGCAGCTCGCTGGGGTCTCCTTGAATAAAGTCTAGACCTTCCTGCAGCTGAGATACTCCGGTGTGAATGAATTCAGCCGCTTCGTCTGACTTACCCTTTTCAAATAGAGTGGCTACTTTGAGAGAGAATCTCAGCATTGCGACAGTAATGGGTAGCCGAGAAACAAAACATCCGGTAAATGGATCGATATCAGACTTGATGCTGCCGATCTCTTCGGGTAGGGCATTGGCATAGGCCGAGAACAACAGAATCCGGAGATAGTCTCCTACCTGCTTACCTACTTTGGCCATGGCAATAGCTTCTTGAGCAAAGCCTTCTTTGTCGTGACGCATAATCAGACCCGAGGCGTGGGCATACCCTAAGTGAGGCTGCTGACCGCGGGCTGACAAAATGTACGCCTGGTCTTCGGCTCGACCAATAAAGCTGGGGGTAAAGGTTTGATAGCGGCGCAGACTGTCCACCAGAATGCCGTTGGTGCCTCCGGTGACGTGAATCCGCTGGATTGCTTTGGTCTCTCCGTCAAAGTCTGTTCCCGCTTTGTAGCGAGTCATCATTTCAGCTTCTGTTGAGAGGGCTTGGGGCAGCTTGCTAAAAAACACATATTCATCTGGATTTAACTCTGCTTTGGGCAAAGTCACATCAGGGGTAAAGACACCTTTGTGAATGTCTTTTTGGTTAACCAGTGCACCGGCAATCATACCTAGTTCGATGGGCTGACCAGCCGAATCTTTGCCTGTTGCGCCCCACAGCGGCGTCTTTAGATGACCAAATGCGGTATCACCCGTCTGCTCTAGCAGCTCTGCCTGGGGAAAGACCTGGTCTAGGTCAATCTTGAATGTGGCTTTGATGTCAGGATCGACCAGCACATTCCACAGGGCAACAATCGCTTTGAGGAAGCTGTAATGGCGTCCGTAGCGACCGTCTACGCCAAAGACAAAAAGCAGATCCTTGGCATTTTCACCCATGGAAGAGTGGTTAAGAATCGGCAGCAGTACCTGGTCAACTAAAAGGTCGGTATCGGTCTCGGTAAAGGCAAAAATGTTGAGCTGCTCTAGGGGGTCGCTGGCGGCTAGCACCTGTTTTAGATAGCTTTTACCGAGGGTTTGTAAACGCTCGTGGGTGACAGAAACTGACAGTACGCAGTTGACTTTGTCTGCAAGGCCCGACTGCTCGCGCTCAAACTCGACGGCGTGATTTAAATGCTTTAAGCCGTAGAGAATTTCATTGGACTCTTCAGCAATGCCAATGGGAATAGGGTGGTCGTACCAGTAGAGCTGTGGGTCGTCAGCGGCCTCTGCTAGCTGGGTTTGAAACTCGGTATCAAAGTCGGACAGATCGGCTGCTTTTAGCGGCATGGTCAGCAGCGCATTGGAGGTAAATAAAACCTGTTTGGCTGGATTGTCGATGGGCTCTAGATTGAGCTGCTCGATGGTTACTGTCCGCTTTTTTCGTAATGCGCTGACTTGCTCAGCGTCTTCTCCCCAGATACCGGCACCTTCGGGAAAGAGTACGGACCAAGTGGCGTTGGCAGCGTTAGCGGTGTTGCCAGACGCCTCGTCTAGGGCTGTAGCCATTTGGTTTAGCTTAGTCTTTAGCTCAGCGTCGTCGGTGCATGCCTGTTCCAACTCTTTAGTAATGAGCTGGGCGCTTTGACTATAAAACTTAGCGGTGTCGCCCCAGTCGGGGGATGTGGATAGCTTATTGAGATAGGCTGTGGCTTCAGTAAAACTAGGATGGTCTTCACCGGCTAATACGATGAGAAAGGCGGTGTTGAGGTTCTGTAACGATGCAGCCGGATGCTCATCACTGGTTAATTTCAGAGATAAAACCGCTGCCGCAGGCCGGGTTAGAAAATTCAGAATAGGATTGAGGGCTGTCATGAGTTTAGGAAAAAACGTATAGGGACAACTCAGATAGTGGATACACCACCCTATAGTTTTATGCCAATCTGCCCTGAAGTATGGTGATGCGGACTTCAAATTCCTTCGAAGTTCTGCTGAAGTTTTATGTCTGGGGTAAAAAGTTCGGCGCTGCTGATCCTCGGGATGATTTCATCTGCAATGTTTTGCCACATTGCATTGCCAATAGATCAGTGCATCCCCTAAATCAGCAACGGCAAAAGTTCTTCAACTAGCAGCGATCGCAAACCCCATGCACCGTCACCTCATAGTTATCCACGCTGAGTCCAGACCGCAGCTTTGCCGTATCTAGACACTGGAATTTTTCCCAAGGAATATCCTCAATAGCACCACACACACGACAGCGAAAATGGTGATGCTGCTCTACATTGGCGTCATAGCGACATACGCCTTCTTCGAGGAGCACCTCGCGTACCAGACCAACATCCCGCAGTGCCTGTAGTGAGCTATAAATCGTTGCCTGAGATGACCGAGGGACGTCTTTGTTGACATCACCCAGTATCTGCTCAGCCGTTGGATGATCGTCACGGGTAAGCAGGTTGGAATAGACTGCAAATCGCTGAGGCGTCACTCTCAGGTGCTTCGATTTAAGTATTTGAACAATTTCTTCCGTCTGCAGAGACATCGCCGAAATAAGTATGAAAAAGGGGTGAATGAAGTTGAAACCCTATTCGAAACCAGCAGCTTCCTAGAGAAAACGACGGTTCAAATGCGGACAGGGCAGTGGCCAAGAGCACCTAAGGCTGCGCAGTAGATGTCTTTCTAAACACTTGTAGTGCAAGCTTGCCAATGCTATCTTAGCATTTACATTATCTAACAGCCACTTCAAAGTTAGATTTATTTTTGATGTTGACATTCTTTAAGATAAGAATTATTCTGATTTAGGAGTCAGCCGTTTAGGTGCTTACCAAAGCTTCAGTGGCGCGGGTAAGCAGGCGGCAGGTTTCTACCATTGCTGGTCTGTAGAGCGATCGCATCTGCAGCAGGGTCTTAAGGCAAACCCTGGCAGACAGCGTCTTCTCTAGAGAGTCAGCAATACTGAGTTTTACTCGAGATCCACCTAACAATCCACTACAGGAAATTATCATGGCTGTTATCGAAAAAGTGCCCAGCGTTGTTTTTAAGACTCGCGTCCGCGATGAGTCCGTTGAGGGCCCCAACCCCTATCGCTGGCAGGACACAACTACCGAAGATATTTTTGCTGGCAAGAAGATTGTTGTTTTCTCTCTGCCCGGTGCGTTTACTCCTACATGTTCTTCTAACCACCTGCCCCGCTATGAAGAGCTTTCTGATGAAATGAAGGCTTTGGGCGTTGATGATATCTATTGCCTATCTGTGAACGATGCTTTTGTCATGTTCCAGTGGGGCAAACAGCAAGGTGCTAACAAGGTCAAGCTGCTTCCCGACGGCAACGGCGAATTTAGCCGCAAAATGGGCATGCTGGTAGACAAATCCAACCTGGGCTTTGGTATGCGCTCCTGGCGTTATTCCATGGTGGTTAACGATATGACCGTCGAGAAAATGTTTGTTGAACCCGATTTTGGCGACAACTGCCCTACCGATCCCTTTGAGGTTTCTGACGCGGATACTATGCTGGCTTACCTCAAGGGTGCTGAAGCACCTGGTGTGTCTGAGCCTCGTAAAGAGTTCGTCGGCTAGGGTTATTCCTTAGGCTTAGTCACATAAGCTCGTCAGGGCAAAGAAGGTTAATCTGAGACTTTCTTTGCCTTCTGTATCTCTAATGGTTCAAGCGTGCCTGATTTTGGCGATGTCGCTTGGGCTGCAGCTAATATTTTCCCACTCCTCACCACCTAGGACTACCGCAAGCAGCGGGTTAAACGGCCATGAAATTATCTAGTGCAAATATTGAAAATCACCTAGACACCGTGTATGACGCCATCGTCGTTGGTGGCGGTATGGGGGGCCTGTCGGCGGCTATTTATTTAGCTCGCTATGGGCTCAAATGTCTTGTTATTGAAAAAGGTAGAGGCCGCTCTCTCTGGATGCAGGATACCCGCAACTATTTGGGGCTAGATCCTAATACGCCAGGCCGAGATATTCTTACCCACGGGGCTAAGCAAGCACTGGATTGGGGAGCCGATCACCTGCGTGCTTTTGTTGAAGAGGTTACCGACGAAGGGGAGACCTTTGCCGTCAATGTCAAAGTCGGTAAGAAAAATAGCAAGTATTACACCCTGCGCAGTAAATATATCATTGCGGCCTCGGGTGTGATTGATGTTCTACCTGAGCTGGAGAACATGCAGAACGTCTATGATTATGCAGGCTACACGCTTCATGTCTGTATGATTTGCGATGGTTTTGATATGTGGGACCAAAAGGCGGTTGTCATGGTGAGCCGCGAATCGCAAATTAATGTAGCGTTTGTGCTCAACTGGTTTACGCCTTATATCTCTGTGCTCACCAACGGTTTCTCTGTTAGCGATGCGATGAAGCAGAAGCTTGCCGACCACGGCTATCCTCTGTATGAAGCTCCCATTGCTCGCATCTTAGGAGAAAACCATAAGATGAGCGGCGTCGAACTCAAAGACGGTACTGTTGTGGATGCTACAACGGGGCTGAGCTACATGGTGTCGAATTACCTCAACAACTTTCTCATAGGGAGCGAGGAACTTACCTTGGATTGTGAAAATCTAATTACCAACAACATGGGGCAGACGACCCACGAGCGAATTTTTGCGGTTGGCGATCTGAAGCAGGGACTAAATCAGGTCACTGTTGCTGTGGCGGATGGAACGCTAGCGGCAACTCAGATCTGGCGATACATCCGACGGGCTAGCGTCCCTCGCAAGTGGGAAGAAAATCTAGTGGCGGCAGCATCTGTTTAGACAATGCGCTAGTGGATTTAGGGCAAATAAGACCCGTTGATAGAGGCAAGTGTTGCTGATATTGGGTATATATCAATCTGTTGGGGCTTGAATTGTGAGCTAAGCCGATAGATTCATCCTAGATCGGTAACGATCTTAGGGCTGTGAAGCTGTCAAATGCTAAGCTTCTGAATCGGTCTATGCTGACTGATAGGCTTGTTTCTTTATTCGCTTATGCCGTGGATCCGTATTGCAAGTGGTGGTGTTGCGATCGCAATTGCCCTGCTGATGATTATGTTAGGCGGGTGGTATTTCACCCTGGGTTTTGGTCTGATTGTTTACTTGGGGCAGCTAGAAGTTTTTGCTCTAACGAAAGCTAAGGGTATAAACGCCGCCGTCAAAACCACTCTGATCGTCAGTCAGGTTCTATTGATCTCAGCCTATATCGCGCCCCCGCTTGCCGATGCGATCCTTTCGCTAGCAGGGACCTGCATCTGCTTTTATGTACTGTTTCAGCCCAAGTTTGCCACCATTGCCGATGT
>ERZ1740070.2278-NODE-2278-length-11136-cov-7.860392_pt1 | contig 11136 bp, 8 predicted proteins | sample MGYA00581734_ERZ1740070 | MGnify/ENA primary metagenome ERZ1740070 (study PRJEB43018, sample SAMN04849744) | marine metagenome | isolation source: floating plastic debris | place: Pacific Ocean | collected 2008-09-01 | study: EMG produced TPA metagenomics... | reverse complement strand
TTTTTGGGAAAACTTTTTCACCTATCGCTCTAAGCCCCACTCTACAACGCTTTTAGTGTTTTAAAAAACTTTCTTTGGTGGCACATCTGAATTGGATTTTACCTTCGAGGGCTTGAAATTACCTTTTTAGGTCAACAGGAAGTTTGTTTTCAAAGCATTATTTAATTATAAGAATCGAAAAAGTCTCCTCCGCGCTTCAAGTTTAAGCAACAATGGTTATGCATTGTTGGCTTAAAGGAGAATAACTTTGAATTTTCAATCTGCCATTGCAGTTTTAAATGAGTTTTGGAGTACTCAAGGTTGTTTGATTGCTCAGTCATACGATATTGAGAAGGGAGCGGGGACTAAGAATCCGCATACTTTTTTAAGAGCTTTAGGACCAGAACCTTGGTCTGTGGCTTATGTTGAACCTTGTCGTCGCCCGACTGATGGACGTTATGGAGATAATCCAAACCGTTTTCAATATTATTATCAGTACCAAGTTCTGATTAAACCTTCACCGGATAACATCCAAGAAATTTATTTGGATTCTTTGAAGGCTTTGGGAATTCAACCCGAAGAACACGATATAAGATTTGTAGAAGATAACTGGGAAGATGCAACTGTAGGTGCTTGGGGAACTGGTTGGGAAGTTTGGCTCGATGGGATGGAAGTAACTCAGTTCACCTACTTCCAACAATGTGGGGGAATTGATTGTCGTCCGGTGTCGATTGAAATGACTTATGGTTTGGAGCGATTGGTGATGTATCTACAAGAAGTAGAAGCGATTACCAAGATTGATTGGACTGACAATATGAAATATGGAGATATTCACCTCCAAGGAGAGATTGAGCAGTGTACATATAATTTTGAAGCTTCAAATCCCCAGATGCTGTTAACTCTATTCAATATGTATGAGGAAGAAGCCAAGCAATTAACTGAGAGAGGTTTAGTTTTACCAAGCTTAGACTATATTATGAAGTGTTCTCATACTTTTAATTTGCTTGATGCAAGAGGTGTGATTGCAGTCACCGAAAGAACTCGGTACATTGGCAGAATTAGAAGTTTGGCAAGGAAGGTAGCTCAACTTTACGTAGAACAGAGAGAAAAGTTAGGTTTCCCATTGTCGAAAAAAGTTGTTGTATAAAGATATCTTGAGCTAAAGAACAGAAAAAAATCAAAGATATTAAGCCATATATCTACAATGTCCCGCTGATTTTAAACAAGCGGGATATTTTATCAAGCTGTTTACAGAATAATTTTTTCTGTGCCTCTCCTGCTCAAATTGATTTAGCAATTTTGCTGTTGTGAAATACAAGTGCTATAAATTGCTCAATCCTCTGCAATAATTCTAATATTGCGAATATCCGAACTTTTTCAATAAATGGCTACTCTGAATGAAATATTAAAACCTATTGCTAATTGGTTTAGCTCTTTAGGTGTTCCCGAACCAATTGTACATTGGGGTCATCCAGCTATGATGGCAGTTGTAATCTTTGTGATGGGTACTTTTGTGGGTGTGACGGGTTGGCGATCGCGAATTACTGAAGACAAAGAAGCTGCGGTTCAAAGTCGCAGCGGTCATCATAAACTGGCACCGTGGATGTTTTTATTCATGATCTTGGGTTCTATTGGTGGAGTTTTATCTTTGGTAATGCAAGATCAACCAATTTTACAAAGCTCTCATTTTTGGACTGGCTCGATTCTATTGATACTACTAGGAATAAATGCCACAATCTCTCTAACAAAATTTGGGGGTAGTAAGTCAGGTTTGCGAGCGCTTCATGCTTATTTAGGTAGCACTGCACTTTGTGTAATGGTCTTGCATGCTGTACTTGGATTTAGATTAGGTACGTCAATATAATGTAATTACTTAGCTTGATTGACCGACCATAATGAGGGACTATTTTCTCCTCTTCTTTACATGAGGAAGGGATAAAACTTTATATTCACTATTTTTTTAGCTTAATGGTTCAAGCTCCAGGTTTGATTATTTGTCTTGGTTATATTTTGGGGTTGCTACTAAGTGCGAATCCTTGGGGTGGGGTATTTATATTATTTTTAAGCGTAGTGATAGCTGTTGTGTTTCAAAGACAGCGTATTGTTTCCAAGAAACTTGGTTTCCAAAAAACAAACCCTAAAGCTACTAAAAAGGCTGCACATAATTTACGAACTATTCCTCACCCTAGAATATTATTGGTTGCAGGCTTAATCGGATTATTGGCAACATTTTATTTTCAACTGCGTGTTCCCCAACCAGAAGATAACGATATTAGTAGGTCAGTTCCCCTTGGGAATAGCAAGAATCAAGAACAGTTGGTAATTGTTAGAGGTGACGTAGTAAGCACACCCCGTCTAACTCGTTCTGGAAAAGGACAATTTTGGTTAAATGCAACCCAAATTTCTGATGTCACAAGTAAAAAAGGTGAAGAGGGAGCTAATAAAGGAGTTACTGGAAAGTTATATGTAACTGTACCAATTCTAAAATCTACGGGTTTGTACCCAAATCAACAAGTTGAAGTTACCGGAGTTTTATATAAACCTAAAAGCGCATTAAATCCTGGAGCTTTTGATTTTAAAAAATATCTGCAGAAACAAGGTGCTTTTGCTGGTTTAAGTGGAACACAATTGAAGGATTTTGATAAAAATAATTTTGATAAAAAAGATAAGTGGGGATGGTGGAAGTTACGACAGAAAATAATCAAATCGCAAGTTCGTTGGCTGGGTGTTCCGGAAGGTCCGCTTATAAGTGCAATGGTTTTAGGAAGCAAAGCGGTTGATTTACCCTACGATACTCGGGATTTATTTGTCCAAGCTGGATTAGCTCATTCTATAGCTGCTTCGGGATTTCACGTTTCGTTAATTTTAGGTTTAGTTTTAGGTTTCACAAAACGGCTCACCAGAAAAACCCAATTTATATCCGGTTGTTTAGCATTAATTTTATTTTTGAGCTTAACAGGTTTACAGCCTTCAGTTGTTAGAGCAGTAATTATGGGGTTCGCAGCTTTAATTGGTATCGGTCTGAAACGGAAGGTCAAACAGTTGGGTTCTTTGATAATTACAGCGACTCTATTATTACTATTTAATCCTCTGTGGATTTGGGATTTGGGATTTCAATTGAGTTTTTTAGCAACTTTGGGACTAATTCTCACGGTACCTGCTATTACAAAACGTTTGGGATGGTTACCACTAACTATTGCATCTTTAATTGCAGTTCCTTTAGCAGCAACAATTTGGACTTTACCTCTACAGCTTTACGTATTTGGTGTGGTACCTTCTTACGGGATTGTACTAAATATTATCGTTACACCTTTAATATCTGTAATCAGTATTGGTGGAATTATTAGTGCTGTTGCTGCATTAATCTTTCCTTTTGCAGGGAGCGCCTTGGCTAGCATACTGCATTATCCAACCGATTTCTTAATCAAAATAGTAGAATTTTTTAGTAATTTACCAGGAAACTCGGTGGCTGTCGGTAGGATAGCTATCTGGCAATTAATTATTATTTATGGGCTGCTTTTCTGTACTTGGCAGATATATTGGTGGCAAAAACGCTGGTTTATTGCAATGCTAATTTCCATTGGTTTAGTATTTATCCCAGCTTGGCATTCAGCTAATAGTTTATTCCGCGTTACTCTCTTAGCTGCTGGAAGAGAACCAGCTATAGTAATTCAGGATAAAGGAAAAATAATTGTAATTAATAGCGCAGATGAAGAGGTAGGAAATTTCACGATAGTACCCTTCTTACAACAACAAGGTATAAATATAATTGATTGGGCAATTGCAACAGATTTTCAAAACGATGGTAGTAATGGCTGGTTGGAAATAATCAAACATTTAGGCATAAAAAGCTTTTATGATTATTCTGCCAGTCCAAATTATGCTTTAACTCAAAAAACAATTCAAACAAAAATACAGAAAGGTAAAGGAATATACCAGGTTTTATCTTTGGGTCAAACAGTGAATACCGGTTCGACAGTTACACGAATGCTTAATAACCAATTGCCAATAATACAGATGCAAATACGCAATCAATCTTGGCTATTTGTAGGCAATCAGAAACCAGAAGAACTACGTAAGCTAATTAAAACCTCAAATTTACCACGTCCGCAAGTCCTTTGGTGTCCGACCAAATCATTAAAAATACTAGTTCCCGCTATACAACCGCAAGTAGCAATCGCACCTGATGCAAAGCTTGAAACTAAGGATTTATCTATACTCAATCAAAGCAAAACACAACTATTATTTACGGGAAGAGATGGTGCAATTCAGTGGACACCTCAACGTAAATTTGAGACTTTTGTTCGGAATACGGAAGATATGAATTCGGTGCTGTAATCTTTCACCTAACCTAATTTATTGATAAATTCAACAAACCTATGATATTTTATCTAACATAGACAAAACATGCCTTTTGGAGAGGTGGCAGAGTGGTTGAATGCGGCGCACTCGAAATGCGTTATACCTTTACGGGTATCGGGGGTTCGAATCCCCCCCTCTCCGTTTAGTTTCAATTTCAGATTAGGTTTCCGATTACAGGATTTTAGCAGCTACTTAAGTTAAATAACTAAGATTTTGAAATAATTTTAATATTAGGTAGTTGAAAATTTGAAATTTTCATAATTATCCGTAATTAGCCTTTTAAGAATTGATTTAATTTAAATATTATATTAATCAACAAGTAGTAATTTACATCTACACCAAGCAATTATGTAAGGCTCAAAAAGCTGCTAATTATTCTTGACTACAAGTTATCTTCCTAAGTAAAAAAGCATTTTATTGGCATAAACATAGTATAAAATATGTTGCATATACTGAGGCATTCCATTAAATTAGACTCAAAGTGTGAGGAGTTTATATATGTTGTGATGTATTCAATATAGCTAATAATCACGCAAGAGGTTTCGGTATGACGGGCTTCCAAGATACCGTGAAGAATCTGAAAAACGTTGGTATATAAACATTACGTTGATAAATGAAAAATAGAAATTTCAGCGAACGTCAAAACTTTTACTCTACAAGGGACGTTGTTAATTCACATTAGGCGTAATTCATTTATAACTGTTAATAAGTTGCGGTTTCTAAAGCTTCTTTACTCAAAACCTGATTTAACTTACCACTACGATAGCCTTCTAAATCTAAAGTGACATAAATAAAGCCAAATTCTTGAAAAGCAGATACCACCAATTTTAAATCTATATTAGCTATAAAACTTTGAATTCGTTCTGGTGGTAGTTCTATACGTGCTGTATCGTTTTCGGAACGAACCCGTAAATTATCCCATCCCAATTTACGTAAATAAATCTCTGCTCTTCCTACTCGCTGTAACTTTATTACGGTAATCTCTTCACCATAGGGAAAACGAGAGCTAAGACAAGGTTGTGCTGGTTTATCCCACCAAGACAAACCTAAATGTTGGGAAATTTGACGAACTTCTATTTTGCTAACACCAATTTCTGCTAAAGGAGAACGAGCACCTCTTTCTTTTGCTGCTTGTATCCCAGGACGATAATCTTTTAAATCGTCTGCATTTACACCATCAATGACGTAGGGATAGCCTAATTTAGTTGCTAAAGGTTTTAGCGTATCGTGTAATTCGCTTTTGCAAAAATAGCAGCGGTTAATCGGATTAGAAGTATAGTTTGGATTATCCATCTCATGAGTTTCTACAACTTGATGACGAATCCCGATGGTTGCTGCTTGAATTTTGGCATCTTCCAATTCTTCTGGCAATAAACTGGGTGACTTTGCAGTTATAGCCAGGGCTTTATCTCCCAAAACATCATAAGCAATTTTGGCAACCAAAGTACTATCAACTCCCCCAGAATAAGCAATTATTGCTTGCTCCATTTCTTGAAATAAAGTTTGTAACTGTTCTAGTTTTTCCATCTTCATCATTTCCTAAACCGAGTCAAAAAATTTAGTGAACTAATTATTCTATTTTAAGAAGATTTAAGTGGAGTACGTTAAGCTAATTCGTCAATCCAATGTAATATATTGAGACAACATTGTTGCTAATAGCGGTAAATCAATCGGTTTACAAATATAATCGTTGGCTCCTGCTTTAAGACAAGTATCGCGATCGCCTTTCATTGCCATTGCAGTTTGGGCAATAATACAAATGTCTGAATATTGCTGATGCTCCCGAAGTTGTTCGACCAATTTAATACCATTAGCATCTGGTAAAACAATATCTATTAAAATCAATGAGTAATCTTGTTTACTTAAAGAATTCCACATTTGGGCAGCATTTTTCACCCAAGTGATTTTACATTTCAATCTTTCTAGATAAGTTTTAATTAACTCAGCATTAGGAGCATCATCTTCTACCAATAAAATACTTGAAGAATGTTTTGATACTGGTATATTACTATTTTTTTCTTTGTTCTTATCTTTCTGAATTTGTTCTCGGGATATAGTATTGGCTTCTTGTTGGCCATGAGAATTTTGTTCTACGGGAATTACTATAGTAAAGCGGGAGCCTTTATTTACGACAGATTCTACTTCAACCCACCCACCGTGAATTTCAGCAAGTTTACGAGTTACTGTTAAACCTAAACCCGTCCCTTCTTCACCGTTTACATGTCTCTCGTTAAAAATTTGAAAATATGGTTGAAAAAGTTCACTTTGATTTTCCTGACTAATACCGATTCCAGTATCCCAAACCGTGAAATACATCAAATCTTCTTTACTATTAACTTCTAAACCTACTGTTCCAGTTTTGGTGAACTTTACAGCATTAAAAAGTAAATTTAAAAGTATTTGCTTGAGCCGTAGGGGGTCGGCTACCATATTTTGAATACTGGGGTCTATATCAAACTGCATTTGTAATCCCTTGTTTGCAGCTTTCTCCTTAACTAGTGCTAATACATTACGACATAACTGGGGTAAATCTATTGTCTCCCAATTTACTTCTAACTGATTCGCTTCGATTTTAGATAAATCAAGAATGTCGTTGATTAAAGCCAAAAGATGCTTACCGCTCGACTGAATAATATTTAAATACTCGTGATGACGCTGCTTCGTTGGGTCATAACCTTGAGCTAATAACAAATGAGTAAAACCAATAATTGAACTCAAAGGGGTGCGAATTTCATGGCTGGTATTCGCCAAAAACTGGTTTTTAAGTTGGTTGGTACGTTTTAATTCTTGATTGCGATTTTTGAAATGTTGAGCTTCTTGCTGTAAAGATTCTATTTGTTTAAGTCGAGTTAAAGCTTCCGTACATATTACAGCAGCTTTTGCCATTAAATCTAAGATTTGCTCGATTATAAACACATCTGAAGTATCTGTAGGAGGCTTCAAAGAAGTAATTGTCCACCCAACAACTCCTAGAGATTCATTGGCTAAGCCCCAAGCTGATTGTGGTTTTTGATTTTCTAATTGCTCTAAGTCTTTTAATTCTATCTCCGAATTCAACTCCAAGTCTAACTTCTTAGCTTTTCCTATATTTACAGCTAATGATGAAGTTTCGACATGAATTGTTGAACCAGAAGATATACAACAAATTTTGCAAGTAGTTTTTTGAGGTTGAACAATCGCAATTGCGACTTCCCCTGATGTACAAAAGCTCACTATGCTTGAACTTAATGCAATGCTAAGTTCATTAACTACTGCTTGAAAAATTTCTGCTTGCTTTGTTTGAGTATTTTGTTGATAGTTGTTGCTTAGCGGAGGATGTCCCTTAGGAGAAGATGGACTTTCCTCATAGGACATAGTTAAAGTTAGACAATGGTTGAGTCTACTTTGCAGTTGATTCAAACTGCGTTCCAACCACAACTCGGCTTGAAGCTGTTCCATTGTTGTCAAAACTGTTGATGAATTGGAATCTAATTGTGAGTTTTGCTCTTGTAAGCTTGAATACTGCTGCATGGTCAACTCGACCGCTGAATAATTTTAATAGCTGTGCTTGAGGCTAGATAGACGTGAGTATATTAGCGCACAATCCCTTCTATATATATAAACTAAAACTGTTAGTGTCAAATATGACTAGAAAATAATAGCGATTATCTCTTGAAATATCATGATTATTTATTTTTACTGGCTTTGCGGTCTGCTGACAACTCTTTTTTCGATTAACATGCCTAAAACTAAGGTTATACGGACACAAACAGAATTTCGACCAATGTCTATTAACTATTGCGTTGGAATAACTTTATACCAGTTTAAATTCTAGCTATCTCTAGCCTATTTCTATTTTTTCTACAACTCTTTAATCTAATTGTTTAATAATTTTTGTCAAAGTTCTCATTTTTTATATACTTAAGATATACGAAACTATTTTATTCTTAAAAGAATGGCATGCTGATTTTAACTATTGCATAGCCTATATAAACAAGCCTTACATATAAATAAAGCAAATAAATTATTTTCTTACTCGAATTATATTTATATTTCAGGATATTCGATAGCTAAAAATTTCTCAACTAGTATATGAAGTATGATTGCCTAAAATAATTATTAGAAATAACTATTAATATTACTAATGTATTGAAATTTTTATCAGTTATGTTTTGATTTTTGATAGAACTTAAGTACTCATGCCAAAAAACTAGACTTTGCAATTATTATCTCTCTAAATCTGACGCTTCACGTAAACGGGAAAAGCTACACTAATAACCGGGAAAGTTTTATAATATCTCGTTTGTATGGCGTAAAAATTTAAGTGTTGCTCGTTGTTCTTCTCAGTTGATTTCTAAGAAGAACTTGCGAGCAACGGCTTGAATAAAAGTTGAGGGTTAAGAATAAAGTTGATAACTAAGCTCGGAAAGCTAGTCAACCCTGAAAAAACCTCCAACATTAACCTCAGACTAAGCTCAAGTGCCTAGAATCAGATATTGAATTGGGAAAACTATGGTGCAAATTAAGGATTGATAACGTTAAAGTAAATTGCTGCTACCAAAATATTACCAGCCAGCAGAATAACGCTGATTAGAGTGCGGTAAGGGAAAGGTGCTTTAGCATCTGTTTGAGCAACATCTACACCAACTTTAGCCATAATCGTTTCTCCTAATTTAAGGACTTCTTAACAAATACCAAATAGCTGCCATTTTTCGTGAAATTCGTTAAAAAGATTTTCATAAAATCCATAAAAGTCTGGTTGTATTTACCTTGCTTGCGAATATAACTTCTGTGGATAGTTGACTATTCAATAGCAGCATGATATGAACTGCGGACTAAAGGACCAGAGCGAACATGAGAGAATCCTAATTCACGTGCCCTACAGCCTAATTCTTCAAATTCTGCTGGTGTCCAATATTTTTGCACGGGTAAATGTTCTAGTGAAGGTCGCATATATTGACCAATTGTGAGGCGATCGCACTCAACATGACGTAAATCCTTCATGGTCTCGATGACTTCTTCAACTGTTTCACCATGTCCGAGCATTAAGCCGGATTTGGTCGGAATGGTGGAGTCAATTTGTTTAACTAATTGCAATACCTGTAAAGAGCGGTGGTATTTTGCTCCTCGACGCACGGGACCTTGTAAGCGCTTTACTGTCTCAATATTATGGTTGTAGCAGGCTGGTTTTGCTAAAGTAATTATTTCTATGGGTTCTGTTTTTCCATAGAAATCTGGCGTTAAGACTTCGATTTTAGTTTCTGGGTTGAGTTGACGAATGGTTTCCATTGTCTTTACAAACCAACTTGCACCTCCGTCAGATAAATCATCGCGAGCGACGGAAGTTAACACTACATACTGCAATCCTAAAAGCTCTATAGCTCGTGCTACTTTCTCTGGTTCTTCAGGGTCTAAAGGAACTGGAGAATGACCTTTATCTACTTGACAAAAAGCACATGACCTTGTGCAGGTGGGTCCCATTAATAAGAAGCTTGCGGTTTTTTGCGAATAGCACTCTCCACGATTGGGACAGCGACCTTCTTCACAAATAGTGTGTATTTGTCGCTGCTTAATAATACGTTGTACAGTCGAAAGTTCGCTAGCTTTGCCAATGGGACGACGTAACCACGATGGCATTGCTGTAATTTCTGATTTTATAGAAGCTTTTTTTGAGGAAGTCATAGACTCCATTTTTGAAATTAATACAGATTAACGCTGATTAAATTTAACTTACACTAGTTGCAGTACTTGAGGGGATTTAAATTAAAAGTATTTTTATTCTCTAGGTAAGTATATAAGCAGCCCTGCGCTTAGACGATTAAGAAAAAGTTTGAAATTTTGATATGAACATTCAGAAGTCACGTCTAGAGATGACTATAGCTGGTTTTCCGTGCGTAAGTCGTAATACCTATAAATACAGCGAAAAAGAATGGAAAATACTTAAAAGATACTTTGAATTGCTGAGGATTCATAGCTATTAGATATCCGATTTATATGCAGAATTAAGCCTCATACGCTGATGAATAACGCAAAAATCATTATTTAGCAAGCTATATATTAAAGCCACAATCAAGAAATTGTCATGTTTTATAAAACACTTATGTAATTGCTATTTTCGCGGAAATTACTCTCCCCCAATTAACATAATCTTTGGATATAGTGGGATAACTCCAGTATACAGAAGCGGCGAAAACGCCATTTAAACCTAAATTATCTTTTTAGAGCGAAACATTGTGGCAAATAATAAAATTTTAGTTATTGATGACACTACCGTAGTTAGGGTAAAAGTAAGAGAAATGTTGCCTCCAGGGAACTTCCAAGTGCTGGAAGCAAAAGATGGATTGGAGGGACTTAAATTAATTCGTAAGGAAAAATTTAGTTTGATAATGCTGGATTTCTTACTACCAAAGATGAGTGGTTGGGAAGTTTACCAAGAAATTCAGGCTCAACCAGATTTAAGAAAAACTCCTTTAGTTGTAATGTCGGGACGTAAAGAGGAAGTTACAGAGAAAATTTCTGAACCTTTTGAACATTTTGAATTTTTGAACAAGCCTTTTGACCAAAAGCAGTTAATTAGCTCAATTAAAGCAGCTATGGCAAAAGCTAAACAACCTCGAAATCAACCCGTTACCGTAGCAGCAGCCACTCAAAATGGAACTAATGGAACTAATGGAACTTTAACAGCCCAATTCCCTAATTCTCAAGCAGAAATAGACGCTCTTAACCAAAAAATGGCAAAAATGCAGTCAGAAATAGATGGTTTGAAAAAACAGTTAACTCAAGTTGTTGCTTTTATCAAACAAAAGATGAAATAGA
>ERZ1740070.2277-NODE-2277-length-11142-cov-5.871020_pt1 | contig 11142 bp, 7 predicted proteins | sample MGYA00581734_ERZ1740070 | MGnify/ENA primary metagenome ERZ1740070 (study PRJEB43018, sample SAMN04849744) | marine metagenome | isolation source: floating plastic debris | place: Pacific Ocean | collected 2008-09-01 | study: EMG produced TPA metagenomics... | reverse complement strand
CCATCCACAAGATTGACATCTATGGTGCGGGCCCCTTTGGCAATTTTGCGGCTGCCCTGAACAAAAACTAAATCATAGATATCGTCGACGTACCACTTGTTGAGAGAGAAGTTATAGAGCGGTTTGATTTTGCTTGCGATCGCACCCGCATCGATTGTCTTCGTCACATACATCAGCACTGCCAAGACAATACCCACCACCGAGATGGCGACTGAGCTACCCGCCATGATGGCAAACTCATGCAGGTCCACCTCTTCAGCCAGCTCAGCAACGGTAACCACCTCACCGGGAGCTGAAATAAACGCCTCGAAGTAGTTACCAAAGGGCGTACCCACCAGACCAATCAAGATTGAAGGCACCGCCAACACAATCAGCGGCAGCGTCATGCTGATAGGTGATTCATGGGGTTCAGACGCATGGTGATGATCATCGTGGGCAGAGTCTTCTGCTGTGGGCATTTCCTTAGTGCTCATGGCACCAGGTCCAAGGGACGCCCCCATCCGCTGGAGATTTTCAACCCGCAGCTGTTCTTTGATATCGCTATTGGTGCCGCGAAACTCCCCTTCAAATGTGGAGAGATACATACGGAACATGTAGAACGCGGTGAGCCCAGCGGTGACCCAGCCAACCGCCCAGAGTGCAGGACTAGCCTGAAATGTGGAGCCCAGAATATCATCCTTAGACCAGAAACCGGCAAAGGGAGGAATTCCAGAAATTGCCAGGGTACCAATCAAAAAGGTCGCCCCTGTTGCTGGCATGTACTTGCGCAAACCACCCATCAAGCGCATGTCTTGCGCATAGGTGGGGTTGTGACCCACCACATCTTCCATGCCGTGGATGACTGAACCAGAGCCCAGGAAAAGCATGGCCTTAAAGTAGGCGTGGGTCATCAGGTGAAACAAACCGGCGCTGTAGGCCCCCACACCCATTGCCATCACCATGTAGCCCAGCTGAGACATGGTGGAATAGGCCAACCCTTTCTTAATATCGTTTTGTGTAATGGCAATGGTGGCCCCCATCATTGCCGTGAAAGCCCCGACGTAGGCAATGGTCGTCATTGCTACGGGGACTTCTTCAAATACTGGGTACATGCGACCGATGAGGAATACCCCAGCCGCCACCATCGTTGCCGCGTGGATTAAGGCTGAGATGGGGGTTGGACCCTCCATTGCATCCGGTAGCCACACATGCAGCGGAAACTGGGCCGACTTAGCCATAGGCCCCATAAATACCAGAATGGCAAATAGCGCCACTAAACTGCCTGGCAGGCTACCCACCTCTACTAAGTGAGTCAGCCGCTCACCCATAATGTCAAAGTCAAAGCTACCGGTTGCCCAAAAAATACCCAGCATCCCCAGCAACAGGCCAAAGTCACCGACACGGTTGGTGACAAATGCCTTTTGACATGCATCGGCTGCCGGTTTGCGGTCATACCAAAAACCAATAAGCAGGTAGGAGCACATTCCCACCAGCTCCCAAAACACATAAACCTGTAGCAGGTTAGGGCTAATTACCAGCCCCAACATCGAGAAGCTAAACAGGCTTAGATAGGCATAAAACCGCACATAGCCCGGATCGTGAGCCATGTAGCCGTCGGTGTAGATCATCACCAAAAAGGCGACGGTCGTCACGATGACCAACATTAGCGAGGCAAGGTGGTCAATGGTGTAGCCCATCTGCAGCTTAAAGCTGCCTGCTGACGCCCACTCAAACATAAATGAGTAAGGCTCGTGGCCGTTCCACTGGCTCCAAAAGATACCAAAGGACATCACCATCGCCGCCCCGATCAGGCTAACGATAAATATTGAACTCGGCGTACGTAGTTTATTCGTAGCGTCGCTATAGCTAATCAGACCCACACCCACAATTGCTGCACCGAGGAGTGGCAGTAAGGGTATAAGCCAAGCGTAAGAATAGAGAGATTCCAAAGATTCCATAATTTATTTGTTGCCTGCTCACCTGAGTTGGCAAAACCGCCTACATTGTGACACATGCCTGCTGGACTATTGTCCAACTTCTGACAGACCTTTTTTTCAGAACGTTGATTTTTCGTTGAGCAACCACTCATTTAAATTGGTACAACTCAGGTAAACTCGGGCCTTGGGTTTTGAGCGCTTCGAGATGCAATGTGATCCTGAGATAATTGTTATTTTTAACGACACCGTCTCATGGTTTAGGTTTCTTGATGTTGGCTCAATTAAATCAACGGCAAACATTGAGACAGCCCAATGGAACATCGGTTTGGAGGGCAGTGGGCAGTGGGCAGTGGGACAGTGATTGCGGCCAGCGGGGCAAGGTACAGACCACCCACAGCTAGGGCTATTCAATTTATCTGCACTACAGTCGTAACTTTTGGGCTGCATCACTGATTCGGTTGCGGACACGTGAACGAGACGGGTTAGTGACGCTGTGAGCCAATGGTCGGCATTTGCTGACGGTGACCGCTGGCGATCTGATGGCTGGAGTGCCGCCCCAAGAGCGGGCTGAGCTATCGCATCACCACATTTTATTTGAACCTGTCAGCTTGAAAACGATTGGTATTGTTGGGTTCCGCTTAATACATAGGGGACAGATGCATAGCGTGAGGGGATGCGGAACCCAACCTACGACTTGCAGGGGCGTACCGTGGTACGCCCCTGCAAGAGATCCGTTAACAATTTTGTCCATGTATCCTTTGTAGAAAACACACCCCCCTTTGCAGAAAAGTCCAAGATATTCCACTTCTGCGTTTTCCTAGCAAAAATGCTCCGCAAAATAGCTAAGGTCGGTTGAATAACTTCCCAGAAGCCAACCGCTCCTCAGATAAGGTCGCTATGTATACTGCATTTCTTGCCCTGCCACCCTTAGATTCATCAGCTGGCAAAGCTAAGCCAGAAGAAATTTCTAAGACGATCCCGCCTACAGCGGTTCCTGAAATTTCTAGTATTGCTTCGAATACGGTGAATAGTGCTGCAGCTAAGCTAAACAGCACGTTGCTAAATAATGTCACTGCCAGATATGTGGTGGCACCAGCTATGTTTGGCGGGCTTGGTAGCGTAGCGCTGCGGATAATTCAAGAAGGGGGCACGTTTATGACTGCAGCGAATGCCCAAGTGACTGAACCACAGGATGGCGAAGAGATCGCGGTACAGGCTGAGTTAGGAAATGAAGACCAGGGTAGTGAAGAGACGTTAGACCAACCTGTATCTGAGCATCAGAAGCAGACAGAAGCTGTTGTCCATGATTTTGTTCCCTCCATTCAGCTAGGGGCTGGGCTGGAGTTTTTGATTTTAGTTGTATCCAGTATTTTATTAGGGGCCGTAGTGGGCTTTATCGGTACTATTCTGAGTCTGGATGGTCCGCCTGAAAAGGCAAACAACAAGTCAAAGTTAGCAGCGACGTCTCTAATGTTTGCTCTCTTTTTCCCTTCTGTGATTACGGTATTCCAAGAAAATGCCACATCACAAGCTAAGCTGCTCAGGGCTGATGAAGAAAAAACAGTTCTTCAAGATAAAGTGCGGGAAACAACTCAGCAAGCAGAAAATATAGAAACAGTTGCGCGCGATCGCATCAACAGTGATATCGATCAAACATTAGAGACTGCCCCTGAATCAATAGAGCCATCGTCACCAGATAGTCTGATCCCATTTAGCCATACACGAGAGGCAGACCCAGCTAATGCTCAAAGCTCTTTGATTGACAGTACTAGAGTCTTGGTCGTGAATGCTACCTCGGAAGAGAATGCAAAGGAATCTATCAACAGCATTTTTAGAATTGGGAATGTTGATGATGGTGCCGTAAGAGACCATGCGATTAGAGCTTTGAGAGAAATTGAAAAGAATTCTGCGCTATCGGAAGCGGTGCAACAGGCCGCTGCGGAAAAAGCAGAGGATCTGCTTAATACGGTGACTGATAGTCCAGAATAATAATGCTAGAAAAAGATGTATAACCTAGAAAAAACTTTCGAGCGCTAGGTCATGCAGGCAGCTTTTTTTGGACAGCGAATTTCGGTAGTAGGCACCTCTGGCTCTGGGAAAACAACATTGGCTCGTCAAGTATCCCAGAGACTACAAATTCCTCACTTTGAGCTAGATGCTCTATATTGGGAACCTAACTGGGGAAAACCAGCAGAAGACATATTCCGACAACGAGTATCAGATGCGCTGATGGGTGAGTGCTGGATTATCGATGGCAACTATAGTCAGGTGCGCGATATCGTTTGGGGAAGAGCCGATACTGTTGTGTTTCTGGATTATTCATTTGGCTTAGTTTGGGGACGCTTGTGGCAACGCACTGTGCAGCGAGCGTTTCAGCAAGAAGAGTTGTGGAACGGCAACCGGGAAACGATTCGTCAATCTTTTTTTAGCCAAGATTCCATATTGTTATGGATGCTGCAAACTTATTCTAAGCGTCGTAGAAAATATCCTCAGCTGCTTAAACAACCAGAATATAAGCACTTAGAGGTTATACATTTACAGTATGTAGATCAAACAAATGCTTGGTTAGCCACTCTAGCCGCTTAGCCTAGGATTAAACCCGCTAGAATAGCCGCAGGCTTAGTCATTTTGCAAAAAAAGATAAGGCTAAGGGCGTGTAACCTACGGTCTTGCAGATAGTTAACAATTTGCTTTTTAAGCTTACGTTTTCTGCCCCTCTACTACTGCTTCCTATGCCTGACCTTGCGACTTTTTCGTTGTTTTTTAGTGCCGCTGTTGTATTGGCGATTACCCCTGGGCCTGGTATTTTTTATGTGATGACCCGTAGCCTAAAGGGTGGTCGAGTTGAGGGAATTGCATCAGCCATGGGTACCTCGGTGGGGGGGATGTTTCATGTCGTAGCCTCTGCTCTGGGGATTTCAATTGTGCTGGCAGCATCGGCGTTTGCATTTAACCTCGTGAAATACCTCGGGGCGACGTATCTGATTTATCTCGGTATTAAGACAATTTTGAGCCGAGATGAGCACACGGGGACAGCAAATATTCGTAGAACTGGTTATAAACGGGCCTTCTTGCAGGGAGTAACGGTTGAAGTACTAAATCCTAAAACGGCTCTTTTCTTTTTGGCCTTTATCCCTCAGTTTATTAATCCAGACGGTGTTGTGTTTGCTCAATTTCTGTTGCTGGGCTCAACATCTGTTGCCCTCAATACCAGTGTCGATTTTATTGTGATTGCGTTGGCAGGCCCCATTGGTAATTGGCTGCAGTCTAGCCCAAGACTGAGAACTGGTCAGCGCTATGCCACTGGGACAGGACTGATTGCATTGGGTAGCTACGTGGCGTTAACCGGTGAAGGAGAATAATCGATGCTCTGTGCAGATTCTCTATTACAAATGGATGCATTTCGAGCCCTGCCTCGAGAACGGTTGGATTGGATTTGCGATCGCGCCGAACATATTCAGCTAGCGGCGGGTGACATTTTAGTTAAAGAAGGCGACCGGCCCTTAGGCTTCTTTATGCAGCTGAGCGGCCAGATTACCGTGAGTCGCCTGAGCCAGGGCACAGATATTCCGGTGGGTCGTCACGTTAGTCCATCATTTTTTGGGGAGATTCAGGTTTTAACAGAAGACTTGGTGCCAGTGACGCTAACCGCAGATACGTCCGTGGATCTTTACCGTCTAAACTGTCCAGACTTTTTAGACGTTCTCCATAGCTGTCGAGAATTTGAACGGGATATTTTTCGGATTGTAGGTACCCGGTTACGCGGGCTGCAAACCTTTATTCAAACCCGCGAAAAAATGGCCGCATTGGGCACCTTGTCTGCCGGTTTAGCCCATGAGCTTAACAACCCAGCTGCAGCGCTAGTGAGGGCATTAAAAGATCTGCAGCCTGCCATGCTAGAACTGCAGCGGATGAACCTGGTGTATGGTCAGCGGCAGGTGGATGAAGAGCATACTAAGGAATGGACAGACCTCCGAGATCGCGGGGTTGAAGCCATTGCCCATCCCGATAACGATCCGTTGGCCGAGGGGGATCGTGAAGATGCGATCTCAGACTGGCTAGAAGACTATGGAGTAGCAGATGCATGGAAATTAGCAGAACCCCTGGCGGCTGGTAAGGTAGACCCCAACAAACTCAGCGAGATGATGGAGCGCTGGCGGGATGACCCAACCGAGCTACGGGATATGGGATTACGTTGGCTAGCGTTATCGTTTGACGTGATGGGTATGATCCACAATGGCTTGGATGGAGCAGAGCGGATTTCTACCTTGGTGCAATCGATGAAATCCTACTCCTATATGGATCGCGCCGCTCAGCAACAGGTGAATATTCACGATGGTATTGAAGATACTCTCAGATTGTTTGCCTTTAAGCTAAAGTATGGCATCACAGTAGAACGTCACTATAATCAAGAGTTGCCAGAGATTATGGCCTATGGCAGCGAATTAAACCAGGTATGGACAAACCTGATTGACAATGCGATTGATGCTCTAAATGAAAATTCGTCTAATAAGGCTCCAAAGATTATTATTCGTACCTGTGAAAAAAACAATTTTCTCCGGGTGGAGATAGAAGACAATGGGTCCGGCATTCCAGATAAGATAAAAAATCGGCTAACGGAGCCGTTTTTTACAACCAAACCCATGGGTAAGGGATCTGGTTTGGGGTTAGACGTGGTGCGGCGAATTGTTGAAAACCGCCATGGGGGCAGTCTACTGATAGAGTCTGTTCCGGGCAGCACCTGTTTTAGTATTTTGCTGCCTTTATAGACTGTTTAGCGCAATAATTTATCTCTTGTCAGAGAATGTGGGTGGCTTTCTAACGCTTTGGTGTCATGTCTCAGACGATTCATGCAAGATTTGTAGAGATTGCTCGGGAGCTGAGCGATGAGTTGGCAGATGCGATCGCATCTGCCAGTCCACTACAGCTGATTCCCAGTCAAGACGTACCTTTCTCAGAACGTCTTTGTCGTGCGGTGGCCGGGCAGCAGCTCTCAGTCAAAGCCGCAGCTTCAATTTGGCGGCGAGTTGTCGATAGTGCGACAGGTCAGCCATTAATAGACTATTTTTCTACGGTTTCACCAGAGGTTTTAAGAAGCTGTGGGCTTTCAGCAGCCAAGGCCAAAGCGATGCGGGCAATTGCCTTGGCGACACTTGCAAATCAGCTTGATGAGACCTTTTTAAGTGAGCTAGACCATGAAGAACGTACCCATTGTCTAACGGAGATTTGGGGAGTTGGCCAATGGACAGCCGATATGATGGGAATTTTCTACTTTGGTGATCCTGACATTTGGCCCGATGGCGATACTACGGCGCGCAAAAATCTTGAACGATTAACCAGCCGTCGTCGTAAAACAGTTCGCACCGCTGCTCGCTTTGCACCCTATCGGTCGTATCTAGCCCTGTATATGTGGCACCAGGCTGATACTCCTATTGTTTGATCCACAGGTTCTTTAGCTGCAACGGCTGTGTTGACAACAGAGTTAGCTATGACGAATGCAAAAAACGAGTGGCCCATAAGAACCACTCGTAAACGCTAACTAGAGCTTTACAAGCTACTAGCTACAGATTTTCTAGAAAGAGTTACGACGGTAGTTACCACCACCACCGCCACCTGCTTCAGCAGTGCGAGGCTTGGCTTCATTCACTTTCATAGTGCGCCCCATCCAGTCAGCACCATCAAGTGCTTCAATCGCCTTAGACTCCTCTTCTTTGCCGGACATTTCTACAAAGGCAAAGCCGCGAGGGCGACCTGTTTCACGATCCATTGGTAAGCTAACGCGGCTTACACGACCGTACTCATTGAACACGTCCTCGATATCTTCACGAGTGACGTCATAGGACAAATTGCCCACATAAATAGACATAAGGAAATCTCCTTGAATTTGAAAAACATGTAGCGAGTTAAACGGAGATATTCCTGTTACTGAAATCGAAATCTCAACAAAACTTACTTCTCTACCGAAAACTTACCGATACATATCGTAGCATCTGATTTTAGGGTTTGGGAACCCTATGGAAATAGCTTTTTTATAATGACTCGCTAGCCAATTGATAAAGTCCTGGCAATGCTCTTGCGATTTTACATGGAAGATTGGATATTTTTCATGGAAAACAGCTAGATTTTTAGACCTCAGAATGCCTTCAATCGCGTGCACTGAGCCATACTCAGGAACTAAGGAATAAGAATTTAATTAGAGTCTACTTTTGACGTGCAGACGTCCACGAAACGCCTCTTCAGGTTATTTTTTTTCTGAATGTTATAGAACCCTTACTCTTATATCTATCTTGGATACTTTGGTGATGAAGACTGGCTGAATCTACCAGTCTTTGACTGATTTGGGACAAGGTTTAATATTTTCAAGCAATGCTCCATTCAGCACAACGGCTTCTGCAACTACAAACTCATGCAAAACTCGAATAACTCTATCTGGACAATGGCTTCAAATCTAGACCTCAGTTCGACGGTTTGCAACTGAGCCAGAAGAGAGGCGGCGGAAGCCGGTATGGTTCTATGATTGGAAAAATGCACCCCCATTCGACTCAAAGCAAAATCAACAACTGATGGGTAAAATTGCTGCGGCGATTAAGCAGTATCAGAGAATTATGTAATGGCAATAGTACGTTCGGGTGATCGCGGTGGCATAACAACCCGGTCGGAGCAGACTTGTGAAAGCTGCCGGTAGGGATGCAAAGGCTGCTTGCAGCCGCTCAATCGGAACGTTAGATATCAGACAAGATGTTTAGGCTAATCAATCATGTTATCTAGAAGTTGCCTGTGTGGAACAATCCAAATCTTAGTGCAGGGTCAACTAGAACACGATCTTGAAGCCTGCCACTGTGTGCAATGCAGGAAACAAACAGGTAGTTTCTTGACCGCAGTTAATGTACGCAAAACAGCGCTGTCGATTGAGGGCTAAGACAGTGTTCACTGGTATCGTTCGTCCGACTAAGTGGAGCGTGGGTTTTGTTCTGTCTGTGGTTCTACACTGTTTTGGAGGCCCGATATTGAGGGCTATGAATGGATTAGCGTTGCGATGGGGCTATTCGATCAGTCCACCGGTCGCAAGCTAGCGAAACATACATTTGTTAATGAGAAGGGAGACTATTATGAACTTAGCGATGGACTGCTCCAAGGTGATAGCTACTAGTTTTAAGAGTAGGTGAAATCCAATCTGGTGTTCAGAGTTAATGGTCAATAGATGAGGAGAGAAGTTTGACGCAACTGGATTCAAAATTTATCAGAAGTCAGTTTCCTGCCTTTGACGAGCCATCGTTGAGTGGATGGGGCTTTTTTGAAAATGCAGGTGGCTCTTATACATGCCAACAGGTAATTAACTGTCTAAACAACTATTACAAACAGACTAAAGTTCAACCCTATTACAGTTACCCAACATCACAAAAAGCGGGTGCGGTAATGGATGAGTCGTACCGTCAATTGGCTGCATACCTCAATGTCGGTGAGGATGAAGTTCATTTTGGCCCATCCACCACTCAGAATCTCTATGTTCTAGCCCATGCATTTCGAGAGCTATGGAAAGAGGGAGACGAGATTATCTTGTCTAACCAGGATCATGAGGCCAATGCTGGATTTTGGAGACGGCTTGAAAAAACAGGCATCGCTATCAAAGAATGGTGTATCGATCCTGAGACAGGACTCTTGAATCCGGACGATCTGGATGCTTTGCTATCTAATAAAACCAGGCTACTGGCATTTCCCCACTGTTCTAATATTATTGGCCATACTAATCCGGTGGCTGAAATCGTCTCAAAGGTTAAGACTGACGATATTTGTGTTGTTGTTGATGGCGTTGCCCACGCTCCCCATGGATTGCCGGATGTTGGGGCGTTGGGGGCGGATATTTATCTGTTTTCTCTTTATAAGACATGGGGGCCGCATCTTGGACTTATGACTATTAAAAAAGAGATAATGGATAAGCTGCCCAATCAGGGGCACGACTTTAATGCACACTATACCCGGAAAAAGATGGTGCCTGCTGGTCCGGACCATGCCCAGATCGCGGCTGCTACCGGTATTGCGCAGTATCTGGATGCGGTTTACATACACCATTTTGCCCAAACTGTTGACAAAGCAGAACAAGGAAGACGACTTAAACAACTGTTTTGGACTCATGAGAAAAGTCTGCTGAAACCTCTGCTGGGCTGGCTACGGCAGCGCGATGATATTGATATTGTTGGGCCGGATAATCTAGAATTGCGAGTGTCTACTGTATCTGTCATACCTAAAAAGAAATCAATTGATGAGATTTGTGCAATGTTGGCGGCAAAGAAATTGATGGTAGGGCAGGGAAGTTTTTACAGTGTTCGTCCGTTAAAGGGGATGAACATTCCGGTGAAAACTGGGGTTTTGCGATTGTCATTTCTCCACTACACAATTGAGAAGGAGATTAGTCAGTTGATTGATGGGCTTGCGGCGGCTCTTGATTAATCATTGCAGAATCTACTAAGGCAGTAGGGAGTAATCCTCCTTAGCCTAGCCCTCCACCGTCAAGCGCATACCAGATACATAGGATGCGGCATCGGATGCTAACCACATGACGGCATCGGCGATTTCGGTTTTGTTGATGGCAGGTGTTGCTGTTGAGGCAAGAATGGTTGCTCAGGGGACCTCCGAGTCCCTTCTGGAAGTATCCAAGTTATGCTGACTAGGCATATTGGGGTTTCCCCTTGGGCAGGATGGGAACGCCATCCTACAACCTGCGTACTGGGTTATCTCAGGGTGCATAGAGTGGGAGTTACGGCTGGGAGTGGTTTCATTTTTCTGGAAAGCCTTCCAGAAAAATGAAACAGATTGTCGCTTTCAGTCGGTTATGAGCATTTCTAACTGAAGAAGATCTTTCTTCCACTGTTCTCTTTAATAGAGGCTTTCTTTAAAGTGTTGGGTGACTAGGTTGACTGCGTTTGTGATTAGCTCGGGGTCATCATAGTAATCCATCTGGAGGCCGTCGACCCAGGCTAGGGATTTGGGGGCGGGGACTGTGGCATAGAAGTTTTGGGCGTTTTCGGGTAGGGCCATTTGGTCTCCGTGGATCATGAGGTAGGGAATATCAATATCTTGGGCGGCGGTGAGGGCATCGAAGGTGGGCCAGTCTTCCCAGGCCATAACGGGGAAGTGGGTGTTGTATTCAGAGATGGCTCCGCGATCTGGGTTGGTGTAGTAGAAGTTGGGATCGGGCCAGCGCATGGCGGCGAGGTTGTTGGTTTCG
>ERZ1740070.2276-NODE-2276-length-11143-cov-4.994589_pt1 | contig 11143 bp, 7 predicted proteins | sample MGYA00581734_ERZ1740070 | MGnify/ENA primary metagenome ERZ1740070 (study PRJEB43018, sample SAMN04849744) | marine metagenome | isolation source: floating plastic debris | place: Pacific Ocean | collected 2008-09-01 | study: EMG produced TPA metagenomics... | reverse complement strand
AGCTTGGGCACTTTTTTCTCCAAGGGGCCGCAGCCACCCGCGCCCTCCACCCATACACCCGGAGCCAACCGGAACCCAAACCAGGTGGAAGGGTGGAGGGCGCGGGCGGCTGCGGCGCGAGCGCGAGCGAGCCGGAAATTGAGGACAAGCCTCTAGCTTTCGCTCTCGCTCTTGGGAAGGTCTTGCGGTTCCGATTCGCGCATTTCGCGGCTCTGCGCCTTTCGCCGTCGCAGGTTCTCGCGCAGTTTCGCCGCCAATCGCTCCTCTCGCGAAAGATTGTTGTCTTTCTCGTCACTCATGCGAAACCCCTTGGCGTGAGACACGTGCGAGTTCAACCGCGATGCAACCGCCGCTTGACAAAGACGCGGTGTCCGACAATAGGGCGCGCCTCGGTTGGCTGCTGTAGCTCAGTGGTAGAGCGCACCCTTGGTAAGGGTGAGGCCGAGAGTTCAATTCTCTCCAGCAGCACCATTATTTCAGATACTTAAGTCAGTGCCATTCATTCCGTATGGAATGAGTATGGAAAACACGGGGTCTGACTGCCCTTGCTCTGATTTGGCCTTCGGGGCTTGCAATCTGATAATCTGGCCACGATTGGCGTATAGAAAATCGCGGCTCCTACCTGCCGGATGCGCCTGCGTGAAGCGCTAGCTGACCGCTTTTTCTCCAGCTTCGGATGCTTGAAGCGCGCGACTTTTGTGGATCGCAAACAACTCGCAGCCATTGGCGAGGTTCATTCGCGATTTCAGATACTTTCCCGAAATGAGTTGGCAGCGGATCAGCGCAAACCCGCTCAACTCGTGGACGGTTTGATTCCACCCCAACCATTATTCTTCAAAGTTTAGAGAGCCTTAAATCCCGAAAGCGCGGCGTACGGTGTGCTCGCCAGAATTCTAATCGCGGTCGGTTTTGCCTATTGTTCGCAGATTCCTCTGTTCAACCACTCCAGACGACACCTGTCGTGCAACAGCCACGCGGCGATTGAGCGCAGCAAATGACCGCTTTGCGCCCCAGTCCAAGACGAAGCCATCTAGGATATTAGTTCCCGAAAGCGGACATTCTCAAAGGCCATTCCGGCCGAGGAGAATAACAATGACTTACTCACACTTTGATCCCGCAGCTCAGAATCGGGTGCCATGGAACTTTGGTGCAAAGATTGGCCCCAAGCGGCCATTCAATCAGAAGCAGATCTGGGCTATCCGCTTCTTCCTCGATCGCGAGAAGCGAATTCGGGACCGGGCGCTGTTTGACTTAGTAATCGACAGCAAGCTGCGAGGCTGTGATCTCGTCGAGCTCAAGATCGGCGATTTAGTCAGTGGTCCAGAGATCAAGACGCGAGCCACGATTACGCAGCGCAAAACCGGTCGGCCAGTTCAATTTGAGATTGCAGCAGATGCGCGTGCAAGCCTATTTGCCTGGCTCAAGCTCAGATGTGGTGACGTCGAGGATTTCGTCTTTCCGAGCCGAGTTGACCCTGATCGTCACCTGAGCACGCGGCAGTACGCTCGGCTTGTTGATGACTGGGTCGCGGCTATTGGCTTGCGACCGGAAGAATATGGCACTCATTCGCTTCGCCGAACGAAGGCTTCGATCATCTACAAAGCCACTGGAAACATCCGGGCGATTCAGATTTTGCTTGGTCATTCAAAGATCGAGAACACCGTTCGATACCTAAGCGTCGACATTAATGACGCTTTGAGTTTGGTCGAAAAGACGGAGATCTTACTGGAGTTGGACGCTGGCCTAAAACTAGCCAGCGTCCGCTTCTGAGGGTGAAAGCGGACGCTGACTCTTCGCTACTCAGCATCGATTGATGGTTAGGGGATATTCTCAACCGATAGGTGGGATGTTGTCGCAGGCTTCAGGTCAACTTACGCCTTTGTCGACGGCGTTGATCGCGTTAGAAAAACCATTCAGAGTGAAATTCGAAGCAGCAAGCACACAGAGATGGGAAGCACGATTAGCAGCGAAAATTCATCTGCAGGAGCGCGCCGGTTCGGGCGTGAGAAGCGCAAGTCGATGATCCTCGACAGCGCCGCTGCTTTGATTGCGGAGAAAGGCACAGCGGATCTCTCGCTTGAAGCGATCGGCGAGGTTGCCGGGGTCAGCAAGACGTTAATGTATCGCTACTTTGGAAGCCTCGTCGAGCTTCTCACACAATTGCTTAACCGCGAATACCGCCATCTTCGTAGCGAGCAATTAAAGGCCGCTGAAGAGGCAACGACCTATGAGGATCTCGTCCGCCGGGTGACGCGTGCTTACCTCTCTTACATTGAAGAGCGAGGCCTCATCGTTGAGCGTTTGCAGGCCTATCCCAACATTGCGCAGGCCCAAGATCCCACGCATTACAACCGCGAGCCTTCGGTATTCTACTTCTCGGAAGTGACAGCGGAAGTGTTCGATCTGCCCACTGAGGTAGCTACAGCTGCCACTGAGATTTCGTTCGGTCTTCCAGCGGCCGCGGGCGAATTTCTCGTACGAAGCGGCATGGACCGACAATTGATTGAGGACATCACTGTCTCGATGATCCTGGGCAGTATCGCTGGACTGCGAAACGACGCGTTAGGGCGCCAGCTTACCGTGCGCTCGCCGTCAGAGGTTTTGGCCTTGCCGACGCGGAGAAAGGGTGCGGGAGGGTAAGAGAGAGCTAGGCCCTGCCCACAGCCTTCTTCTCAACAAAGCGTCAGAAGCGGTAGCGTACGAGGCCACCATAAGTGCGCGGTTGGTTGCGGAAACCCACCAGCGACCCAGGCTGACCCACCGCAGGCGAAACCGCATTCAGGAATGCCGCGTCGGTCAAATTGCGGCCCCAGATGGACACTTCGAAGCCGTTGGAAAGGCCGAACGTGACCGCCGCGTTGAGGTTCTCCACCTCACGCTTGAAGTCCGACAGGCCGTTCACAAGCTCAACATTGCTTTCCATCTGATAGTCCGCGTGAAAGCGCAGCGAAGCGTCATCGCTCAAATCCAGTGTATAGGTGCCGCCAACCACCACCGACCATTCCGGAACGCCCGAGGGACGCTGCCCACTCAGGTCCGCCGGGACGACGGTGAAGTTGGGCGAAAGCGCGTTGCCTCCGGTGAACTCATCGAACAGCGGATCGAGATAAGTGACCGCCGCCGTAAACGTCAGTTCGGGAATGGGCGAAATGGTGCTGTCGAGTTCAAAGCCACGGCTCGACAAACGCTCGGCGTTGCCAAGGATAAAGCCTGTGCCGGTGAAGACATTGGTTTGAAACCCTTCGAGCGTCTGATCAAAGACAGCGAGGTTGAACGAGAAACCGTCCCAACGGCCTTTGATCCCGATTTCGTATACCTCTGATTCTTCCGGACCTGCAAAGCGAGAGCCCGTGGCGAGGTTGGGAACCGCCAGACCTGCATCTCGGATGGGCGAGGCCGCCGGGGCCGGTGATTGAAAGGGCGAGCCGGGAACAAAGTCCGCCGCAAACGGACGGCTATCATTCGTCAGGTTGAACGAAGACGCTTTGAACCCCGTCGCGTAAGTCGCGTAGAGGCTCAGATTGTCGCTCGCCTCGTAAGCGACGCGAAATGTGTAGGACAGATCCTGATCATCGGTGCGCCCATCCTCAACCGTGTTGGGAAAGTTGAGATAGGGCGGATTGAACTGCAAAGTCGCCAATGGCAAAAACGGATTGCCGCCACCGGGTGAGGCGAAAATTCTGGCTTGCTCGGCGGGGAGTCCAAGACCTCCAAGCGCGGTGGGGGCAACGGCTAGGTTAAAGCCCGCTTGGACAAGATCGATGCTGGAAAAGACATCCGTACTGACGTTGTTGGAAGACGCGCGCTTTTGGTCGTCGGTGAAGTTTGCACCTAGGGTAAAGACAAGACCGTCGGTGGGTTCAAAGTCGAGCTGACCAAAAAGCGAATAGGAGGTGTTTTCATAATCATATGAAAGCAAACGCCCCTGGCCGACACCGCCAAACTGACCAGCGGGAATGCCCGGGACCAGTGCGCGCAGAGTTGGCTCAGACGCGCTAAAAAGGCCACGAGTTGCAGCGTTGGCGAACTGCAGAAATCCGGGGCCATTTCCGAACTCCGCACTCTGATCGATGGTTTCGTGGAACACGAATCCGCCGACGAGGAAGTTGAACGGGCCCTCAAAATCCGAGGCGGCGCGCAGTTCGCCCGTGTAGGTTTCAATATCGACTTCGTTGATATTGGTGCCGATTGAATTGAGACTGGTGAAATCGCTGTCCTGATTCACGAACGTGTCGGACCCACGGTAAGAGGCGATGCCCGTCACATCAATCGCGCCTGTGGTCCAATCACCTTGCAACGACAAACCGTAATTCTTGATCTCGTTGACGGGCGCAAAGTTGACAGTGCTCTGCAGAGACAGCGGGTCGTTGGCGATAAATTGTCCGCCCAGCGCACGCACCACCGCGCCGGTGGGCCCATCGACCACATTGGTGGCCCCACAACACACTTCATCAATCTCGTCGTAATCCGCGATCAGACGCAACTTGAGGCTGTCGCTGGGCTCGAACAGCAGTTGGCCTCTTAGCGCGAAACGGTTGCGATCGTTGATATCCTCGTTGATGACGATGTCTTCGATATATCCATTGCGCCGGTTGTAACTGCCGCCCAAACTAAAGGCGACTGTGTCGCTTATCGGGCCGGTAACACTCGCTTTGGCGATAACTGCGTCGAAATTGCCGTAGGACAGCTCCGACATTCCGCCGAACTCGAATTGCGGTTCGCGCGTTACGATGCTGATAATCCCGGCCGAGGCGTTTTTGCCGAACAGCGTCGATTGCGGACCGCTTAGAACTTCGACACGTTCCAGATCCGGCAAGTCAGAGATTTGCGCGCCCGCGCGCGAGCGATAAACCCCATCGATGAACACACCAACCGAGGGCTCTATCCCTGGGTTGGCTGCACCATTACCAAAGCCACGAATGACGAAGTTCGTGACAAAAGACAGGCTTGTCTGGTTCACGCGAAGTGAAGGGACGAGCGTTTGAATATCGATCAGGTCGCGCACTTGAGCGTCTTCAATGCGTTCAGCGGTCGTGACGCTGACAGCAATCGGGGTCTCTCGCAGCGTGGTTTGCCGCTTGGATGCGGTGACGATGATCTGGTTTTCAGGTGTCACACCCGTTTCTTCAGGCACCTCTGTGTCTTGCGCAAAAGCGGCTGTTGATGTGGCCATCAGCGCGATCAGGCTGATGCTGGCGCTGAGTGTGCGATTGATCGTCATTTTCGACTTTCTCCCCTTGGCAAGTGACAGTTTTGTCTACTTGAGTTCCACTAAAATGCCAATTTTGGCGCAAATGACAAGCGAAATCACACTCTATGTTGACTTTAGGTGCATAAATGGTGAAGCTCATGGATGCCAGGCGGTCGAATGCGACCTAGGCTGAGCGATGCGCGAATCGCGTGGGAGAGGGCAATGTTGACAATCAGGATGGGATTGGCCGCGGTCGGCGCTTTGGCGCTGTCGGCCTGCTGCGTTCAGACATCGCAATTGCCAGACGATTCGGTGATCAAGGGAGTCGGCTGGGTCGGCGCGACGGTGACCGATCTGGAACGCACCGAAAAGCTATACGCCGACGCCATTGACCTTCAGGTCGTCGATGACAGCGCCATCGCGCAAAGCGCCGTGCTTGACGCGCTCGCTGGGCGCGACGGGGTGGAAGTGCAGACACGCATGATGCGCTCTGTGAACATGCAGATTCGCTTTATGTCCTTCGCATCACCGTCTGAAAAAGCGCAGGCTACACCCCCTGTTCCCGTTCAGGGGCCTGGCTTTATGCATATGTGCTACCAGGTCGATCAGAAAACCCAGACTTACGAGAAGTTTCTCGAAGGCGGGGCCGCGTTTCTCGGCAAAAAGGAGATGCAGCAGCTCAATCCGCGCAACCCGGTCTATTACTCATACTCGACTGATTTTGACGGGCTGATTGCCGAGATTGAGCATGTCGATGTGGCCGCGCTCGATTTGCCCCAACCGCCCAAGAACGAGCGCCGCATTCGCCACCTTGCGTTGGCTACGCCCGATATCGAGCGGCTGACGGACTTTTATTCGGTGCTTTTGGGTCAACCGGAATTCAGGCGCCTCGGGAACTGGTCATTCCTTCGCCTCGAAGGCGAAAAGATTGACGCGGTGGCGGGACTTGATGGCATCGTCGGAGAGAGCGCGTTCTTCCAGATCCGCAATCTCGAGCTTGAGATATTCAAGTTCCACAGTCACCCGACGCAGCTGCCCGAAACACCCCGGCCTTTGGACGCGCCGGGCTACAACATGATTGTCCTCGACGTGAGCGATCTCGACGCTGCGCGCGCTTTGTTCGAGCAAGCCGGCGGCACGATTGTCACAGAACCCATGGCTATGGACGGCGGCCAGATCGTGTTCGGAAGAGACCCGGACAAAAACCTGATCGGCCTGCAAGTCGCGCCCACCGACGCGCTCGTTTCGTCCCGCAATTTCAAAAACAACGGCATAGAATAAGGGAATTTTTTCGATGTTCGATCTGACTGATCACGTTTCCATCGTCACTGGCGGAAACGGAGGCTTAGGGCTCGCCTATGGCAAGGGCCTTGTGAAAAGCGGCGCCAAGCTCGCCATTTGGGGCCGCAACGAGGCCAAGAACGCCGCCGCGCTGGAGGAAATCCGCGCGATGGGCGGAGACGCCGAAGCCTTTGCGTGCGACGTCACCGATGAAGGCGAAATCGAAAAGGCCTTTGCCCAGACACTCGACCGGTTTGGCCAGGTCGACAGCTGCTTCGCTAACGCCGGGGGCGGCGGCTTTCGCGGCATGTCGCACAAGGTCGGACGCCAAGCGTGGCTGGACGCGGTGGACCTCAACCTGATGAGCGTCGTCCAGACCTGGGCTCCCGTCACCGAACACCTGCTTGCGCGCCAGGCGCCCGGTCGTCTTGTCGTGACCTCTTCGATCGCGGCTTTGGTTGGGACCGGCGGAGCCGCCGGTTATTCCACCACGAAAGCGGCGGTGATTGGCCTTGTCCAAGCGCTTGCGGTGGAACTGGGACGCGCGGGCATTCGGGTGAACGCCATCCTGCCCGGCTTTGTCGAAACCGAAATGTCGATGAACACCAGCAAAGAATTTCAGGATTCCGCGCGCCGCAAATCCGCCATTGGTCGGATCGGAGAGCTCGAAGACATGGAAGGTGTCGCGGTCTTCCTCGCTTCCAGAGAAAGCGATTTCATGACGGGTCAGGGCATCGTGCTCGACGGCGGGAACAGCATCTTCCCGCTTTGATCCGCGACCTTTTCTTCATGTGAACATGCGGTACACTCGCGCGATATGAGGATCGAGAGATGATGTTGGCTAATGTCCTTCGTTGGCTGTTCGCGCTGCTGTGTCTGGCCTTTGGCCTGCTGTTGAGCCTTGGCGGCGGGTTTCTGATCTATCTTGGAGGCAGTCCTTATTATCTCGCCGCTGGCTTTGTCGCCCTGGGCGTATCTTTATTCACGATCCGGCGCAGCCCAAAGGCGGTGTTCCTCTATTCGGCTTTGTTGATCGTTACGCTGATCTGGTCGGTGTTTGAGGCAGAGCTTGATTTCCTCTCGCTCTTGCCCCGGCTCGCGCTTTGGATGGGCATGGGGATCTGGTTCCTGACGCCGTGGCATGGCCAGGGACTTGCCGCGAAATCCGAAGAAACCAAGATGCCCAATCGCTGGTGGATTGGCGGACCGATGGCCGCGTCCGTCGCGCTGCTGCTGGTCGCTTTGCTACAGGGCTATGTTCAGAACAGCACGGGCACCGTGCGCCAAGGGTCCAAGGTCGCAAGCGCGGACGATTGGCGGCACTATGGCAACACCGAAGGCGGCACGCGCTTCGCCACGGTCGATGACATCACGACGCAGACGGTCGCGGGTCTCAAGGAAGTGTGGCGGTATCGAACCGGCGTCGAAGAAGACTTCAAAGCCACGCCGCTTAACATTGATGGCAAGCTGTATCTGTGCACCGCGCGCAATGTCATGATCGCGCTGGATGATGCGTCGGGCGAGGAGATCTGGCGCTACGATCACGGGATCGAGCCGCCTCAGGAAAACCAATACGCGCGCACCTGTCGGGGCGTCGGCTATCACGAGGCACCCAAGGATTACAAAGGTGAGTGCAAAACCCGCATACTCACATCAACCGTCGCGGCCAGCATCATCGCGGTCGACGCAGAGACCGGTCAGTTGTGCTCCGACTTTGGCGAAGGCGGGGTGGTCGATCTGTGGCAAGGCATGGGCGAGGACCAGCACGAACGCTTTGAATATTGGGTGACGTCATCGCCGCTCGTCGCGGGCGACAACATCGTTGTCGGCGGGCAGGTTTCGGACACGCAAGACCTTGGCCTGCCATCGGGCGTGGTGCGCGGGTTTAACGCGCTCACGGGCGAGTTGGCTTGGGCGTGGGATCTGGGCAATCCTGGCAACAACGGCGCTCCGGTCGAAGGGGAAACCTACACACCCGGCACGCCCAACGTCTGGTCCATCATGAGCTATGACGCGGATCTGGGCCTGATCTACGCGCCAACGGGCAATCCCGCGCCCGATTACTTCGGCGGCGCGCGGCGCGATTTTGACGAGGAATATTCCTCCTCCGTCGTCGCGATTGACGCTGCGACGGGCCAGGCGCGCTGGCACTATCAGATCGTCCATCACGATGTGTGGGATTACGATATGCCCGCGCAACCGGTGCTGGTGGATGTTCAGCGCGATGGCGAATTGGTGCCCTCGGTCGCGGTGCCGACCAAGATGGGTGACATCTTTCTGCTGGATCGGCGCGATGGCACGCCGGTGCACCCGATTGAGGAAAAGCCCGCGCCGCAGGATGGCGGGGTTGAGGGCGAAAGGCTCGCCGCGACGCAGCCGGAATCGCCGCTGCCCAACTTCCATCCCTATCGATATGAAAAGGATATGTGGGGCCTGACCCCCATCGATCAGATGGTGTGCCGGATCGAATACCGCACCATGAATTATGAAGGCATGTACACACCGCCTTCGCTCGCCACCGGCCTCACGCAAACGGGAACGATGCTGTATCCGGGCAATTTCGGCGGGTTCAACTGGGGCAGCGTGTCGGTTGATGCCGATAACGGATTGCTGGTCGCCGCGCCCATGATGCTGGCGCACCGGCTAATTATGGTGACGCCTGAGCAGGTGGCGGAGGCCGGGCCGCTGGCCGCGCTGATCCTTGGGCCGAACCATCCGGCGGTGCGGTATGAAGAGGACGGGCCAATGCCCAAGATGGGCGCGCCCGATCCCGATGACCCTTTCGATCACCGCCGGATTGCCGCCTATGGCTATCCGCAGCCGTTCATGTCGCGGCTGGGCACGCAGGTTCCATGCTTTGAGCCGCCGTGGTCGCAGATTGCGGTGATTGACCTCAACACCAAGGAACTGCTGTGGAGCCGCCCGGCGGGCGATATGAGCCAGTCGGGGCCTTTTGGCTTGCGATCCGGCCTGCCCTTCGACGTGGGCACAGCGGTGCGCGCCGGCACACTGACAACGCGCGGCGGACTGACTTTCCTGAGCTCGACAATGGACGCCAAGGTGCGCGCCTTTGACGTTCGCACGGGCGAGGAGAAGTGGGAATCAGAGCTGCCGGGCAACGGCCTTTCGACCCCGATGACCTACCGTTCCAAGCGGAACGGAAAGCAATATCTGATCGTGACCGTGCCAAACCCGCACTGGCGCTATCCGCGCGATCCGGCGACGAACCAGTATATCGATTCCCAAGCGGTGGTGGACGGCAAAGGCGGTTATGTCATCGCCTATTCCTTGGAAGATTGATCCATCGTTTTCGCTGTCGCCTCGGCAATGTGATCCGCAATTGCCCGGTTCACGGCCTCAGCTTCGCGCACATGCGGCCAGTGTTTGGTGTTTGGAAAGGTGATCAGCTTGGCATCATCGGACAGCTGTAACAGGCGCGTTATGGCAACTTCGTTGTAAATTGGATCATCCTCTCCCCAGATGTAGAGCGCCGGCATCGTCACCCGCGCCTCCCTTGAAGGCCAATAATCCTCCTCATCGACATCATCAGGATGCGGCAGGTTGGCGCGGTACCAGTTGATATGCGCGTTGATGCGCTTGGGATCGCTGGTGGCGTTTCGGAACAGCTGGCCCTCTTGCTCGGTCAGTTTGCCGTCTTCGACGAGGGGGCGATACGCGCCGTCATAGATCTGATCCGGCACGCCCAGCGCCCAAATGACCGGGGGATTGGCGCTCTTGAACTGTTCGACATAGCCGCTGGTCTCGCGAGCTTTGGGATCGACTTCCAACGCGTGCAGCGTCGCGTTGTGCGAGGGCGCGCTCATGCCGGTGACCGATAGGATGCGCTCGGGATATCGTTGAGCGAGACCAATGGCGAAGGCCGAACCCCAGTCGTGGCCGACCAGATGCGCGCGTTCGATCTTCAACTCGTCGAGCAAAGCGGCGATGTGTTCACCCATCGTTTCGAGTTTGTATGGGGCCGCATCGCGCGGGGCGAAGGACTTGCCAGCGCCAAGACTATCCACCGCGATAACATGATAGTCGCGGCCGAAATACTCCATTTGCCGCGCAAACGAGTACCAGAAAGAGGGGAAGCCGTGGAAGAAGACGATCGCTTCCCCTTTACCGGCCGATACATAGTGGAGAGCATACCCCTCATGCTCAAAATAGCCCTCCTCGGCGTCCTTCAATGCGTTCGAGGAGGCCGCCAATTGGGCAACCGCAGCATCGGGCGCTCCGCGGTCAACGGAAACCGGGATCAACACCCATGCATAGACCCCCGAAGCGACCAAGCCAGATGCCAGCAGAACGCTCCCAACAATGCGTTTGACCTGAACCACATGCACTCCCCTCACCACGCCGATCCGTCGCTAGGTGCACTTTATGTAAACTCAGGCCGCGGTCAATTGTATCGGCTTAAGCCGACTAGTGATCGAGCATCCCTTGGTGTTTTCTCGGTCCGATCCTTAATGGAGGCCAGGGCGAAGAGGTGCGTCGCTCCGACGCAGCTATCGGAAAAGAGAGTCTTAAAGTGGGTCGTGAACCGACAGGCCGCTTTCGGCTAGCAGCCCGCAAAAGCCGCCGGTCGGATCTCAGGATGAGCTCTTAGCGCGCTTTAGGGCCGCTTCGGGGGGTGGAAGTGGACACGGCGAATTGCTGCAGTTGAGCTTT
>ERZ1740070.2275-NODE-2275-length-11144-cov-6.727388_pt1 | contig 11144 bp, 12 predicted proteins | sample MGYA00581734_ERZ1740070 | MGnify/ENA primary metagenome ERZ1740070 (study PRJEB43018, sample SAMN04849744) | marine metagenome | isolation source: floating plastic debris | place: Pacific Ocean | collected 2008-09-01 | study: EMG produced TPA metagenomics... | reverse complement strand
TCGGGCTGATTGTCGGGCTAAGAAATGGGCTAAATCGCATTGCACTGACAGAAAAAGAAATACCAAATCAAGGAATCAGAAAAAGCATTCAAAATGCACTTCTTTTAGGGCTGATTGTCGGGCTAATTTTATGGCTAATTGGCGGGCTGTATGTCGGGCTGAGTAGCGGGCTGATTGTCGGGCTGGGTAGCGGATTAGATACAGCTATTCAACATCTCATCCTGAGAATCTTCCTCACAAAAAACGGAAGTACCCCCTGGAACTACGCCCGGTTCCTCGACCATGCCGTTAAACACCGATTCATCCAAAGAACCGGTGGTCGTTATCGCTTTGAGCATGATCTGCTACGCAAACACTTTGCAGCCATGCCTCTGGAGAATAGTTGACGCGGGCTAGTGGGTTGATAAGTTAAAAAGGTATTGCTGATTGGTTAGGTGCATGGAGCTAGGACATGAAAGCCGCTGAGGTGCTGCGACTAATCGTATTTGTATTGTGCTGTCTGGACTGTGTGATGGAATCGATGCAGTACGCGGTAGAACACAAAGAAAAGCTTGGCAATAAAGGGCTTAAAGAGGTGGCTCTAGAGAAAGCAATGTTTAAAGTCTCAGTGAGGTTGGATCGCACTGCCCTCATCACCAACGCTGTCACCGGCAAAAACGATATGCGTGGCATCAAACGCCCACAGTTCAATCAATTGGAGGCAGTTTGATGTACGTAGAAGAATTTAACTCCGGTCGATGGATTCAGCAGTATCAATACAAAAGTTTCGCTCCCACCTTAATCAACCAAGAATGGCAGTGGAGTGATCCGCAAGTTAACACATTGCTAGAGCAAGCCTCGCGTGCCCTTGCAGAATTGAGCGCTTTTTCCCAAATCGTACCAGATGTGGATCTATTCATCCGCATGCATATTATCAAAGAAGCTAATACCTCTAGCCGCATCGAGGGCACTCAGACCCAAATGGACGAGGCTGTGATGAAAAAGGAGCAAATTGCTCCGGAAAAGCGAGACGATTGGCAAGAGGTGCAGAATTACATTGAGGCCCTAAATACTGCCATTGATGAGCTTGCCCGGTTACCACTCTCTAATCGTTTGCTAAAACAAATCCACGCTACTCTGATGCAAGGTGTTCGAGGCGAACATAAGCAACCAGGGGAGTTCCGCAGTTCTCAAAACTGGATTGGTGGATCAAATCTCAGCAATGCTGTTTTTATCCCCCCTCATTATCAAGAGATTGGTGATCTTATGAGCGACCTGGAAAAGTTTTGGCACAATACCAACATCCAGGTACCTGATTTAATCCGCATTGCCCTGAGTCATTATCAGTTCGAAACTATCCATCCTTTTCTTGATGGCAACGGACGAATTGGTCGATTACTCATAACACTGTATCTGGTTGACAAAGGCTTACTCAACAAGCCAGCTCTTTACTTGTCCGATTTCTTTGAGCGTCATCGAGGTGCGTATTACGATGCTTTAACTGTGGTTCGTAGCTCAAACGATCTGATGCACTGGGTTAAATTTTTCTTAACCGCTGTGGTAGAAACTGCAACCAAGGGAAAGCAAACCTTTATCGAGATCATGCAACTCCGCAATGAAGTCGAAAATACAATTTTGACTTTTGGAAAACGCGCTGAAAACGCGAAAAAGCTACTGCTATACCTTTATCAACGTCCAGTTATTAGCGTGAATGAAACGGCTGAGATGCTGGCCCTAAGCCACCAAAGCGCCTCAATCCTGATCAGAAAATTAGAGGAGCATAATATTCTGAGCGAAACGACAGGCTATCAACGAAACCGCCTTTATGTTTTCTTGCGTTACTTCAACTTATTCATGGAATAGCCTCGTTGCCTTACACGCAAAAACCATATGTAACTTTAAGTGCATTAAAGTTACATATGACTATTTCGAAGTACTAAAAATTGACTCTCTTACATATGGAAAGTGTATGTAAGTTTACGGACCTTAAGTTTACATATGAGTAAGGCCTATTCATTTCAGTAACTAAGATGGTTGCCTCCTATGTGGCGTCTGTTGACTCTGCCGCTTTGCGATCGCACAAATCATTTCAGCGATTTAGCGGATCAGATTAGCCAAGGTTCCAATCAAAAACAGTTGGTAACGCCCCAGTCTTTACATACATCTGAAAATCCGATCTCACCCGATAACACAGCTTTCTCAGAGTGATTAGTTGTTGAGCTGCAAGATAGACTTTATTTTCCCCCGCAAAGAGGGGAAGAAGAGTCGACGCTTTATCCCTCTTGCTCTTTTATCATATCTGCCGTATACAACGGATGGCATCAGTATGAGCACACTGTGCTTTGATATCTTTTCCCTGTATACTACGGATATATCTATACTTTAAGGTTATGGCTAATAAAAACCCTATTCAAACAGATGCTTTCAAAGCTCAACAATTGCCGAAATATGGTGATCAGGCTCTAGGTAAGCCTATTTGCACGCGATATCTGGCTGATATTGACGCAATCCTTAGAGCCCTTCCGAATCGTCAGGAGTTTATTAGAGAGGCTGTGATGACTGCGTTAATTGAACAAGGCTTACTGGATACGCCTGCTGAGCAATAAGCAATCACACCTACCTACTGAAGATTCGACAAACGTGAGCCTTTAGCAGGTGCTAACTCACTTCAATGCATCCACTCAATTGCGATCGCAAAACTGGCTAGAATGCTTTACGTGTATTCAGCCGTTTTTGCCTGACATCGTGATCGAACTATCCGAATTACCTAAGGACTATCAGCGCTATATTCTCGATGACGACCATCAGCCGGTCGTCTGTGAGGATGAAATCGTATGGCGGGAATTCATGAGCAAGCCTGAGAATGTTTTAGTTGCTCAAGACTCAATCGGCAAATACACAGTCGTTACCGTGTTTCTTGGGTTTAATCGCTTTAATGTGGAGCAACCCGTATTTTTTCAAACCACTGTGTTTGGGGCAGACGAGCACTCACATAGGGATGCCGCTACATGGGAGCAGGCAGAAGATAATCACCGGGGTAATGTCAAGGTCACAAAAATGATGGCTGATTATCAGGCGGATCTTGCGGCTGGTAAGAAACGCAAGTCATTTAAGCCTATTGAATGCAAAGTTCTTTATGATGAGCTTCATTTTGTTTTGGAATCAGAGAAAGCTGCAATAGAAGCTCTCCCGGTAAATAAACGTCGCTGGGAGCGGAGAGGTAATGTAATCGTGTTTATTGTTGGTGAACGGGGGAAGGCCCCCGATAATTAATCCTATAGTTCAGTTACAGCAACTGTTGCACCATTTCTAAGCTTTCGCAAAGTTGTAAAACGGACAATTGAGCCGATGTAAGCTTGTGCAACTGCGTTGCTTGAAAAGACAGCGAGAAACCCATCATCATCCACAGTGAGTGACTCAGGATTGAACCCTTGAGCAATGGTTAACGCAGCTTGCAATTCTTCAGTCATGTTCGGAACTCCTTAGAGAGGTGAGTAACGGTTTTCTCTCTTATGTTCCTATTATATCCATTGTATACGACGGATAGCATCCGTATCTCAAGGTTTTATTTTAGTATCATTTCCCTGTATACCACGGATATACATATGCCTTTAGGTTATAGCTGATAAACTCCCATTCAACCGTTAGTCAACTATCCCTCTCAGCAACATCTCGCATAATCTTCAACCAGCGTGCGGCTACTTCCTGTTTAGTCGGTCGGTACTCTTCAAGAGCCTGTTTGATTTCATCCAGAGTTGGCACGTACCCAACTGGCCAGCGTGACGCGATTGGTGATCGCTTCCATTGCAAGGTTCCATTCAGTGCGCTGATTTGCTTGCCTTCATCCGTTTTCGGGCCTGTGCTCTTTTTCCAGGGTTTCCAATCCTGGATCAATCGTGCTTGCCGTTCACGCTGCTCCTTAGTCCACCGTCGTCGTGCCATGATTCATCACCGTTTGTGTATCGCTATATGCTGGGTAAGCCTTTAGTTTTCAAGGGGTCTAGATAGTTCTAATAGTTCGTACTAACCCGGATACCCCCCTCTGATTAAAAGGTACTTAGGTCTGTACAAATAGGGTGGGGTAACCCTTAAACCGCGTAGTTCTTAAATTTTTACTCCAAAAAATCGGGTGAAAATTTACCCTAAAAAATCGTTAAACTCAATTTATTCTTAATTCAATTAAGTCTCTGAATTAATGAGTTTCTGTGAGTTTAGATAACCTCAAAGGTGCGTATTTCTCAGATTTTTCTTTCAAAAATTCACTCAATTATTTTTTCAAATTTTTTCTAACTTGAAAATCCCTTTGAAACTTGCTCTGCTGCTTTACCCATAGGGGTCTCAGGATGCCAGAGTTCATCTGTGAACGCTAAAGGTATAAGGCTTGCTTCCATATCAGCTTCAGCTAAAGTTCTACCGCGTTTCAAAGCAAGTTTTTTAGCAAGTTTCTGAGTTCGTTTTAATGCGATCCGGTGTGCTTTCTGGTTAGCACGTCGCTGTTTCCTATTCATAGCAAAAACTGACTAATAGTTCGCCTGTATTATAGCGATTAATCAACCGGGAGAAGGGTTAACGGGTGGCACACAATATGCGATCGCAAGTTTCATCGACCGAGGCTCCCTAAGGGTCGCTCGATATCAACCGAGAGGGAGTCGCAATCCCTTATCCCGATTACCACGCTCCTAAGGTCGCTCTGAGGTTTCTAGCGGTAGTGACCAGATAATGCAAATGGGATTTTACGGTTTCTGGATAGGCACTGCCGGTAGAAACCCTATTGGATATCTAAGAACTATCAACCGAGGGTCGTTAATTTGTTGAGTGCTGTTGAGTAGCTGTTGAGTAGCTACTCAACACTTAAAACTATTGATATATAAGGATTACGTAGATATAGGTATATATTGTTGAGTTGTTGAGTGATTTTTACTTTCTTCTATCACTCAGTAGTAGATTTTTAAGCCAATTTTAAGCCAGTCATTAACGACTAATTCTGTGTTGCTCTGAGAGATTAGCTTTCAGCAATTCAACACGTTGCATTTTCTGTAACTCACCCTAATGTTGTTGTATCTCTTTCTATGCTGGATATAGCAATTAAAAGGAAAGCAGCGATGGCTACACGGCTTTGGTTATTAGGATTGAGTGCAGTGGCAATGGTGGGGCTAACCCATCAAGCTGAGGCAAATTTCCTCTCTGATGCCTCCGATGGGTCAACTGAGTCAGCGATGCTTCAGGAAGACGCGCCGCGCGTTGTTCGCAGACAGGCGTTTGAAGACTATCGTCAGGTGATTGAGCAGACCCGATCGATGATTTATGACCAGAGTAGTCAGACGCTCGCTGATCGCTGGGGTTTAGATATCCTCGATGTCACCTGGGAAGATACTGGCCGTTATGACAATTCGGCGGTTGGTCCCAATATCAGTGATATGACAATTCAGATTCAACAACAAAATCCTGATACGGGTGAACATTCGCTGCATCTGATGCCCGTAATCAGGTATCCAAACTTTGCCGATCTCACAGGTGATGTTCCTATTGATCAGTTTTATGTTCTCACGGGCAATGAAAAAGGTAACGATCTAGCGCGAGTGTCGCTTAAAGATGTCCTGAGCGACTTGCGTAGCTATTTAACAGCACCTGAATCTTGGGAGGGATCTGAACAATCTTTGCTGGCTGAGCGTGATAGTCATGTTTTGGTGGGTGCTCAGGCTGCATTCTTACCCATTCCCCGAGATGGTGAGGCTACGTTCAATCCGGTTCTTTTTAACTATCAATCTTATTCAGGTGATCCGGCAGTACTGACGTTGCTAGTGACTCGCGAAGGTACTAGTGCAACTATTATTGATAACCAACGCGATGGGTTTGCGGCTGGCCAGACATGGGGGCAGCGGTTATTTTTCAACCAGAATGGTGAGCGTGCTAGCCTGACCGGGCAGCGACTGAGTGATTTTCAAGTTCCGTCCGGGGATAGTGGTGAAACACCGTCGCCTGGTGAGCAACCGACAGATGGTGAAAAAGCCGGACTGAATATGGTTATGCTAATTCAGGTCCCGCTTAAGCAGAAACAGCCGTTTTTACCTGCTGCCCCAATGGCCGATGCTGCTGTACTTGAGTCAGAAGCATTGGAGATGGTTCAGCGTGGTAGTGATGTGGAAGCGGCTGTGATTGGCCATGGTGAAGTGGAAGGTCCGTTTACCGAAATTGACAACCTTGATATCGAGCGAGATCCTGATTTTCCCATTCGTGTCACTGTGCAGTTTTATAAAGCCACAAGTAACGGTGTGGTCTCTGCCGATGATATGCGTGAAATTCATGAGCAGATTCAAAAAGTTTATGACGATGCTGACTATGTTGGTAGCCTTGTGCTAGACGGTCGTCAGGGCCGACCGACTGAGTATGAGGGTGAGCACACTCAGCCAGATGATTGGTGGGAGAAGTTTTGGGAGCACTCCCGTGAACGACTAGATATGAGCGAAGAAGACGTGAGAGAGCTGTGGGAAAGGTTACGAGAGGAGTAAGGGAAAGGGTTGCCAAAAATTAGATCTGGAGAGGCGTTCCATGGAACGCCTGTACATCAATTCAAAATTTCTTCTACCTCTGTTCGGTCAACCCGACCAATTTTTATGGACGCTCTCAGTTTTCCTTTTGTAAGCTAGGACCATTAGACCTACAACTCGATCGAGCCATGTCTGCTATTGTGCCTCCCCAGCAAGTTCAAAATCGTAAAATTGCGAGCTATTTGTTGTGGTCTGGGGCTTTTTTAGGAGTGTTTGGTCTACACCGGCTCTATAACGGCAAAATTGTGTCCGGTGTTATCTGGATGTGCACGTTAGGTTTTTTGGGTGTTGGGCAGCTGGTTGATCTGTTTCTTATTTCTGACATGGCTGAAAATCGCCAACGTCAGCTGTTGAGCGACCATCCTTCAAATTTTGATCCGCAGTCTGCCGTCGCTGCCGAAGTTAATCAAGAGACGCTACCGGTTAAGCTACTGCGGCTGGCTCAGCTGCATGGTGGTCAGATTACGGTTACCCAGGCTGTGATGGAAACTGGCAAGTCGTTTGAAACGATTGAAGCGGAACTTAAGTCGATGGTGAAGTCTGGCTATGCGGATGTGACCAATCGCCCTGGTTCTGGTGTGGTGGTGTATGAGTTTCCTGAGCTGATGTAGTCGCAACAGCATATCCTGCAAACTTTATTTACTTCACAATGGCCGGGCAGATATGACACCTGCCCGGTTGTTTTGTCCTTGTTTATGGGCGCATAACCCTTACTGGCCTAGAAACAGCCCTTTTACCCAGTCTTTGCCCTGGTCAACCACCTCAGCGCCCAAGAAGACAATGCTTCCTACTAGACCAACGGCCAGAGTGCAAATGGTCAGCCCGGCTAAACTAATGGCTCCGTCATCATCTAATAGTCCAAACCCAATGACAAAGATGCCGATGGCGGGCAGCGTATTGGTCCCTGGGATGGGAATCAGCATGCAGGTGGACATGAGTGCGATCGCAATTCCCAACACCAGTCGCCCCACCGGGCTTGTGCAAATAATTGAGAGTCTAGGGCGCGATACCGCTTCAATCTTTTGCAGCCAGGGTAGCCCTTTAGTAATAAACCCAGCTACTTTAGTGCGCTCAAACCCTTTACTCATCCATCCCTTGGGTAGCCATGGCTTTTCGCGGCCAATCATGAGCTGCACCGCCAGCAGCAACATGACAATTCCAAAGGGAATAGAATAACCGGGGGCCGGTACCGGCAGTGCTGAGGGGAGTGATAAAAGCACAAATAAAAAGCCAAACGTGCGTTCCCCACCGAGGGTTAGCAATTCATTTAGCGTCACATTGCGACCTGCCGTAGCAACCTCAGCTGCAGCGCTTTCATGAGCCGTAGGCGTCAGAGACGGCGCGTCTAAAAAATAACGCTGAAGCTCAGCGGATAGTTTAGCCATAGTCAATAAATTTAGAAGTTACTTATATAGAATTTCGCCAGATGTACCGCAGGTCTGGGGGAGTTATGAATTTTAAGTTTTGAATTATGAGGTGCTACCCCTAATCTGCTTGTAGAGATATTCTCTACAGCTAACAACGAAGCATTAAAAACTGAGAATTCATAACTAAGAACGCAAAGGTTACCAACTCAGCCCATCGACTGAGCCAGCTAGCCTCAGGTTCCATTGATCCTTTGCCAGCTTAGCCGTATTTGAATCTGCTGGGTAGGTCCACGCTAGATCCTAGTTAGTTTGCCGGACTTGATTGCAAAATTGTTGGGCCGCTTGAATGGCTTGCGATCGCAAATCGACGATGGGTTTAGCAAAAGCAGGTTGCCAGTCCGATAAACCCCATAGATCAGACGTTACTAACACCTGACCATCACAGTGGGGACCAGCACCAATCCCAATAGTCGGAATACCCAGCGTTTGAGTGATTAGTTTGGCCAAATCATCAGGAATATGTTCCAACACAATCGCAAATGCCCCAGCCCGCTCCAATGCTTGAGCTTCATGCAAAATGCGTTCGGCATCATCATCAGTTTTACCCTGTTTTCGAAAGCCACCAAACTGATGTACCGACTGGGGAGTTAGCCCCACATGCCCCATCACAGGAATACCAATCTGAGTCAGACGCGATACCGTCGCCACCATAGCCGGATGCCCCCCTTCTAACTTCACCCCTTGGGTTCCGGTTTCTTTCATAACCTTCCCAGAGGCAAGTAGTGCCTGTTCTGGACTCACCTGATAACTCAAAAACGGCAGATCCACCACCATAAAAGCGTTGGATAGCCCACGGCGAACAGCTTTAGCATGATGAATGATCTCGTCTAACGTCAGAGGCAGTGTTGTGTCATACCCCAACACCGGCATTGCCAGCGAATCGCCTACCAACGCAATATCCACACCAGCTGCATCCACCAGCTGGGCAGAGAGATAATCCCAGACAGTGAGGGCGGCTATGGCCCGCCCCTCCTGCTTCCAACGAGCTATCTGAGAAACCGTTATGGTCATGGCTGATCACCGTAGTCATGTATTAGCGGCGGATGGCTAAACCATCTCTCCTACTATAATTAGGCCACAACTAGACCATTTCGGGGACAACAGAATTTCCTTTGAAAGAAATGAAAATCTCAGTCAAAGTTTTGTCAGGACTCTTAAATGTGTTATTCAACGCCCCCTAATCGGTCAATGCGGTTTGATTTGTAAACATCTCGTGGGCATTCGCTCTGCCCGTTGTTAAACTCACCCAGGCGAGTCCTTCTGTTGTGCCAACCCAGAGCTTATCGCTGACATTAGTTGCCAACGAAAGAATATGCCCTGATGGCAAATTTGGCACCTGACTGACAATCGCACCATTGTAAGGATTGAGTTTAAACAACCCATTTTCGGTACCCGCCCATAGGCTTTGAGTTTCATCAAAGGCTATATCGGTGACGCTTTTACCTTCCATTTGGGTTACAGAGCGCAGCAATGCCCCTGTCGCTGCATCAAAAACAAACAATCCTTGAGATGTGCCAGCCCATATTTGCCCCTGAGGGCCAGTGGTTACGGTTTGAACAGAGCGACCTGGAATATTAGAGGCTCGATCAATCACAAAGGCGGATGCCGTATCTACACGGACTAGCCCTGTTAAGGTCCCTACCCATAGCTGCCCGTCTTGATCCACTGTCAACGCATTGGCACTAGTACCTGGCAGTTCTTGAACAGTAGTCATCAACAGGCCTCGATCAGGGCTAACCATGGCTAACCCCTGATCGGTCCCAACCCATAAAAAACCACGACCGTCGAGTGCCATATCCAACACTCGATTGGACGGCAGTCGAAAATTTTGGGCGGTAATTTGATTGATCCGAGGATCTACTCTAACCAGCCCACTATAGGTGCCTAACCAAATCCGACCGACGAGGTCCTGGGCCATGGCATCAATAAATCTGTTGGGCACATTGACCCGAGACTGTACAACACCCGTGGCTGGGTTAATACGAGCGAGTCCTCGATGAGACCCCACCCACAGGCTGCCGGTGTAGTCTGCCTCCAGAGCCCCGACTTGAAAAGTATTTGCGAGCGGGCTGGTCTGATTGGGGCGCTCAGACGGCAGTGGAACAACCCTAGGTGGCGGATCTGTATAGATGGGAGTGCTGTTTGATTCTTGAGCATTAACCGGAGGTGAGGCTGTCCACAAAATTGTTGCCCCTACGATTAGTTGAATCCATTGTTTAACAGAAATCACAGTGACGTCTCCCTATAGGCCATGGGTCTTCGAAGTTGGTGGCGGATGCCAGCGCTTGATGCTTTTGATATCGTGCCCAAGTACTTGTGTCAACTTAAATTGAATCTAGCTATCCTCTCATTCATTTGAAGCTAAAAAATTTGTTAGAGAATAAAAAACTTTTTAGCACTTATGAGAATTTGGCAATAGCTAAAAAAATGTCGGCTCTGATATTTCTGCCTGATCAGAAAACCGCTTCATTCTGTATTGGCTAGCTCATCTTTCGAAAACTTAATGCTAGTGAACGTAGATTCATAATTTTTATTTATGAATCTATACAGAACTTCCAAAACAGAACTTATCGGATCACTGATAGTATTCTTAAGGAATTAGGTAGTTGTTTTCTACCTAATTCCTTAAGGAGAACAGTTGCTCTGACTGTCTGGCAGTGTTTGCTGCTCGATATAATTTTCGAACTCAGTTGACTCAGGGAAGCAGTGGCAGATCGCCCTGTCTGGGAGTTGCAAAAGAGTTCGCAAGCCATCTAGTTTGATTCACAGGAAAGGGAGATATGTCTTACTCTCAGACGTCGACGCAGTCGAAGGCTGGCTATAGTGCTGGTGTAAAGGATTACAAGCTGACCTATTACACCCCGGACTACACGCCAAAAGATACTGATATTCTGGCCGCATTCCGGATGACCCCTCAGCCTGGGGTTCCTCCTGAAGAGTGTGCAGCTGCTGTAGCTGCAGAATCTTCTACCGGTACTTGGACCACTGTATGGACCGATCTATTAACCGATATGGATCGGTACAAAGGCCGTTGCTATGACATTGAGCCTGTACCTGGTGAAGATAACCAGTACATTTGCTACGTTGCCTATCCTCTAGATTTATTTGAGGAAGGTTCTGTTACTAACTTGTTAACTTCTCTGGTTGGTAACGTATTTGGTTTTAAGGCGCTACGTGCTCTACGTCTAGA
>ERZ1740070.2274-NODE-2274-length-11146-cov-10.722117_pt1 | contig 11146 bp, 11 predicted proteins | sample MGYA00581734_ERZ1740070 | MGnify/ENA primary metagenome ERZ1740070 (study PRJEB43018, sample SAMN04849744) | marine metagenome | isolation source: floating plastic debris | place: Pacific Ocean | collected 2008-09-01 | study: EMG produced TPA metagenomics... | reverse complement strand
GGCGGTGGCCAGTGCCCCTGAAGCGTCCATCAAGATTGGCCCTGTTAGCATTGGCCGCTCGGGGGTGCGTTTTAGTGGTGCGGCCACCAGCGTAGCCGGTCGTGAATACTACAACACCATTGCCAAGCCCCTGGTGGAGCTGCAGGCGGGTGAATCGTTTGTATTTCCCCTGGCCTCACCGTCGCCGATCACTTCGCTGTTTGGCTGGCGCTGGCACCCCATCCACCATGACTATCGATTTCATAGTGGGACGGACCTAGGCGCTCCCCAGGGTACACCGATCCTAGCAACCCAGGCCGGCCAGGTTTCGGTGGCAGACTATTTGGGGGGCTACGGTCTGACGGTAATTATGCGCCACAACGATAACTCCTTGGAAAGCCGCTACGCCCACATGTCCCATATCCTGGTACAACCGGGGGAATGGGTGGAGCAGGGCGAGGTGATCGGTCTAGTGGGCTCCACCGGTCACTCCACTGGGCCACACCTGCATTTTGAGCTACGTCAGCTGACGGGGCAAGGCTGGGTAGCCATCAACCCGAACGAGGTGCTGAGCAATGCCTTGGCAAATTTGAATCGTCACGGCCCGCTGCAGGCGCTAAACTTTATGCCCAAGGCCCAGGCGGCCCAGGCCACCCTGTCTAAGTCAATGCAGACCGAAACCCAGGTTGTTGACTCCAATTTCCGTCCGGCCCAGCCCAATGCTCAATAGGGACAGCTCGTTTAGCTATCGTCGGACCATTCGGTTTCATGAAACCGACGGGGCGGGGGTGGTGTACTTTGCCAATATCCTTACCCTGTGTCACGAGGCCTATGAGGCCGCCCTGGCGTCAGCCGGTATGGACCTGCAAGTCTTTTTTGGGGGTGGGTCGCTGGCGGTACCGATTGTCCATGCGTCTGTGGATTTGCGGCGACCGCTGCGCTGTGGAGATGGGGTTGCGATCGCACTTACCCCCCAAACCCTGGATGACACTACCTTTGAAATCCGCTATCGCTTAAGCAACAGCGCTCAGCAGACCGTGGCCACGGCCCTAACCCGTCACGTCTGCATTGACAGCACTAGCCGCCAGCGTCATCCGTTGAGCCCCGAGCTAACTCAGTGGATTCACTCAGCCACGCCCTCACCTGGGGACGACTGACCTTACCCTGGGCGTTGCGGGGTATGTGCTCCACTGAGCGCCAACGTTTGGGATGCTTGTAAGCACTGAGTTTGCCGGTTAAAGCTGCCCTCAGCTGCGGCGGTGCCACCGACTGGTCAGCCACGTAGAGCGCGGCCACGGTCTCACCCCACACCCGATCGGGGACCCCCATAACGCACACATCGCGAACCAGCCCGGTGGCAAGCAGTGCCGCCTCCACCTCCCTAGGAAAGACATTTTCCCCACCGGTAATGATTTTCTGGCTGCGGCGGCCCACCACATACAGATGCCCCTGCCGGTCCAAATAGCCCAGGTCATCTGGGTAAAACCAGGTCTGGTGGGCCAAGACCGTCGTATCTGGCCAATAGCCCAGCCCCAGGGCGGGAGTGCGTAGGGCAATCTGGCCCACGGTGCCCGTGGGTGTCGGCTGGGTCGACCCTGGTTGATGCACCGCCAGCCTGACATGGGGTAGCGCCGCGCCGCTGCTGCGCACCCCCTGTTGAAAATCCTTGGGCAGCAGTGTGGCCACCTGGGCCGCCGTTTCGCTCATGCCATAGGTGAGGGCAATGGGTAGCTGGGCCGCCTGGGCCAGCAAATCGGGCCAGGCGGGGGCTCCCCCAAGCAAGATGGCTCGAAACTGGGCTAGCCAGGCAACGGCGGCTGGCGTTTGGATCAGCCGCTGGAGCTGGGTTGGCACCAGGGAAATAAACCAGGTCAGCTCAGGGGTGAGCAGCCGCTGACCTGCGTTTAGTTGTTTAAATGGCTGGGTGATCAGCCGACCGTTGGATAGCCACACCCTGATCGCCTGCATCAGACCGCTAACGTGGTACAGCGGCAAGACACAGTAGCTATTGGCTGGCCGCTGGTCAAAATGGGTCAAAAACCCCTGGGCGGCGGCGGTAAGGGTGGCCCAGGTATGGATGACAAATTTGATGTTTCCTGAGGTGCCGCCAGTGGCAATCAGGATCTGTCCGGGGGAGGGCTTGGGTTTACAGGGGTCGAAGGAAACCGGAGGAGCCTCGCCCAGCACCCGATCGGGGCTGAGCTGCTGGGCGACCTGCTGCCACTCCCGCTTTCCCCAGCTGGGGTTTGCCAGGACAATGGCGGCATTGGCCAGTAGCCCCGCCCACAGGTAGGCTAAAAATTCGGCTGGCTCAGGGGTGTTAATCAAGACCACAGCGCCGGTTGCAATCTGATGGGACGGCACCTCAGCGCACCAGGGTTCCCGTAGGTTGGCCCAGACCGCCTGGGGGCTCAGGCTAACCGCTGCCACAGCTGCTGCCAGTTGGTTTGACTGAGGCCATCGTTGGTAAACCACTGCTGGGTACCTAACCCCAGGGCCCGATGGGGAATGTCGGGATAGGCCATGGCCAGGTCGATGGCGAGTCGAATCAGCGCCTGACGACCGACGGCGGTTTCAAACACCGATGAAATCACCAGGTCAATCGGATACTTGTGGTAAAAATGCTGCAGCCGCTGGGGTGAGCCCATGATTGACGCCTTAATGATATAGACCCCATCCCAACCCCGGTGAAAATGGGCCTTGAGCTGTTCTAAGCTGGCAATGGATTCATCCAAGGCAATGGGGGTGTGATAGCGATAGTTCAGCCGCATCAGGGTGTCAAAGTCGTTGGGGGGCAGCGGCTGCTCTAGAAATTCAATACGCTGACCGTTGCGATCGCACCAATCTAGCCACTGCCGTGCCGCCAGCTCATTTAATCCCCCATTAGCATCCAAACGCAGCTTGGCTCCCAGCGGCAGCTGTCCAAGCAGCCGATCGAGCCATTCCATTTCCGTGGCTATCGGACCCACCCCAATCTTGCACTTAAATACCCGGTGCCCCTGCTGCCATAGGGGCTGCCAGGACTCCAGCGACGCCTCACCCCTGGGTAGCAGCACGCCACACTGGGCATTGGGTAAATGAATAGGGCGCAGCTTACGCTCCAAGCTACCAAAGACCGACTCCAGGCCAAACTGGCAGGCGGGCAAGGTTGGTAAAAGCGAGGGCACCGCATGGTCAGAGAGCTGCCCGGGTAGCTGCTCGCAAAAGTCCAGGGCTTGCTCAAAGGTTTCAGAGCCAAACCACGGCAGCGGCGCAACTTCCCCAAAGCCGCTACGACCATCCTCATCGGTCAGCTTTAGGATCAGACCGTCACGCACCTGCCATTCCCCATAGTGGGTGTGTACCGGTTGTCGAAACCGACGGTGATAGGGCCGAAACTCAAACTGATAGGACATAGGGACGGTCGGTGCTGGGGAAATCTAGGCTGTTCCCAGGGGCAGGGGCAGCAGCAGCCCCAGACATAGGAGTGTTCCACACAAAAACTGGAAGCGAATAGCCACGAACTTAGCATCTTCTACCAGCTGTGGACGATCGTGATAGCGCTGCACGTGGCGACAAAGCTGGATGGCAAACGGTGCACTTGCCAGGGCCAGGGCTGAACCTACCGGCAATACCCCCCCCAGTAACCCCCCTAGTAAAATTACAAAAATACTGCCACAGAGCCAGGGTAGCAGCCGCGCCCCGCCCTGGGTGCCCAGCCGCACGATGGGGGAGCGTTTGCCGGCGGCTAGATCGTCACTGACCTGATGAAAGTGGGAGCAAAACAGTACCAGGGTCGTGGCCATACCGACGATGGCCGCCAGGGCCCAGCAGCTGCGTGAAAATGTCTGGGCCTGGGCATAGTAGGCGGCCCCCACCCCCAGGCCAAAGCTAATAAAACACAGCGGCTCTCCTAACCCCTGGTACCCCAGACGAAAGGGCGGTCCCTGGTAGAGATATCCCAGGGTGCAGCAAAGCAAGATCAGCCCTACTACGGTGATATCCTGCTGGATCAGCGCAATGGCAACCACTCCGCCCACACCGAGGGCCAAACTGAGATTACCCAGCCAGAAAATCAGGGATTGGTTGTCTGTCAGGTTTACCAAGGAATGGTGCTTGTTTTTATCGATGCCAGTATCGGCATCGTAAACGTCGTTGCTGAGGTTTTCCCACACCAGTAGCAGCACCGCCGACAGCAGAAAAATAGCTAATATCCGGCTATCTAGCTGTCCTGTTTCTACACGGGCCAGTAGGCTACCCACCAGGATAGGTATGACAGCGACGCTGTACATCGGGGGTTTGATGGCGGCCAACCACAAGGATTTTTGCAAGGATTTTTGCCTTGACGCATCGGTGCGATCAGCTGTAGGGGTGGTCATAGGGGGGCTGCAATTATTCAAAAGCCACAGCTAGCATAGCCGTTGGGGCGCTTGGGTAGCGGGGGACTTAGCAAATTGCAGGAAACGGCACCCAGGCTCAAACCTGGACCACGGTCACTCCGGTGCCGCCATCCGCTTGCTCAGCCGCATCAAAGCTACGTACCTGGGGATGACGTTTGAGAAATTCTCGCACGCCGCGCTTGAGTTTGCCAGTACCGTGACCGTGGATAATCCAGATGGGGCCAGTGGCGGTGGCGATAAAGTTTTCGAGCTCGGCCTCGGCTTCGGCAACGCGCATACCCCTGAGGTCGATGGTGTTTTTGGAGGTGCGTACAGCAGGGGCAGCGGGCTCTTTAGGGGTGGCTTTGAGGGTAGTGCGCCTTTTTTCTAGAACCTTTTCAGCCGCCGCCTTTGGGGTGAGTGCCTTTTGACCGGCAAGCGATTCGATGTCGCTGAGGTCGACGGTAGTTTTCATCAGGCCAAAACGCACGGCTACTTTACCGTCGGTATCTGGTTCACCGACCACATCGGCGGTCTGCCCACCAAGCCCAATCAGGCGTACCTTTTCACCGAGTTTGGGTCTGTAGTCGGTGACTGTCTTTTTGGCTGGGTGATTGCCCGTGGGCAGCTGCTGCTGGGCAATGGTTTCCACTAGCTCACTGGCTTTTTGAGCCGCTTGGGCGGTGGGGTTGCCCTTTTGCAACTGGCGAATAACCGTGGCAATGTTGGCTTTGGCTTCGGCCACTGCGGCCTGGAGAGCTTTTTCTTGCTCTAGCTTTTGATTGCGTTCCCAGTCTTTGATGGCAGCGGCCCGGCGCTCGATATCAGCTTTTAGTGCTTCGGCCTGGGCGACAATGCCAGCGGCCTGTTCGGCCTGTTCTTCCTGGCGTTTGCGCTGGGCTTCAAGTCCGGCAATCACCTGGTTAACATCGTCCTGCTTGCTGACGCCCACATAGGTTTGGGCGGTGTCGATAACGGTCGAATTTAACCCCAGCCGTCGGGCAATGGTGAGGGCATTGGAACGGCCTGGAATTCCCCACAGCAGACGGTAGGTGGGGGATAGGCTCACGTCGTCAAACTCCACCGACGCGTTTTCAAAGCGTTCATCCTCATACTTAAGCGCTTTGAGTTCGCCGAAGTGGGTGGTGGCGATGGTGAGCCGGGTGTGACTAGCGAGGTACTGCAGGAGTGCGATCGCAAGGGCACTGCCCTCCGTCGGATCGGTTCCTGCCCCCACCTCATCCAATAGCACCAACGAATTTGCCGGACGGGCACCGTCTGCCACGGGACTATTCTCAATAGGGCTATGGTCGACAGCGACCGCACCAATAGCCTCCAAAATCCGACCAATCCGACGGATATGGCCTGAAAATGTGGACAAACTTTGCTCAATGGACTGCTCGTCACCGATATCGGCCAAAATCTGGTCAAACCAGGGCAGCTCTACCGGTTCGCGGGCCGGGACAAACAGCCCCACCTTAGCCATTAGGGCCGCTAGCCCCAGGGTCTTAAGGGTAACGGTCTTGCCACCGGTATTGGGCCCGGTAATGGCCACCACCCGAATATCAGGTCGCATGGTGACGTCGATGGGGACCACCTCAGCGCCGTCCCCATGGCGATGCTGCCACACCAGCAGAGGATGGCGCAGCTGCCGGAGTACGGTACGCTCGTCAGGCGCACTAAATCGAGGTGGGTTGGCTTCCATCCAAAGGGAGTAGCGGGCGCGGGCCGTGGCAAGGTCCAACGTGGTGACCGTGGCCATCAGCTGCTCTAGGTCGGTGCCGACTTCGGCCACCTGGATGCTCAAACGCTGACGGACCAGCTCTTCTTCGCGGATTTCTTGGCGCTCTAGCTGGCGCATCCGGTTGCCAAACTCGACGATACTCTGGGGCTCAATGTAAAGAGTGGCCCCGCTAGTGGAAACATCATGGACAATGCCAGGGATGGCCTCTTTTTGCGGGGCTTTGACCGGAATGACAAAACGCCCGGCCCGCTGGGTAATCAGGGTCTCCTGGAGGGCACCGGTCTGGCGCTGCATGATGCGCTGTAGCTTGGCATGGAGGGCATCATGGGTACTTTTAATACTTTTGCGGATACCGGCAAGCTTGGGATTGGCTCGGTCGGTAACCTTACCGCGATCGTCAATACAGTGGTGGATTTCCTTTTCCAGCTCTGGATAGGTGCGCAGCTGGGCCACCAGGGTTTGGAGGACGGGAAAGTCGTCTTCCCCTTGGGCATCAATGGTGCGGCGCAGCTGGCGAGCACCGGCCAGGGTGGTGGCGATCGCAAGCAGCTCCTCACCGGTCAAGATGCCCTGGAGCCGGGCTCGCTCCAGGGCATCACCGATGTCCTGGATACCCCGAAAATTGAGCGGAGCGCTATCCTCTAGGCGATAGGCTTCGCGGGTTTGGGCTAGCAGCTGTTCGCTCTGGGTCTGGCGGGTGGGAATGGCACCATGGCGAGCTGCAAGGGCACCCAGCTTAGTGGCGGCAAAGGTGGCTAGCTGCTGACAAAGGCGGGGCCATTCTAATAAATCTAGGGTTTCAGACTGGATCAAGGGTGATGGAAAAACGCGATGCTCTAGGTGGGATAGTTGTGAGAGCTGAGCTGGATGCTTATCTAACTATATAGCGTCTATTTTAAGAATATGCTGCCGTCTGATCTACTCATCCATCGTCCTCGGGGGGATTCTATCGATGCTAAACAGCTGCCGCTGGGTCAGTGGAGTGCGATCGCAGCCAATCTGATTGCCCTATTCCAGGCTACCGTAGGCGATACCCAAGGCAGTCTCAACCAAAAACTTCAAGAACTCGAAGGTGAAGATACCGACTACCGCATCAAGCGCGGGCTGGCCCATATTTTACGCAGCAGCTTTAGCACCTTTGATATTATCAGCCCCCTTGAACCGCAGGATTTGCGCCAGCAAGTATTTGCCCTGGCCGCCGCTAGCGCCCCTTCCCCCAAGGCGGCCCGGCAGCACCTAGAGCGTTTGGCTAACCAGCTTACCCAGGCCCTAGACAAAGATGTTGAACCTGTTCACATTCAACAGGGGCTGTATGCCGATCTCAAAGAAAACCGCATTCTGACCGAGTTTGATGCGCCCACGCCAGAGGCGCTGATCCATCGGTACAACCTGTCCCAGGTACAGGGCATTTTTTACCGGGCCAGCCATGTTGTCTTACACCTGCATCGTAACGACCCTGGTGAATACAAGCTGATGTTTCGCTACCTCAAGCTGTTTCGACTTATGACCTATATTGAAGGCGAAGCCGACCAGGGATTTACCATCACCATTGATGGTCCCGCCAGCCTATTTAAGGCGAGCACGCGCTACGGTCTCGACATAGCTAAGCTGGTGCCCGCCATTTTGCATGTGACCCGCTGGCACCTCAGCGCCACCCTCCAGTGGAAAGACAGCTATACCAAAGCCATTTCTAAAAAGTCCTATGCCCTCACGTCGGAGTGCAACCTGGTCAGCCACTATCCGCCAGGCAAACCCTACGACAGCATGGTTGAGGCGGCCTTTGCCGAACGCTGGGCCGGGTTGGTCAAAAAAGGAAAAACCCAGTGGCAGCTAGAGCGTGAGGTCGAGCTAATTCCCCTTCCTGGAAGCGTGATGATTCCTGACTTTCGTCTGGTACACCCCGATGGTCAGGTCTACCTTTTAGAAATAGTTGGCTACTGGCGACCCGACTATCTACGCAAAAAGTTTGCCCAGGTCCAAAAATCAGACTGTCCCAATTTGATTTTAGCCATTTCAGAACGCTTAAATCTTGCCAAGGCAGGCATTGACCTTAAAAACGTACCGGCCCAAATTGTATGGTTCAAAAATAAGCTTCAGCCCAAACCTCTATTGGATCTATTGGAGCAGCTTTGGCAAGATAGATCATCAATGTGACCAACGATTGCCGTCTTTGTTCGTATACTTAATGGGTTAGAGCCGCCCACCTGCACTGCTGCATCAGAGGTAATTAGGTCACCTGTGTGCCCAGTCGTTATTTGAGTTATTGCCTGAAAACAACTGAATTCGTATTATTAGCTGGTCACTTTTAATCTAGCCCTTAAATTTGGGCTCAATAGCACTTGAGAAACCCTACCTACTCCCTGCATTATGACCACGGTTTTGATTGTGGATGACAGCTCAACCCTACGGGAGATGATCTCTGGTCTCTTGGTCAAAGCGGGTATGACTGTATTGGAAGCCGAAGATGGTGAAAAAGCTAAGGCCATGATCACATCAAAACCTCCCGATCTTGTGGTTCTTGATATTGTCATGCCAAATATGAATGGCTACGAGCTGTGTCGGTGGGTGAAAAGCAACGGTCCCACCAAAGATGTGCCCGTTGTGATCTGTTCGTCTAAAAATGAAGACTTTGACCGCTATTGGGGTATGAAGCAGGGAGCTGATGCCTACATTGCTAAACCGTTCCGCCCGGCCGAAATGGTAGAAACGGTCAAGCATTTACTACGGGGTCGCTAAATTGCCGGAGTTACAGATTGAATTTGTTTGTCTGATACTGTTTTGTGCCCCCTAGACCGCCCCGCTGCCCAGGGCGTATGATTAATCAGATTTATTCCGTCCTTAGGACCTGATTAGCATTTCCCATGGCAATTCAGCTGCGGATTCACGTTCCACCCCACCCGTTAATCAAACATTGGCTCGGTGTTTTGCGGGACGTCAACACCCCTTCCGCTGTATTTCGCAGCGCTATGACCGAAATGGGGCGCTGGCTCACCTACGAAGCAATTCGTAACGATTGGTTACCCACCATAGATACCACCCTAGAAACGCCCTTAGCTCCCTGCCCTGCCACCTTTATTGATCCCGAGATGCCGCTGATGGTAATCCCAATCCTGCGGGCAGGACTGGCCCTGATGGAAGGCGTCCAGGCAGCATTACCCACGGCCTCGGTCTATCACCTTGGCTTTGTTCGTAACGAAGAAACCCTCGAAGCCAGCTGCTATCTCAACAAGCTGCCTGAGCACGTTGACCCTAATACCCGCGTGCTGATTAGTGAGCCCATGCTGGCAACGGGCGGTACCATGATGGCCACCATGGCAGAACTCGTAAAGCGCGGTGTCGATCCCTCTCTGGTGAGGGTGGTATCAGTGGTGACGGCTCCCCCGGCGCTGCAAAAGCTAGCCGAGGCCTATCCGCAGCTTGTAATTTATACAGGTATCATTGACGAAGGATTGGACGAAAATGGCTTTATCGTTCCAGGACTAGGGGATGCCGGCGATCGCACATTTGGTACCAATTAGTCACTTTAGTCATGACACACCATGAGTCAATCAAATAATTTCACCAGTGGTTTTTTTCTAGGGGCCTTTTTGGGTGGCCTAGTGGGCGGCGTGGCTGGCGTGTTGGCCGCTAATCGTATGTACCGCAACGATCCTGAGGCAGATGTTAGCTTTGGTCGTCTGTCAGACGAAATCAAACAAAACCTGGCCGATATGAGCAGTGACGAGCGCATGGAAGTTGCCCGTCGCGGCCTTGAAGATAAAATCTCTGAACTCAATGCGGCCATTGAAGACGTGCGTCAGCAGCTGGGCACAACCAACGGTCGGGCGACTGACTATGGGGCCACCATTGATTCGTAGGTGGCTTTAGTCCGAGGGTAGCAGGTGTCCTCCTAGCTGAGTGGCTTAGGGGTTTTCGGATGTCAACACCTCACTAAGTTTATAGTTGAAGGCTAATCTTAAAAGATATCTAACTTAACCGGTCTTTTAGGTTAGAAAATCATCAGCTACACTGATTACCAGACCTTAGAGTTATATTCTGACTTCCCACAAGGTAGAATACCTATGCTTCAAATCATTCCCGCCGCGCTAGCCCAGTTTATTAGTATTTATCTAGCCCTGCTATTGGTGCGGGTGCTGCTGACCTGGCTACCTAATTTAGATTGGGGAAATCCCTTCCTATCCGCCCTCAGTCAGATTACCGATCCGTATTTGAACCTGTTTCGGTCAGTTATTCCGCCCCTGGGTGGTATTGATTTTTCTGCGATTTTGGCATTTATTGTGCTTCAGTTTGTGCGCAGCGCTTTACTGCAAGCAACCTATGCCCTAGCCGCAGGTAGCTATATGGCCTATTCAAGTTTTTAAACCCCACGTTTTGACGATTGGTGGCGGGTCGGCATTGGGGCTATTCCCAAAGATTTTTCTCAAAAAGCAGAGGGGGAAGAAAACACTTCCCCCTCTGCTTTTTGGTCTACCTCAAAATGGTCCCTCATCTATTCGTCCCTGACGTCGTACTTTGCCAACAAAACCAGAGGCCTTAAACTGCTTTAACTTGAGCGGTGGGGGCTGATTTGCCGCCACTGACACACGAATTTGAAAATCACTTTCACCGGGGGGGACGTACTCTACACCCCCAAGTCGTCCCCGATTTTGCATGACCGGATTGTTATTTTTGTCATAAATGCGCCCAAAAACATCCGCATTGAGAATGGGCTTACCGGAATTATTGGTGAGTGTGCCTGTGATCAAATAGCAGGTTGCCCTACCCAGGCTCCCGGACACAACCATGCCCTCAGTATATTCTGCAGGGCATGCCTCATAGGCCACGTTAGAGACATCTAGGGAGGTCATGGCCTGGGCTGGCGGAGCCATGATCAGCCCAAAACATGCGATTACAAATGCGACAAGGGTTGCACGAAAGGCCATGGAAAAATCAGAGTAGGTTTATAGGTGGTGTCGCAACAGCGCTGACCGGTCGGTGAATATACCTATTGGCGACGACTGTAGCTAACCTATGGCCATGGTAGCGGGTCTGCGGTGCCAAAAAACATACTCCGATTGGAAACTGT
>ERZ1740070.2273-NODE-2273-length-11153-cov-10.264102_pt1 | contig 11153 bp, 8 predicted proteins | sample MGYA00581734_ERZ1740070 | MGnify/ENA primary metagenome ERZ1740070 (study PRJEB43018, sample SAMN04849744) | marine metagenome | isolation source: floating plastic debris | place: Pacific Ocean | collected 2008-09-01 | study: EMG produced TPA metagenomics... | reverse complement strand
ATTCTTATGAAACATGGAAGCTATTTATGAATTGTAATGTTAGCTTCCTATTTCACTAATTCCTGTGTTGATGTGCATCTACACTAATGTATGCTCTGTGTATCAAGAGGGCCCCCCTGCTTACCTCGAACAATTTAACCAGACCATCTAAGTATTTCGATCATTATTATCGCGCATCAAGATCTGTTTAAAAAACGTTCCATCACCATCATGCATAAATACTTGTGCATAGACTCCCAAATCCTAAATAAGATTGCTTAGCTGATAAATTGTCAGAGGTATAGGCAATAGGCATTCACCTATTGCCTATGCTCAGAGGTCTGTGCTTATTCTATATGTGACTGTCGCATGCACCCCTGGTTGGCGACACTTGAGGCCAGATGAAAGCACTTAGTCACTCAATACTGTCACAAACAGGCAGCTAAATAGCACAACAAATAGGCCATTGATTATACAACAGAGCGTTACTCTTGTCCACATCCGACAACATATTTTTTACCTAAGCCAGCAGACAATGTGGCATTGATGCGTTTCATCTTTTTTTGTCTTTGATTATCTAATAATAGTGTAATAAAACATCGCCTATCATCCATCAAACACACCGGTGGCCCTCGGTTTTTTTAAGGTCACAGCCGGAATGTAAAACAATAATTCATTGAGAGTTATGACTTAATCAATATGAATGTTGCCTCCTCTTCCCTTAGTCAATATTTTAGCGGTGTATTGTCTCGCACTGTAGGAATTTGATTACGGAATTTTCAGAGTCAATAATTATTGATGCTCAGTGGTTATTGCTTTCAAAATTATGATGAAGCTAACCGAATATCGGCTCTGATTTCACAGAACTCGAGGATGGAGTTTTTTTTGTGGCAATAATTGCCTTAATGAAAATTAATATGGTATATGAATGGGAGGCTTTGAAATGATTATTATAAATAAATAAGCCTCCAGCAGTGCACTGGGTTTTTTTAAACTGATTGCTAATGTTGAAGCTAATGGGGCAATTTGTTTGTTAAGATTAACACCTTGCATTCATGAGCACTTTTGCCATCCCGATTCTCAACATGATGTTGCTCTGTTTACAGAGTAGACACACTGCTAACATTTGCCATTACTGGTAGCCACAGTTTTCTGTGAATCAAAACGAATCCATTAACTTCCAATCTATGGTATTATGCAAAGCTCTGGTTTCTTGAGTGACGTGCATACCCAAACTGATGATTCCCAGCTGCAAATTGCTGACCCAGCCAGCTTCCACTTCCCATCCAAAGTGTATACCCGGGTACTTCAACCTAATGGCTTGCAACAGCCGACAAACAGAAGGCCTACATCTATTTGTCATACCTCCAAAATCTTCTCTAATTGCGGAATGATCTCTGAAAATATTAACAACTCATCCATTATTATTTTGTAGATTTGTAGCAGTGAAAATCCAATCTTGAATGCAGAGTGTCATCTGTCAAGAGTTTGAAACGTTATGAAAAGTGATGAACAGTTAAGATGCAGGTGTCCAATAGAACTTCTAAAAGTTATCATAATGCAAGTGGAAACAATAACAACAAAATCTTCTTAAGCCCTCTGCTGCTTGGGCCGACATAAACAGACTACAATGGCGATTGTTCTTTGAGTGTTATCCAATTGTGAAGGTGTCCTTCATCATGTCTTATTGGTGCTTTCCACTTATTTACACAAGTGCAAACTGAAAGTGAAAACATTTTCGTATTGTTATATAATTACCATTTTATTTTTCTATATACTCTCTTAACTCCCAAGCATACATGGATTCTAAAATCAAGATGATTCCAGTGATGATTTGAGTTTTAATGTACCATGATTATGCAATCATCTTTACTGAAAAAGGCTGAGATTTTGCAACTTGGTTTTATATCATAAAATATAAAACACTGTATAATAAGTTATAAATTATTTGAATTAATGTGTTCGCTATAATACAACGCTGAGAAATTTCACCAAAACTGATACAATAATATAAATGGATCATTCTTTGGCATGATATCAGAGTTTCCATAAAGCTTGCAGCTTCATGAAATTCATAGGGACATAGTAAAAAATTTTCTTACTACACAAGGAATAAAAAAAATTATAAATGATTGAAAAAATAAATTGTCACACCAACTATGATGAACATGGAAATAACAGATTGGAATTTTTGTAAAATGCAGTAGATGTAGAGATGGGCACATAAGGACATTATAGTAGATGTTTGGGTGGGTAAAATATTGCCCTCAAAAAAGTCTCACGCCTCCTCAAACAATGATTTCTTTGTATGACTACCCATGACTATAAATTTCAAGCTGCAGCATTGAATAAATAGGACGTGTTAGTATGAAAGGCAGGCGTAGACAAAATGCACAGGTGACTGGGCTGGGAAAGGAGAAAAAATATCTCCATCTTGCTTTACTCGTCATTCAACATAGCCTTGCACTGAAAAAAAGCTTTCATTCATTCCAAGAGAAGAGAGTTTGCCACTCTCCCGCTACATACATTCACCGTAGTCCATGATGCGACACAGACTGTTCAAATTCAGAGCTGGCCTCCGTTAAATCTTTGGCGGAGGGCTTGCAATATATCACAGACTGTGTATGAATGCCTTCGGCTACTGAATAAGTTGAATGGCCACTGCGAAAATTGGTGAACTCACTTGGCTGTGAGATGTAGGTTAGAAGTTATAAAAAGGCATGACAACTCTGCCTTCTCTCCTCTTTCTTATAAAATTTTACACGTTTGTGGTAGTCTGCGTTGTACTGTACAACTATTGAGTCCTTATCCAACAACAAGCCATCTTGTCCTTCGAGACTGTCATTTGCACCTATCATGATGTATGTCTTATTCAGACGTATTTTAGGACATTTACAGTGGAGGTCAGTTTCACGAACATATACGTACTTAGTGTCCCGCCTCACGCGTCGAGCCAAAGTTTTGGAGCCTTTCTTGTACACATACCGAACTAAAATTGCAAATCGCACCCAACCATCTCTCATTTTCTCTCGGTTCTGAACCAGCGCTTGTATTCCTGAAAACATTAAAAATATTCGAAGGTTGAAATATTTTCTGTAACTATTAGGCTGATACCCTTAGATAAAAGCAGTATAGCATGCTAGGCAAAATCAAGGGTAGAGCTCTACCTATTATATTTTCTCTAATTGATCATCAGTCTGTGGATATTTTTCTTACGCTATAGTTTCATCAAATTTGTTTCATCATTCCATCTCCATCCCCTTTTTCTTGAAAAATTATTACAAGTGTAGAATAGTATCATTTATATAAAAGCAAGATTCAGAAAGAATTTTGTTCCATACTATGAACATGAACATGTTTTGTAACCAAAAATTTTACCACTCGGCCAGTACTTGGTTACTCTAAGATATAAACTTTGTTATTATATACGCAGAACTTACCAAAAACGCTGCTGCAGTATTTTCTCAAGTCTAGTTTTGTACTGATTGATCGACACTGTCCACATGAATCTGGAGGTCTGTTTGTTCGATTTGGTTTTTCGTTATTTTCTGGTTTAATCTTCGTTTTCTCATCTTTCTCGACTCGATCCCCTGAAAATACCAAAAAATTATGGAACAATATTAGACATAGGTCTGAAAAAAAGCCTAAAAAATGTTCAAGAATAAATTGTGGTCTATAGCATTAAGGAAGGGGTTTAACTAGCTGCTAAAGATAAGAACTACAATTAAAACTGATGATTGCAGGTTTCGGCAGTGCTGAAGTAAAGATTGTACAATTAGTTTATCCATTCTATTGTAATTATAACTGGAATTGAGTATAGGCTACTTAACAGAAACTAACACCAAGTTGGTAATTTCCTGAAAATTATAACCATAGGCCTCCTTCAAAACGGTCATCAATTTTGGATTAAGACAAATTATACATAAACTGATAGGAATAATTAACAACCTGAAGACATATTAATCGGTATTCTTTCCAGCCTTCCTGAAGAACGAGTGTTAGAGGACTCTTTTGGATCACCTAAAATCACAAGGACAACCTCCGATCATAGAACCAGCTTTTGACTGGGAAACAAATAAGAAGCTGACCAATGCAAAGTGCAAAGCAGTTCCACGATGTTGCGTCAAACACCAAATCACACATAACGTGCAGTTCAGGACAATGCCTTGAACCCTCAAGTAACTGAACCTCATGCGACCACAAAAGACAGAATGTGTTGTAAAATGCAAACAAACCAGCAACAGACAAGCCCAGGCTCCGTGTCTCAGAGTCCATGCAATGCTCACAAATAACACAAGTACCAGTACATGTGTACATACATGTATATAAAGAGCTAGCAACAATCATACCTAGACAAGGTAACATTTAAAGCCACACGACATGCACGGAAACCAGACAACTTCTAATCAAAAGGAAAAGTTGTTCAGACAGGGTCAATCCAATGTGGCCACTCAAAAGTCAATCAATTGAAAGGGATTGAAACGAAATTGACTTTGATAATAGTTAGTACGGAGTGTTCAAGATGGAGGATCCCAGGATTGAAAAGTTGTGCAGCTGTGTCAAGCTATGATGACTTTGAGAGGTTTCCTGTTTATAAAAAGAACTTGTGGATTGATAGACTCTCAAATCTATTCTAGGATTTCATTTTGGGTGAAATCAACTTTTCAGTTTAAATCAACAAAAGGCTTGTGTTGTTTATAACAAGTTTCTGCAATATTATATTTGAACTAATGAGTTATTTCTGAAATAATTCTTAGGTAAATTAATATTTTCGTATGTGCCTGCCAGATAAGTAATGCAATGGAGTGAAAAGCCCTTGGCTTTTGTTTTCAAGGACCCGAGGTGTTTTCTTCGCACCTAGCCTCGATAGCAATTTTGAAATACTTCACACCAACAAAATCCTGCCAAAAACGCAATTTAGCAGAGCCTTGACAGCTTGTAATGCTTTAATAAAATATTAAACAGTTCACTAGAGAGAAGTAAGGAGATATGAGAACACTTTTTTCATGCCATTTACCAAAGACAGAAGCAAAGCTACGTAAAAAGACAACATGCACTGTGGACAATGCAGAGGCTCTAATCGACCATGCTCAGCACATGTTCACACAAAGAGCGGAACTCATGCACTATTTTCAGCTTGACAGCAATTCTATTTGCAATACATTCATGTTGTGAAATTTGATGCCTTATAGAGTTTGCACCCAAAATAGTGCCAAAAAGTATTTCAACGAGAAACTTTATGGCCCAAAATGCAGTGTGCTAAAGAATTTGTTTACCATATTTGTGGGATCAACATTTAGGATTTATATTGATAATTTTGACACTGTTTAACTGTATCTCAATGTTTTGTCTGATAAGAATTAAAACTGTTGGTTGATGTATGTGGTAATGGCAGCTGATGCCTGCAGGCGGAAAGCTGATTTGACAATGCCGCTGATTCACTGGGCGCTGACTTGACTTACTTTGGCATGGTTGACTGACATCTTTCGTTGATGAGTAGCCAGGTTTACATCTGTCACACTTTGTGCCTGCTACTCCTTCCTTACAAGAGCATTGTCCACTCTCCGTACAAGACTTTCCGACAGATCCATATGGATGGCACTGACATTCTAATAAAGGAAAAATTGAACTGTTGCATACCTGTTGCTAAAAACACTTAAAAATGGATCAATTTAAATGATCCGACAAACAAATTTTGGTAACTACAAGCACATATCATTGCTGACTCTCACTGTTAGATATTTTAGTTCTGTCACAGTCATCATGCAATTACAAAACCTACATTTCCAAACTGTCTTAAGAGTTGCTTAACATTCTGGTCGATGAATGACATCCATCAGAACTGACAGTGTTTGGTTAGATATTGCGGTTTATAAATATCAGCCGAAGTGAGAAACAGGTTATTATAAGTGTCAGAAATCTTGAAACTTTGAAATCTGACTACGTATAGATGGCTTGTTTCATTCTGCTAGTTTAGTTCTAGAGGAAGACGACTCGAACATCTTCATAAGACAAGAATCCATGACACCATCTTGAGTGGCAATGAATTAAAACAGCACACAACTATTTCAATTCAAATAGCAGCACAAAAACTGTGAGAAAGGATTTTGCAGGGCGTTTTTAGTGTTCTTCAGAGTATTGTAATATAATGAGTAGAATTGCCTGCAGGCAGTAAACTGATTGAGCAAACAGTGTAAATGAGGAGCTTCTTAGCCCTGTTTCCCAATTCACAATGGATCATCGCTGTCAAAAACTGTCAATGACACTCAATTTAGGTAATGCAATGGCCTGACAATGGCATGATAGCTTAGAAATGGATGATCGTTTTACACCATTCCTGGCTGAATAAATGAAAAACTGCTAGCATTGAATTTTTTTCAAGATTGCCATGACAATTCAAGTAATCTGCATAAAATATTTTGACAAGATAAATAAAAAAGACAAATGGGTGGTGTTGCATTATGACGAAAATAATAACTCATTGACTGCTATGTAACAATGGAACTAAAAGACAAAATCAAGAAATTATGGTATAAATTAATTCATCATCAAACACAAGTAAACCAAAACGGTGAACTAACAAATACACAGGGTGAGTTCTCTGAGACTACCAAACCAACAGCAAAACATAGACACAACAAAAACTCAACAGCCAGTGTGGGTGAAGAGTAAGTTGACTCTGTCAAGTTTATAACACCAACCACTGCAGGCAGCTTGTGAGAGTGATATGTAACCATAATGGCATGACAAGGCAGCAGACAGGCATATGGTATAGCGGCAGTGTTGCAGTAGGTGGATATGGTACCGAGACTGATAAGTAAATAAATCAGAGAATAAGAGGGTTTAGGGTTGGTAATAAGGCAAAGCATAACAGTTAGCGAGACACAGCAGAGACTATTTTGGGTTATGCACCAACACCAACACCCGGCTGCCGACCTGGTAGTATTAACCAAGGCTAGACGGCAGGTGAATGGAGCGATCCCCAGAAGACATCGAGTTACCTTTACACGCTCGCCGATGTGTGATAGGACGAGAGTTGTCTCGATAATATCCTTCTTTACAATAGTGACAATTATTGCCGGCGGTGTTATGTCTGCAATTCAGACAGATTCCACCTGACAGCTTTCCCGACAGCATGTACAGGGAGTTACTAAAGGCGCATTTCTTAGAATGCAGGTTGCAGTTGCATGCTGTAAAAGGAATATTTGCATAAAGTAAATCATGGGGTAGAAACAAAATGGGTTTTGGGTTGGGGAAGGCAACTCTTACCTCTGCAGGCCTGGCGGTGTGACATTGGTACGGCCATGTTTCGATAATATCCATCTCGGCATGTTTGGCAGTTCACGCCTGCAGTGTTATGTCGACAGTTTATGCAAACGCCACCAGACTTTTTGCCTGAATTTTCGTACAAACTGCTACTAAAAATGCACTTGTCGGAGTGAAGATTGCAGTTACAGGCTGTAAAAGAGATATTACATCTAGCAAAATGTGTGATGATAGCATCATAAAACAATACCAGTAGCATTCTACTACCTATTCAGTACATGGAATTTCATTGATAATCCAAAATGCCAGCCTGATAGCCCGAGAGCATTTTGATTCATAGATGGTATTTCCCCAAATGTCTGTAATGCACTTCCAACACAACAAAATCATAAGCACATTATTTTACAGCTTCAAGAGGCCACTTTCCCAGGCAGGTGGACAAATTTATTAAAAAGTCATCAGGGCTGCTAGACTTTGATCAATATCAGAACATTAATGAATGATCATCCAGTAACAGTTTACGGGAACAACGCTGTCATTGAAGATGGCCATCGTGATTCACATCCTTTTTCAAGGAAGGCCCTTCGCTAATCATAAAACAATACGAAATTTGTTTTCTTGTCTGTAAACTGTAAGTGTGGAATTTAAATGATGGAAAGCCAGACACAAAGATTTTCCTGATGGCAAGCAAGACATATTTTAGCCCTAAGCAAGTTTTTGGATATCAGACTTCGTAAGTACTACAACATTCATATTTGATAGATTCATATTGATGTAAACAGAGGGATTAAGAGACTTAATCCTATGTGATTGACCCGTTAGTTTGTCTGTAACACCGCTGGGAAGAAGTAGGTACCACAATGAGCTTTACGTAAGAAAGGTTGGTCTCAGGTTGAAAAACTTAGTCCAAATGCCAACAAAATTATCTCAAAATACTTTTTACATCATATTCAATAATTATTAGCAAGGAATAAAAGAACTTACTCCCTGTTATTAGCCAAATGAGGTGAGAATCGTAAATTGTGATATCTTGGCCCTGGATGTTAGGCAATTGATAAGAGTTATGAAGACCTATCACGATGTACTAGTAATTGAACACAGTGGTTTTGATTTTGCTTAGCTCCAGGGAGTCTTGTCGGATTGCGCAGCGGCATCATCGATGTAGACAACGCACTCCGCAGTTATTCATCTCAATATTTACTTTTACTGGTTTATCGGCCATGGCCATAACAATGTAGTAATGCGCCTCTTTTCCTTCAAAAATGGGATGGCCGCAACATAACAAAATTGAGCAAACAACAATCATCATTATTTGCAGGCAGCTTATTGTCAAGACAATTGAAGTGTGGATCAATTAGTGTTAAAACACCTCATCACCATTCATTTTTATCTCTGTATAGAGGTTAATTAATGGTCTAATTTGTTTGGCTTGGCATAGTAGCTTTAAAAAGGAATTACTATTCTTACTGTAAAACAAAAGTGTGGAAACTCAAAATTCTGTTTGCTTTTTTGACCACATAATTAAGCAATTTTTGTGAGTTTTCAAGTGTGGATTATTTTCACTTTTTTCACAGACCACAGAGGAATGGCTATATGCGAGGCTCTTAATTATGGCTCTCAAGTGGTTTGGCTCTTCGCACCTTGCCCAGATGATATTAGGATGTAAGGTTAAACTACAGAGAGCTTTGCACTGGGCCTTTTCCAAGTATCGGACTTGTAGCATATCTGTAATGCTAACCTGGTTGCACAAAAAATAGTTGTCGCTATCTATTTACCGACTTTCACTTCTAAATGTGGCCAGAAGCAATTACTCTCATGAGAATTTGGAATTACTAAAATTTGACCGACAGGAATTTTCATATTTATCACTTTTGAGGTTTTTACGTTCTTGAATAACCAATAAGGAGGATTTTGACCAACAAACTAGCTTTTAGAGTATTTAAATTGACAAGCAGACTCATTAATATTTTTGAGGCCCTTGGAATTAATGAAAAAATTAATATTGGTGTGAACCATAAACCAATGTATCCTATTTTGAATACTAAGGCTGAAAGAATTGCTAAACATGACCAAACATGGCCAAACATAGAATCTTCTGTTGGTGCTTGGGTGCCAAGCGGCATGGAAGGATCTCAAAAATTAATTTTTGTGAAAGAAAGTTGCAAAATATGAATCACATGGAAGTAGAGGAAAAAGCTACATTTAAAATATAAACTGTCAAGTGGCTTGCGTTTGGTGGACATCCAAAATTTTTGTCACTCTAATGAATCCACTATAAATTGTTCCATCTACTTGAAGTTGCAAGTGCCTGATGATATAATAATTCAAATTTTAATATCAAAATCTGTCAAAAAATAATTGTAGTTAGGATTAAGTGAGAGTGACTAAAATGAAAAAGATACATACCAACGCATTCATTAGCGTCCTTGTTGGTTGCCTGGCTCCATGGTCGATCAAAGTAGAAGTCCTTACACCTGTCGCAGTCTGCACCAGCTGTATTGTGCTGACACTCACATTTTGTCTGTCCCATGGTATCCGTACTGCACTTGCTGGCGTGGCCATTACACTTACACCTTCCACCGAGAATTAGCTCCGACAGTGAGTAGTAATTGTCCTCACGCTCTGTTACCAGCTCATTAGGCGAACTCAGACGGTGGAATACTACCTTAATGTCTGTCACAGTTACCCAGTCTTGTAGAATAGGGCTGTTGTCGAGGTTGTGAGCCGAAGGTCTTCCTTCTGCTAAGGAGAAGGCAATGCGTTTGTTTGTATATGGGTTAGAGTTGCTGTACTGGTTTTTACAGATGGCGGCCTGCTCGTTAGACTTGAGAATAATTCCATTCTCCTCCATGTTATACATATCCTCGCATTCTGAGGAGTAGTACTGTAAAGGTACCCAACGACGTCCGTTGTCTGCACTCTTATAAATCACCATAGATTCCGGTAGCTTGTTACAGAAAGGTAATATGATGTAGGAGAGGAGGTATTTCTTGCCGAGAGAGATTGTTAAGGTGGCGTTGTTTAATGTAGAAGAGTCGTTGAAAATTTGTGACACCCAGCATGATTTCTGGTTAGAGTCTACCACATAGTTAGCCGGATTCATCCTCTCGATGTGATTGGAATCGCAGATGTAGCATTGTCTCATTTCTCCGCCCAGAGGGCTGGCCACGCGGTTACAATAGCGGTTTGGAGGTGTACCACACGTCGATGTGGCCTCCACCTGCTTTCTTATTGCAAAGTTACCGAATTCTGAAACGTCACATTTTCTTGCTTTACCCCCCACGCCGTAGCATGGATTAGTGTCAGGTATTCCATTTCTCTGTGCCTCGGCCGCCCTCCTGTAAGCAGCGTTAAAACTCGCAGATCTCTGATAGCTCAAACTTGGTGTGTCTCTATTGTTCGCACCGTCTCTCTTGCCACACTCCGACAATGTCAAAAAAGTCACCAGCGGAATTACGAACTGATAAAATCTAGTCATTTTGGTGATTATGCTATTCTTTTTCCTGATGAAAATATTACCTTATTTGTGTTATCTTGTCGAGTAGAACAGAGTTAATCCAATAATAAGCGGATTATCCTTATTCGTTGTAATATCCACAGTTGATTTTCTTAAAACTTCAAATTTGAAATAAATTTTTTTGAAGTTTTATTTTCTCAAATTACAGCAGGTGTGAAAGTTATGTCTATCAATTTAGATCCTTATCAGTCTGGTTATATCAACTGAAATGATAGATAAACACAAATGATACAAGCCATGTAGTTTTCTGCATGAAAGGGTTTCCATCAATCACTAGCTCTGATTGGCTTAGCTTATAAGAGGCGGTGCTTATCTGATAATCTGAGGGATTCCTAGATGGCGTATGTACTCATGAAAGATTTCTGCTGTCTTGCATGTGGAATTCCCTTCA
>ERZ1740070.2272-NODE-2272-length-11155-cov-3.902072_pt1 | contig 11155 bp, 10 predicted proteins | sample MGYA00581734_ERZ1740070 | MGnify/ENA primary metagenome ERZ1740070 (study PRJEB43018, sample SAMN04849744) | marine metagenome | isolation source: floating plastic debris | place: Pacific Ocean | collected 2008-09-01 | study: EMG produced TPA metagenomics... | reverse complement strand
CGCCCCCAACCGATCTCATCCGCTCGTGGCCTCCGGACCGCCCCCTCGCCGCCTGGTGCTGGCAGGGCGACGACGCCGCCCGCCCGACGGTTCGCCTCGCCGCGCCCGCCGAGTCGCTCGCCCTCGCCCCGGCGCCGGACGCGCTCGAACACCTCGACCGCCTGCTCGCCCGCCCCAAGCCCACGAGAGGACCCGCCCATCGCGCCGCCGGCTGGCTCGTGCTCCTCGACTACGACCTCACCCGCCTCACCGAGCCACGGCTCGAGGCCTCGCGCCACCCGAGCAACGCCGGACCCGTCGCCGAGCTCCACCGCATCGAGGGCTCGCTCCGCCTCGACCCCGCCGGCAACCCCGACGACAGCCCCGACGACAGCCCCGACGACAACCCCCACGAAACCGATCGCCAACCGCGATGGACCATCGCCCAAGAGGGCGCGGCACCGGACATCTCGGACGCGCCATCGCCCTGCGCAGCGCCGGCGTACACCCTCGCGCCGCTCACGAGCGAGCTCGACGGCGCGCCCCCGACCTACGCCGACGCCGTCCGCCGGGCCCTGGCCTACATCCGCGCCGGCGACATCTACCAGGTCAACCTCACCCACGCCCTGCGCGCCCCGTTCACCGGCTCCGCCCGCGCCCTCTTTGCCGACCTCTTCGGCTCAACCCTCCCGCGTCACGGCGTCTATCTCGAATCGCCGAGCGACGCCCCCGGGCACCGCCGCGCCGTCGCCTCGATCAGCCCCGAGCTCTTCCTCGAGATCACCCCGGACCGCCTCGCCCGCACCCGCCCGATGAAGGGCACCCGCCCGCTCGACGCCGACCCCGCCGAGCTGCTCCACGCCGAGAAAGACCACGCCGAGCTGGCGATGATCGTCGACCTCATGCGCAACGACCTCGGGCGACTCGCGATCCCCGGCACCCTCCGCGTACGCACGCCCCGCGCCCTCGAACGCCACGACGCCGGCGTGCTGCAAGCCACCGCCACCGTCGAGGCCCGCCTGCGCACCGCCCGCCCCAGCGACCTGCTGCGCGCCGTCTTCCCGCCCGGCTCGGTCACGGGCGCGCCGAAGATCCGGGCCCAGCAGATCATCGACGAGCTCGCGCGCACGCCGCGCGGGCCCTACTGCGGCTGCCTCGGCTGGTTCGGCGACGACGGCACCATTCGCCTCAACGTCGCGATCCGCACCGCGGTCATCGAGGGCACGCCCGGCGCGCACGCCCAAGGCCACTTCGACAACGCGACGCTCACCTACCGCGTCGGCGCCGGCATCGTCGCCGATTCAGACCCCGGCGCCGAGCACGCCGAGACCCTGCTCAAAGCCGGGGCCATCGCCCGCCTGGTCAACGCGCCATGAGCGGCGCCGCGGATCGCGATCCCCCTGCCGGCCCGCGCGTGCGCACCGACCTCGTGCAGGTCTACATCCTCCGCCGCGCGCACGAAGCCGCCCCGCCCGAGTTTCTCCAGCTCCGCCGCACCACGCCGCCCATGCCCGGCGCCTGGCAGCCCGTGCTCGGCGCCATCGAGGCGGGCGAGACCGCCGCCCACGCCGCGCTCCGCGAAGCACGCGAAGAAACAGGCCTCGACCGCGCGCACACCGTCAACGCCTGGGCCCTCGAGGGCATCGATACATTCTTCATGCACCGGACCGACACCATCTGGCACGCCCCGCAGTTCGCGCTTCAGTGCGCGCAAGACTGGGAGCCGTTGCTCAATCACGAGCACGACGCGCACCGGTGGGTGCCGAGCGGCGAGGTCGAATCACACTTCATGTGGCCCGGGCAGCATCGAGCGATCCAGGAGATCCAGCAGTTCCTGCTGCGCCCCTCGCCGGCGCGCGAGCATCTGCGCCTCGCGCCGGATTGATTCAGGCCGCGATCGCACGCGCCGTGGCGCTCGGCGCGCCGCCGCACAGCCGCTGCGCCTCGAGCCAGGGAAGCACCGCGCCCCGCGTGCGCCGCCCCGCGTCGAGCATCGGCCCCGGGCTCATCGTCGCGACCACGGGCGAACCGCCCCGCTCGACCACCCCGACGCCCAGCTCGCCCAAGACCCGCTCGACGACCCACGCGTTCTTGCCGGGATCGATCAGCGTCGCCGTCGGCCCCAGCAGCCCGACCGTCTGCGCCATCCACAGCGCCTCACGCGCCGCGCCCAGCCCCGTGAACCGCGCCCACTGCGCGCCGGTCATCGGCGTGCGCAACTGCGCATCGATCGTCGTGCGCAGCTCACCGAGCCCGCGCTCGAAACCATCGACGGCGCCCTCGCGCTCGGCGATCGCCCGGTACCGCGCCTCGTTCTCCCGCAAGCGTGCGTCCAGCTCGTCCGCCGGGCAGTACCGCTTGAGCACCCACCCGTTGTTGCGCACCAGACGCGCGAGGATCACCCCCATGTCGCGCCCGCCGCTCGCCTTGCGGTGCTCGACGCGGAACGAGGGCTCGAACGCGACCCGCAGACCCATCTGCATCAGCTTGGCCGAGAGGTCGTACTCCTCGGCGTAATAGCCCAGCGCCGCGTCGTATCCGCCCGCCGCGAGGAACGCCCAGCGACGCACCGCGACCCCGCACCCGACAAAGACCTCGGGCAGCCCGCCGCGCTCGCGCGAGCCGTCGGCGAGATGGATATCCGCACTCACCGCGCCGACATCGCCTTGCGTGCGCTCGAGCGCAGCGACAAAGCCGCCGTCGATCGGTGCCGAATCGTCATCGAGCAGCACGCACCACTCCGCGTCGGTCGCGCGCACGCCGTCGTTCCGCCCGGCCGCGCCCGCGTTGCTGTGACGTCTGATCACACGCACCGCCAGCCCGTTGTCGAGCCAGTTGGGCGCGCGCACGGGCGTCGCCGACGCGTTGTCGACAATCACGACCTCGCCCGCGAGCCCCTGCGCGTGGGCTTCCAACCTCGAGAGGCGATCCAGCGTGCAGGCCAGCTCGCCCTGACGATCTCTTGTTGCGATGACGTATGCGATCATGACGCGACCCGCTCCGGCTCGTCCCACGCGCGCAGGCCCGGCTCGCCCGGCATCGGCGCGGTGTGGTGTTCTCTGTCTTCTGGCGCCTCTTCCGCGAGCCGCGTGCGGTGCTGGCGCCCTATCTCGCGCCGCTGCTCTGTCGTCCCGACCGGGATGTTGCCCAGGCGTCGCGCCTCGACCGACGCCGCCGCCGCCCCGATCAGCCCCGCCGCGAGCAGCGAGGCGCCCGACGCCAGCGCCAGCGTCGCCGAGGCCAGCAGCGCATCCCCGCAGCCCAGCTCATCGACCGCGTGCGGCGTCAACGCGGGCACATGCTCCCCCCGCACGCGCCGCTGCCAGCCGCTCCCGTCTCCCCCGGCCTCCAGGCGCCCGAACGCGATCAGCCCCTCGGCGCCGAGCGTCACAATCGCCGAACGCACACCGGTTTCATCGAGCAACCGCCAGACGGCCGCGGGCAGGCCCTCGCCGTGCGCCCCGATCGCGTCGCGCAGCTCGCCCTCGCTCGGGCAGACCAGGTCGAGCCCGCGCATCTCGGCGAGCGAACTCCGCCGACCGCTCACGTCGCCCGCGAGCACACCGGCGACCGGGCGCAGCGCGGCCGAGAGGCGCTGCGTGACCGCGGGGGTCAACAGACCCAGCCCGAAGTCGGCCAGGATCGCCGCGTCGCACCCGCCCGCGCCCGCCGCCTCGACGGCTTCAGCGATCAGCCTGTCCTGCGCGCCCGCGTCGAGCGCGATCGGATCGACGAGGTCGACCTTCATGACCTTCTGCGCGCCGACGAGGAACCGCTGCTTCTCGGGCAGTCGCGCCCGCATGGCGACGCCCCGCACCTCGACGCCCTCGGCGCCCAGGCGATGGCGCATCCGCTCGCTCGCCTCGTCGTCGCCCATCGCGGTGACCAGCACCGGGCGTGCGCCCAGCGCCGCCGCGTGCCTCGCGATCACCGCCGCCCCGCCGTCGTAGTGCCTGTGCTCGGCCGGGCGCAGCGTCATGATCGGGCTCTCGCCCGCGACGCCGGGGCGGTCACAAAACACATAGGTATCCGCGATCGATTCGCCGACGACCACGATCCGCCGCCCGCGCATATCGCCCAGCACCCCGTCGAGGCGTTCGCCCGAGAGGTTCGGCTCGCCCAGCAACTGGCTCAGGCGCCCGTGCACCGGGTCGAAGCTGGACTCGAGCGCGCCGATCAGGGCCGTGCTGCTGAAGACAACATCGCCCGAGCTGAAGACGACCCGCCCGCCGTGACGCTCGACCGTCGCGCGCTCGTCGCCGAAGCGCGGGTCGCGGTTGGACTCGTACTCCTGCCCCTTGATGTAGACGTCCGGGCGCACGGCTTCGAGCAGCTCGACCGCCGTCGCCTCGCCCGCGACGTGCACCCAATCGACACAGTCCAGCTCGGCCAGATTCTCCGCCCGCAGCTCCTGCGGGATCAGCGGGCGCCCGGCGCCCTTGCCCACCAGCGCGTCCGGCGTGATCGAGACGAGCAAGACGTCGCCCTGCGCCCGCGCGAAGCGCAGGTGGCGGATGTGCCCGGGGTGGACGATGTCGAAGCACCCGTGGCACTGGACGACGCGCCGCCCCTGGGCCCGCGCCCGCTCGCGCGCCGCCGACAGCGCCTCGCGCGACAACACCTTGCGTGCGGCGGGCGTCCCGCCGGTTTGGCTCGCTGCGTCCATCGTTGCCCTATCGGCTCGCCGCGGTGCCCGGCTCGCAGGATTCGCTCGCCTCCAGCAGGCCCCGCCCCCAGCACCCACGCATCCGCACCCGGTGCCTCGCCCAGATCTCGTCCAGCTCGCGATCGCTCACACCCGCCCCGCCGCGCTCGCCCAGCCCGTCAAACCATTCCGCGAGCGACTCGGCCTCGTCCGCCAGCCCCTCGACCGCGGCGCGCACCGCGTCGATCTCATCGCCCGAGCGGATGTCGCGCCCGCAGCCCGCCCGCGCACACTCGGCGTTGCCCTCCGCCAGCTTCCACGCGTGCCCGCCCAGCGCCCGCTCGCGCCGCCGGTACCCCGCCGGCGTGTACCGGTGGTCGTGCACCACCCGCGCTCCGGGGCGAAAGAGCACGGGCAGCCCGGCCCGGTACGCGAACTCCAGATCCTCGAACGCCGCCCCGGAGAGCGCTTCTTCGAAGCCCCCGATTCGGCGTGCCTCCGCCGTCGGCATCGAGAGATTCAGCGTCCACGCGTGGCGGAAGCCCCAGTCGTGCTCAGCCGGCCGCGCGGGCTCGCCCGTCGCGCGGTCGCGCATCCGGTCGTAAAAGAAGATCATGCTCCGCTCGGCGATCAGGCGATCGAAGACGCTCGCATCCCCAAATCTGGTATCCAGCACCGGAGCAAACGGTGCATCGCCCAAGACCATCGCCGGGCGATCGAGTCCCGCATGGGCCGCGACGTGAGCCTCGATCAGCCCCGCATCGGCGACCACATCGTCGTTGAGCATCAGGACAAGATCGGCATCGACCCGCTCGAGCAGGCGGTTCCGCACGGCCGCCGGGCCGCGAGACTGTGGGGCGTCATAGACCTCCAACCGGGCCCCTCCGCCGCACGCCTCGGCAATCGCCCGCTCGCCCGCGTCGGGCCCATCAACGCCGATCAGGACGCGCAGGGCCGTTTCGCCGCCGTCAGTTGCGAGGCTTTGGAGCAATCGATGCAGGGCTTCTGGCCTGCCCCGCGTCGGCACGATGACATCGATCGAAGTCGCCATGGCCCACTGGCATCGGCTCCGAACGGGCCCCGGGGCCCCAAATGGCCCCGATTCCTACAGTTGGGTGTGCGAGCGGGCCCGATGGCCCGCCCGCGGCAGAGACCCCGGAGACCTCGATGCTTTGGCAGCCCTCGCTCCCTCAGGCGTACCACGATCTCGGCGAGGCCGAGCTGGTCCGCCGCATCACCGCTCGGCGCAAGGCCCTGGGCGACCGCCTGGTCATCCTGGGCCACCACTACCAGACCGACGAGGTGATCCGCCACGCCGACCTCACCGGCGACAGCCTCAAGCTCAGCCAGCTCGCCGCCGGGCTCGCCTCCAAGCAGCCCGTCGAGCAAGTGATCTTCTGCGGCGTGCACTTCATGGCCGAGACCGCCGACATGCTCACCCCCGAGCCCGTCGATGTGCTGCTGCCCGATCTTTCCGCCGGCTGCTCGATGGCCGATATGGCCGACCACGACGACACGGTCGACGCCTGGGAACTGCTGCACGAGAACCTCGGCAAACTCGGGTGGACCGGGCGGATCATCCCGATCACCTACGTGAACTCGACCGCGGCGATCAAGGCCTTCGTCGGTGCGCACGGCGGCGCCTGCTGCACCAGCTCCAACGCCGACGAGGTCTTCCAGTGGGCCCGCGCCGGGGGCGAGACGCCCGCCGCGCCCGGCGAAGACATCAAGATCCTCTTCCTGCCCGACCAGCATCTGGGCCGCAACACCGCCGCGAGCCAGGGCATCGACACCGACGCCCACACCGCGCTCTACGACCCGCGCATGACCGCGCGCGGCGAGCCGCTGGGCGGCATGACGCCCGACCAGCTGCTCGACGCCGCGGTCATCCTCTGGGCCGGGCATTGCAGCGTGCACAAGCTCTTCCGCCCCGAGCACTGCCACGAGATCCGCGCCGCCAACGCGGCCCTGCCCGCGGGCGAAGAGCCCACGCGCATCCTCGTCCACCCCGAGTGCGACAAGAAGGTCGTCGATCTGGCCGACGACTCGGGCTCGACCGAATACATCATCCGCGCGATCGAGGGCGCCGAGGCGGGCAGCAAATGGGCCGTCGGCACCGAGCACCACCTGGTGATGCGCCTGGCGAACGCCGCGCGCGAGCGGGGCGTGCATGTCCGCATCCTGAGCGACTGCCAGTGCCTGTGCACGACGATGTACCGCATCGACGAGCCGCACCTGCTCTGGATCCTCGACGGGCTGTGCGGGCTCGACGCGACCGCCGACGAGCGGGGCTCAAAGGCCCAGGCAGCGGATCCGGTCGTGCGCAACACCGTCAGCGTAACGCGCCAAGTCCGCGAGCCCGCGGTGCTGGCGCTCGAGCGCATGCTGCGCCTCAGAGCGCCGGCGATGACCAAAGACTGACACGCGCTCCGCGGGGGGGTTCACCAGACCAACAGCTCAGGCGTCGGCGTGGGCGACGCTCGCCTTGTGGTTGTTGCTCGCGGCGGGGGCCTTGACCTCGATCGACGCGTCGGCGTCACGCCCGATGGGCTGGGTCTTGGCGGCCGTTGCGGGCGTCGGCGCCGGGGTTGCCGCATCGCTGGTCGCGACGACCGCACCCGCCCCGGCGAGCGGGCCGTCCATCGCGTCGCGCATCCGGCGACCCACCTTGAACTTCACCGTCCGCTTCGCGGGCACCGCGACGCGCTCGAGCGTTTTGGGGTTCTGGGCGGTGCGCGCGGCCCGCTCCTTGGATTCGAAGACGCCGAAGTCGCGGAACTCCAGGCGGTTGCCCTCGGCGAGCTCTTCGATGATGAGGTCGAGGAACTCCTGCACCGTCTGTTTGACGGCCGTCCGGCGCTGCCCGGTCCGCTCGGAGATCGCGTCGACCAGGTCCTTCTTCGTGATCGTCTTCATCGACGGGCACCCGAGAGCGCGACACAAGGCAAAGCCGAGGCGGGCAGAGGCGGCGCACACCACAGCCCAGGCAGGGGCACACGGCCCTCGCCCCGGGTCACGCCGTGACACCTGAGAACGCCTCTCTCCACCACCGGGCACGAAGCCCGATGTGATCGCTTGGTTCAGGCCCGCGGGGACGCGCCCCGAAGGCCGGTGATCGGTCAAACGCCGACGCCCGATACGGATCGAACGACGGAACGAGAGTATCGCAAGCTTCGGGCGGCCGGTCAACGCGCGAGAGCGCACGAACGTCGGCAAACATTGTGCAACTCGGCACTTGCAATCGCCGATCCGCAAGACTAGTGAGCATGGCTGTGCCCAACGACCCACACCAACCCGGCGGCCCCGAACAGGGAAGCGGAAGCGACGGGGGCGACCTGCGCCTCGCGCCGGGCGTGCGCTTGCCCGCCGCCGCGCTGCGCATCGAGAGCACCACCAGCCAGGGCCCCGGCGGGCAGAATGTCAACAAACGCGAGACGCGCATCCGCCTGCGCGTCATGCTCGAGGACATCCCGATCGACCCGCGTGCGCGCGACCGCCTCCGCCGGGCGAACGCCCACCTGGTGACCGAGTCGGGCGAGCTGATCCTCAGCGAGAGCGGCTCGCGCCACCGGGGGCGCAACCTCGCCGAGGCGAAGCGTCGCCTGGGCGAGCTGGTCCGCCGGTCGCTGGTCGCGCCCAAGGTCCGCCGACCGACGCGCCCGACCAAGGGTTCGATCCAGCGCCGCCTCGACGCCAAGAAGCAGCGCGGGCGCCTCAAGGACCGGCGCCGCGGGGACGGGCGCCGGGGGGACGGCTGGTGAACCGCCGCGCCGTCCTCGCGATCGACATCGCCAACCCGACCGAGCGCGACCAAACGCCCGGCGCCGTAGCAAACGCCGTGACAAGCGCCGCAACAAGCGCCCCATCAAGCGCCGCGCCGCCGAGCGCCGTCGCGCTGGGCGTGCTCGAACGCGACGGCGTGCGCACGCTCGGCGCGCTGGCGGGCGAGACGCACAACCGCCGGAGCGACGGCGTGCTCGCCCTGGTCGCGCAGCTCTTCGAAATGCACACGCTGCGCCCCAGCGACCTCGCCCGCGTCATCGTCACCGTCGGGCCGGGCGGATACACCGCGACGCGCGTCGGCGTGACGGCCGGTGTCACCCTCGCGCACGCGTGCGGCGCCGACATCGTCGGCGTGCCTTGCTGGCTCGGCGCCTGGTGGGGACGCGACCGGTCGGTCGATGCCGAGGGTCGCACGCTCATCGCGCTGGCGGGTAAACGCGACTCGGCGCATCTCTCGATCGTGGAGCCGAGCGCCGAACCGGGCGAGGGCGCTGTGCCGCGCGCCGTCGGCGTGCGCACCGCGGAGGCGCTCACCGAGCTTGCGCCGCGTCGCGTGATCGCGGGGCGCCACCTGCCGGGGGCCTTCGAAGACGGGTTCGCGCAGATTGGCGTGCCGGTCGAGCGCGTGCGTACGGGCGCCGACGTGCTGCTCTCGCACGCGATGGACCTCAGCCCGGCAGCGCACGCGGGCGACGTCCGCCCGCTGTACGCCCGCGAGCCCGACGCGGTGACGCAGTGGCGCACGCTGCACCCGGGGGCGTTCTCGGACGCCGAGCCCGCGTGAACCCACCCCCGCGCCCGGGCGACGCCGTTCCGCGTGTGAAGTTGGGCAAACCCTGCGTCGATAGCGGCCTCGCAATGAGGCGCAGGGGGTATTCCCATGGGCGAGACGGACACCAACAGCACGGGCTGGCTCGACAAGAAGGTCTTCACGACCGGCGAAGCAGCGCAGGTCTGCAAGGTCAGCCAGCAGACCATCATCCGATGCTTCGCCTCCGGACGCCTGCAGGGCTTCCGCGTGCCGGGCAGCCGGTTCCGGCGGATCCCGCGCGAGGAACTGCTGCGCTTCATGCGCCAGAACAGAATCCCCCTCGACGCGCGCGAGGGGGCGTCCATGCGCATCCTCGTGGTCTAAGACGACGAGCGGATCGGCTCGCTCATCGAGCGCCTGCTCACGCGTGACGGGCGCTTCGAGGTCCACCTCGCCGCCACCGGGTACGACGCCGGCATCCTCACCGAGCGCAACCGCCCGCACCTGATCGTGCTCGACTACATGCTGCCCGATATCAACGGCAACGTGGTCTGCGAGCGCGTCCGCGCGATGGAGGGCATGGACGACACGAAGATCATCATCGTGTCGGGCGTGGTCGACCGCGAGGACATCGAGCAACTGCTCAGCGCGGGCGCAGACGACTTCCTGCAGAAGCCCTTCGACATCGCCGAGCTGATCAAACGCGTCGAGAAGCTGCTCGCGATGGAGAGCCCCGCCGGGGGGAGCAACGGCGCGGCGAGCTGAAGCGGAGGCGCCCGTGCAAGACGAGCCCCGCGAAACCAGCGCCCGCAGCGACGAACGCGCTCCGACAAGCGATCGGCGCGCCGAGGCTGTGCGCCTGGTCCTCGATCGCGTCGACCGCCTGCCCACGCTCAGCGCGGTCGCGGCCAAGCTGCTGGGCATGGGCAGCGCAGACGACGCTGATCTCGACGAGATCGTCAAGCTCATCGAATCGGACCCGTCGCTGAGCGCGACGATGCTCGCGCTGTGCCGCAAGGCGGACAAAGGCCTGGGCGACCGGATCACCACGGTGCGCCGCGCGGTGGTGATGCTGGGGCTCGAGTCGGTGCGCTCCACGGTGCTCGGGGTCGAGGTCTACGACCTGATGCGGGGCGTGCAGGCCGAGCGCGCGCCGGAGGGGGCGGTGGGCCTCGATCGCGGCGCACTCTGGAAGCACGCCGCGGCCGTCGCCTGCGCCGCCGAGCTGCTCGCGCGTGAGCCCTCGTCGATCAAGCCGCCCCGCGATGGTGTCTTTGTCGCCGGCATCCTCCACGACCTGGGCAAGCAGGTCCTCGATCTGGTGCTGCCCGCGAGCTACGCCAAGGTGCTGCGTCTGGCCGAGCAGGAGCGCAGCGACAGCGCGCCGATCGAGCGGCGCGTCATCGGGCTGGACAACCACACCGCGGGCCGGCGTTTGGCCGAGAAGTGGAAGCTGCCCGAAGCCGTGCGCACGGTCGTCTGGCTGCACAGCCAGCCGCCCGAGGGCGTGCCCGAGGGGCCGCACCGGGATCTGGTGCTCGTGGTGACGCTCGCGCGGGCGTGGGTGCGGGGGCTGCACCTCGGCGCGTGCGGAGACTTCGGCCCGATCCCCGATGCCGCGGAACTGGCATCGCGCCTGGGCTTCAAGCCCGGCGTGCTCGACCGCCTGGAGACCCGCCTGATCGCCGAGGTCGCCGAGCGTTGGTCCCTGCTGGGGCTGGACGACCAGAGCGAGCCCGAGCTGCTGCTCGGCGCGCTCGCCACGGCCCGCCAGCGCCTCGCGTCGATCAACCGCTCGCTGGAAGACAAGCTCGCGCGCACGGCCGGGGCGGTCACGCTGGGCGAATCGCTGGAAGCCTGCCTGAGCGGGTGGGAGCCGGGCGCCGGGCCGGCGGCGGCGGTGGACCGGGTGCTCGCCGCGGTCGAGGCGCTCAGCGGGCGCCGGTGCGGCGCGTGCGCGCTGCGCCGCGATGATCGCTGGTCGATCACGCTGCAAC
>ERZ1740070.2270-NODE-2270-length-11166-cov-7.827198_pt1 | contig 11166 bp, 6 predicted proteins | sample MGYA00581734_ERZ1740070 | MGnify/ENA primary metagenome ERZ1740070 (study PRJEB43018, sample SAMN04849744) | marine metagenome | isolation source: floating plastic debris | place: Pacific Ocean | collected 2008-09-01 | study: EMG produced TPA metagenomics... | reverse complement strand
GCAACTGCCATCCTATCCCATTCCCACACCTCCCCCCCTTCCTCAATCAAAACCAATGATTGTGCAGTAGTCCTAGGACACTGTACTAGGATTCATAGTACACACCCTTAGTAGCACATTGTAAGTTCAACTATTAGCGTTGCACAGCATCATTATCGCATTATTGGTCATTATCAGTTTCATAACTGCTGATATGCGCATGGTTTATAGAGACCTGATGATTGATCGTGAAAGACAGTTAAGGAAAAACTTGGAAGACAAACTGATGGAGACCAAGCTCGTTGATATGTACAGTGATCCAGCAGTGAATGAGGAGTTACATGAACGTTTACCTCGGGCAGCTAAGGAACGTATGTACTCACTCAACGACACGCCACGAACCGGCCGAAGGTGAGATGGTTTGTATTTGTAATAATACTTTAGTTGGCTATATGACTGTGCTCTGGCATGCCGCACACCTCACTTCCTAACCAGAGACAAGTAATTCGAGACTACATCTTAAGCTGGGTTCTCTGCTGAGGGTCAATCAAAAGTGCAAAAATTTGACTTTTATGATAAGAATTTGTAATATATTGCGCTACTGTGCAAGTTTTGTGCCATGTCATTCTTCAAACATTTTAAATGGTAATTTTTTTGACAGTATTCTCTTGATGCAACATGAAGCAATATGAAGCCTACTCTTATGAGATTCATTTTATAATAATCCGTAGTATACCCAGGTGTAGCAGCCTGATAAACATAATTCCTGTATTGTGGTTGAAATTATTAGCCGACATAAGAAGAAGAAGAAGGGCGGCTCTCGTGGAGCAGCTGGCGATGAAGAGAGTGGTAGTGAGGAGGAGAGAGCGTATCACAGACAGTATCATTCTTATCCTGGTACCATGCCTTACCCCTCACCCCATGCTGCGGCTTACATGCCAAGTCCTGGTGAGTTGTTACAGATAAAGCTGGGTTTCAAATTTATTAGTAAAATATGTTCCCTATGTGAATAGTTGATACGCCGATCAGAGCTCTTCATACCTTTTGACATTTGCAGCTAAAGTGAGTAGACCTGCTGCAGGATGGTTTTCAAATAATTGAGTTTGGTTATTCACTGATATTGGTTGTACTTTCTTATCTGCTTGTGTTATTAAGACTCTGGGGAAGAAGGTATGTAATTTAGATAGAGGTTCCTCGAGCTTCACAAAGTGACAAAACACTAATGGGGAATGTTATGTGAATTCCGCGATGCAGGATTTCGAAACTCCTAGGCACACTGAGTCAATGATACTCAGTGTGTACTGGGTGTCTCTGTCAAAAACTGCATTGTGGGAATGCTGTTAACATGCACATTAGGCCAAAACATATTCACAATTCACCCACACCGCACTCGCACCATATACCCTTTGCTGTTTTCTTTCTTCAAAAGACTCAGCGGCCGACTGGAAAACTTTATCATCAAAGTGTGATGTACGTTTTGCATGCTGTATCCTTTGTTATTGTGTCCTTATAAAACCCATATATATATTGCAGTTTGTTCATCCAGACATAATTTTAGTGGATAGTAATGTTTATTTTGTAACCTTTAGGATATTATGGCTGGCCCCCTGGGATGATGATGCCTCCGCCCCATATGATGAACCCCCAACAGCAACACTCGACACCAAATAATCCCGGAGCTTCCACTGCTGCCAACCAGGCACCACAGCTATCCACAGTATACATGACACCATGGGGACCTCAGTATACACCAACCAATCACAACCAAACTGCAGCTGATGGTACTACTACTGTGAAGGATAGCGATAAACCAGGTGGGTTTGTGGATTTGTCAATTTTTGAGGATTTGCCTCTCTTTATCCAACATGCGACCAAGGTGTGTGATAGTTTTTCGTTTGGAAAGAAATATATAATTTTGAAATTATGTCAGTTGTTGTATTTCAGGTTGATTTATGCCTTACACTCTGAAATTTTTGCTAGTAAGAAGTTTCACACTGTTTTAGCTGCATGGATTTCCCTCCATAGTAACATACCCGGGTGTATGAAAATGAAGTGAAATTAGCTATGTTTTAATTTAGTTACTACAAGGTAGTGAAAATGGCAAAAATAGCGCTGATGAATGCATTTTGTGTCAAGGTATGGAAAAAAGTGGAAAATTGAAATAGTATATTGTGAAGTAATGATGATCAACCTAAAACCGGGTCTTAATATGTGTCTACAGGTCAGCTAAACTAAACAATGTCAAACACCAGTTGGAATACTCAGTCAATTTCCAGACATAATTAGGGTGCTTTGAAATTCCAGTGGAAAACTGTATTGTGTGAATGTATCAAATTTGAGATCTCACCGGCTTTGGTCAGGTTTGTTGTGTAGACTGGCCAGAGGATGAAAGCTCTGAAAATGTACCATGTAGTCGTAAAACAGTAACAGACAACAACTATTTCACCCTATAAGTATATAAGACTACAGAAGAAGTTCTTTAGGTTAGGTTTAGTCATATGCACTAGACTCGTTCCCTGTCCTTTCCCAACAGAAGGGACTGAGAGTCAGTCTACATATGCACATGGACTTTCAAAACATGGCCTCCTGTTCAAAGGGTATGCACAAAGACGTGTATAAAAAGTAGCATATTGAGAAAATGAGATGTCATATTCCGGACTTCGTGCAATTACAATTTATCTGCTAATTCTCATGATCACTTAGCATTGAACACTGGATCTACAGTGTTTTGTTAATGAGAATGTGGAGTAATATCCAGATAAATTTCAACATAAACAACCCCATTGCGTGATGAATAATAGTCAAAACAAAGCATGAAAATATGGCTGCTTAGCAGGTGATTACATCAACAATAAGCAATTCAATGTAATTTTTTTGTTAAAAATCATAACTGTGAAATTGAGAGTTTAGTGGTCTCTATTTATTTTATGCAATAATTCTCAATAGATTGTTTAGAAATGGAAATCGATGAATTGAGTTTTCACAGCATTCCACTGGTTGAGCGTGGCTTATTTTTGCTTGAGTGGTCAGGTTGAGCAGATTGAGATTGAAATCTGCGGTATTTTACAAACTTTGAGGTAATCTTTCTGAAACATTTCTTTCAGAATTAAAATGGTAAGTTGAAATGTATTACAGTGAACTTAAAAGCGTTTTTATTGTTTCTATTTTATTTTTAATTTTAGAGCTCGTTATCTGTAAGTCGTTATTTTCATGCAGAAGTATGCGAGCTGTACCTCTATGTTGATAGATATAAAGCTTTAGATCATGAAAAATGATTCACCAAAACTGCCAGTGCTCTAATATAATAATAACTGTTGGTATTTCAAAGTTGGTGTGGGAGATACATTATGTACTTGCTTGAAAATATTTTCCAATGGTCTGAATTTTTTCTGTCATGGCAACAGTCGGAGTATTTTATTTTCTTCTGAATTTTCTGTTATTACAGGATTGAAAGCTGATGATATATCAGTAATAAAAGCTGCCAGTATGCTGAGTGCAGACAGTAAGGAGAGACAGATAGCCAGACTGTTACATGAGATCGATCTACTCAAAGATCAAAACAGGAAGGTAGGGTATTACAATGGAGGTATTGGCATGTTCAAGAGTATCCATTAATGTAATATTTTGAAATTGAACTTTTTAACTGCCTTCTCTGAAAAGTGACCCGAAATAGCAACATGATCCTTCCTTTTTGGATTGTACTGGCCGTTGATGACATGCTCACAAGCATGCACTGAATTTAAGGTTCAATTTGGATAATGAATGGAATACCCAGGCATTGTAATTGGAGAATAGTGAAATATTCAGTGGAGATGGGACTGACAAGTATGCTGTGTGATTGTGCTCTGAACTTTGACAGGTCTCCGCTGAGTTAACAGAGCAGATATCAGAATGTGATAAGCTCAGAGTAGAGAAGGACCTCAGAGGTGTTAGTAATGAAGAACAGATATCATCAAGAGTATCAAGTGAGTTTTCTTTCCTACCTGGTCATTATTCTACAATACAAAACCATAGCAGTTCCAGCATCAGGAGCAGATAACTCTGTTTCAGGGCCGTATTTCCCTATCTACCCTTGGTTATAGTGTACCACATGATAGGGAAGAAAACATTCAAATTTTAAATAATTCAGGCCTGAGAAAACTGCCTATTCTCATTGCTTTATCTCTGATTACACTGCATCTAGGGTCTCATTGCGCTGTTTGTTAGTCTCATGTGGATGTAAAAAATGAGAACAAACCTCTGGATCTTAATTTTGATGGTCTAAAAACCTTTTGAGATATAAGATATATTCCTATAATGCATTTGAATATATCAAAACTCTCAGCAACTAGTGCAGTCTTGCTTTTGTTCTGCAAAAATAAATGCCTCTGACAGCACTCCCCACTTCCTTTCAATCCTGGGTGATGCAAAGATAACAGTGTAATGTAATGGGATAATCTGCCTATTTAAGCCTATGCACCCATGATTCAACAGATGGGGTATTCATTTACCACCATTGAATGGGATAGAAGTCGCTAGTCTGCTCTAACCATCCACATTGATCTCTTTAGTTTTAGTACAAGAGATTTATGAGAAGCAGAAGCAGAGGGATAAAGCCATGATGGGCAGATTGAAGCTGGCTAATGAGGAGCGAGATAAAGCCCTGGTACTGGTTACATCTCTCAAACATGGTCAATCTATGTAAGTGGTATACATGTATAACAGTGTATGTATAGAAATTCTCGAGGAGATCCCATTTCAAATCAAACCTCCATATACTGGCACATTTTTACATGCACTGTACGCCTGTGAATTAAGCAGTCTTCATGGACAAACAATGCAGTTCACTCACCTCAACACCCACCTACTTTCATGCGGTGGAAATGAGATCTAAATTGGAATTAGTCTCTCATTGAACTTTAACATCAGAGAGTGGGCAACTCTTTCAAAATTTGGCATGCATGTACATTGATTAGATAATAATTGAGAGTAGTTCATATATCGTAATTGGGGTATATTAACATGTTTACATTCTTGTGAATACTCTGCGTACATGAAGACTTATTAACATAGACAATAGACATGTATATTGTGATGTGTTGTAGGGTTGACTTACTATCTGATGATGAAGATGCTGAAGTGAAACAGGTAATGTAATTTAGGACTCAGGCCACTCACTAAGTAATTTAGGTTTTGACTGACTGACACACTGCAACAGTTCCAAACATTGCTGAGCCTCGCACATGGTGATTTTTATTTCTATTTCTAATTTTCAAATAATTATGAGAAACTACAGAGAGTTTTATGTTACTAGTTTTCCTAGTGCTAAAACTCCAAATCGGATGGAGTTATGACACTATGTTGATGATAACTCCATCTTATTAGGAGTCTGAGCACTTAGACTAATCTTTTGGCTGCTTAGCAACTGCTGTGTTTAATTTGGTTTTCAACATGTTGATGTTGGAACTTTTGCGGTGTGTCTGGTTTATCACAGTATATAAGATACAAGCCGGAGGACTGACTGTTACCATTTGTAAAAGCACAAAACAAATTAATAGTCTGGGATACATATCATGCATCCAATTTTTCTGTGTAGCTCTAATTACTTCAGGCATTTTAAGATAATATTTATCTGTCACCAATATTGCCTTGTTTTTGCTGCAAAAGACGTGCTACGTATATCAACTGCACGGTGCTGCTAAGTAATCATGTGCTAGACGTAAAGAATCATTATCAATGAAACTCTACTAGCTAGCTGGTCAGAATAATAAATTTTCTCTGATTTCTATCTGGTATGTTACTCAACATTCTCTGTTTGCAGAATTTGATGAGCACTTTTGACATGGAACACAAGACCACGGACATACTGGATGCGATTCATGGGTCGACACAGAAGACGAGAGAACTGCATTCTCAGCGTGTCAGAAACCTGACCACTGAGAGGGACGCTGGTCAGGCCAAGGTTTGCACAGACTAGTGTGATGTTGATGTGGAAAAGAACTGTGATCTGTTGCTTTTCAGAAAGTTTTTGAAAACAATGGTGCTGATTTCTACACTTCAATGGTCTCTAGTTTGACCAAATAATAGCAAAGTTTTGATTGAAGGTTGCCTTAAAACAGTTGCAAAGCACTTTTTCTGTGAGTAAACTTCATGGTAAGCATCTCTCATCCTGTATGTGTATTACAATGAGATGAATACGATAATTATTATACTATGTGATGTTGTAGATAATCATGTATTGCTCAGGAGTTATCTTTTCAATGTCAGTAGTAGGATAACTTCGATGCAATTGGTGAGACATCTATAAGGACTTAAGCTTTCATTAACTGTTATTGCTTTATGTGTATTTGTAGATCTCAGAGCTGGAAATGGAATTATTGAGAACACAGAGACAGCTGGATGAGTTATTACCTTTACAGGAGGAACAACTCCAGGTCAAAGTAAGTCAATATCACACTAACTTCATAGATATCACAAACAGTTAGGTGAGAATACCATGAATATATAATTTTTGTTGTTCGTTGTGGGTTATCAGACGTGGGGATTATGGGTTCTTCCCTTCCGCTTTAACCACAGTCAGTAGAAAATCACAGTTGTAAGGAGTTGTAGATGGGCTGCAGCTGTGCTATTGATCTCACTGCAGCCATGTTCGGTCCAACTTAATTCAAAATCCAAATTGTCAGCTCAATCCAGGTTTACAATTTTTGATTATTTAAACTAAAATATGATCACTGTTTATAAGTTTTATCCATAATTAGAATGCTCAGCAAATGGTAATGATATTATATCATGACTGTTAATTAAAAAGCGTAGCAAAAATAATAATTATCTTACCAGGTTAGTGACAACCTGTCCACCTTTTATCCGTTGAAAATTCAGATTTTTGAGAAAAAATTTTGGTATACTCTGGGAGATGAAGTCTATTTTTAAGCTGTTTAACCATAAGCATGACAGGAAGTGTTCAAAAATGTGATATCTGACATTGGGGCTCCAATCGGCTATCAAAATCTTATACCGTATGACCTCATTATTGAACATGAGGGTATACTGTGTTGTTAGGCTGACATGCAATTAACATCCCACTGTTGAAGATAACACATTATAAGAAAATTAATAAACATCAATATAAATCCCATGTCTAATTATAACTAGCATCTCAGTTATGGTAATGCTACCTAGCTAGCCTATCATTGCAGCAGATTTCATAGAAAGATTGCGCCAAGTCACTGCCTGCATCAAAACAGCAGTCAGATAAAACTCGATGTGATTAAAGCAAATGGCTCCAAGCGGTGAAATTATTATCATATTTTTAGTAATCTCAGTGATTTCAGTGGGACATGTCTTGCCTAATTGAGCTTCGCTGTGCAAACAAGCTACAGTTTAATGATAAATTATGACATGCTGTCAAGCAAGCATCACTTAATTCATTAGAAACTAGGTATGTCACGGTCAAAAGAAAACATGCTAGAAGCTTGATAGACAATGCTACAAAGTTGTCAAAAAATTTTCTTTCGTCTTACATGGCTGGCAAAAAAAATTCTCAATTCAATTTGATAAATGGACCACAAACTAAGCACTTTGCTTTGAATACTGAGGGTTTAAAAAAGTCATTGAGAGAAATTATGTTTGCACAACGTTCAACCACAAAAGTGAAAAGTAAAACATCCAAGCACCCTTGACTCCGCTTACATATTTCATGGAGTGTTAGATGAATATTTTGTGAAGAGACACTTTTACTGCTGCCAACTAAATTATGAAAAAGTGTTTTAAATATTCAAGATCCATTTTCACCATATAAAGATCTCAAAAATAAATTACGACGTTATAATTTTTTTTTCTGGTTTCATATCTCAAGCTCAAAATTAAATGGGAGCATTTTAAGCTTATTAAAAGTGGTTCAGTTGAGGAAACAGCCGTGTAAATGATAAGTTTGTGTTTCTTTGCATTTCCTGATTCTAAAACAAATCGCAAATATTTTGCTACAAATATTGTTGTATTTGAAAAAAAAATCAAGAGATATCACAGCAAGCTAATACTTGTGTATCGTATTTGTTACGTTTGATTTGGCAAGTTGATGTTTTAGAAGCAAACATATTAGTCTGTTGACTATTTAGTGATAATCTTATAATCAACATTGTGAAGGGTCATCATTTCACGGTGTAGTAGCCAATATTGTAGTTTGGGTCAAGTTTATATTTTTAGTTTACACATACAGATTTACATACACACTTGAAAATGATTATTTTGCATACAAAATAATGTTTGTATTTTTTAGTTGATAATATTTATTTGAGTTTACTCAGCAAATTGCTCTGGGCATATTGACAGTCAACAAAAAACTAGCGCAATCTCTGCTTGCCTGCCTGTCCAACTGCTAGCAGCGTTTTTGTCGTATTGGTTTGGAAAAAATGACATTGTTAAAATAAGCAGACTGTGACAAGAAATTTGGTAAAACGTGTCAACACAAAGGATCAATATCTACTTGGTTAAAACTATGAAATTTTCATGCCGAGGATCGTGGTGAGAAATATTTTAACATCAAGGATATTGCTAGTTTGTATATTGCGGCGGTTGTGATGTGTATTTTCGTTCAGTTAACATTTAGATAAGGCAGATTTACACAAGCACTGATCAATAATGCTTCAATACGCCAATGTTTTATGTTTACACAAGGTAACATTAAGCCCTCGCTGGCGCCAAGTGTCTAGCTGGCTTGACGTATAGTTTGGTCTACTTCGCTTCGAAGTTCTGTCTGTGAACGTGGTGTAGGCAAGGAATGATGATTTCATCGTGATTTAAACTTGATTTTCCCACCTTGGAAACGAAGCTGACGTCCCGACTGGCTGAGTTAATAATCACTCCTCCCAAGATTTTGTGCTAAAGTATTAGCATTTCACCATTGTCGGTTTAGTGTGACAGTTTCAGTGTGTGAAGTTTTGCTGGTTGAAAGTGATACCTTGTTGTGCAAACTGTGCATATTGACAAAGCTCTCACCGAAGCTCGGGCAAATTTACAGAAAATATTAGTATTGTTTATGTGTCAACTCTCAATTCCTCTTATATTGCAAGTTGGCAAACATTTCTGAAAATGCTGTAAAGCGAACAAATTCCTGCCTGGATGGCAGAGTGGATGGCGCGTCAAGGTTCATGGTCTGGGGATGGGTTGGAATTTTCAGATTTTCTCACTGTGGCACCCACCTATTTTGCTAGCAGAAATGTGTGAAAATTCTGAAACAGCGTATTTATGTCCGATGCAATTGTTTTCATATTCAATAGTGGCGATTCCATGGATTTGCATGGTTGAGACCTAATAAAAAAGGGGATTGGTGGACAACATCCTGGGTTATGCTACGCCCCTGAAACATTATTGTTATTGGTGAGAGAGCTAAAAGTTAGAGGGTTAATATGTTTGGCTTGAAAGACTAGGTAATCACTAGGAGTGTATGTGAAATAAATAAGATAAAACAGTGTTAATTGTTACATACATACGGTCTCAATGGATGGGCATATATGATACACATGATTAGGCCCCAAATCAAACAAATATTATCATAAGTTAATGTAATTTTCAAAAGAAATCTCATTCATTGCCTTGACTCGACAAATCTGTTTATCCTGCTAAATGGTGTTAATGATGTTTACATTTCTCAAGTGAAAACAAACTTGCTGGTGGTTTCATTTGGTTGTAAAATTCTAATTTTATATTTTTGAATTACGGTATGTAAAAATAATGAACGCATCCAATTTAAGTAAAAAATAGCTTCAACGTTTGTGCCCAATGCCCAAATGTTGGATTTTTGATACAGCGTCTTAGTGTGAAATTTGCTGTCGGTGTGGTCATATATTTTGCTCCATGCATACCTTTTAGTCGCAATCACCCATTAGCATGTTGTCGTGAAAACCATTTCAAATTTTATACCAGTACTGTCATTTTGTAAAATTCACTCTGAAAGCCTGCATCTTAGTCGGCTAATAGAGCATGTCAGTTGATACGTTGGGGTAATGCTAAAACACATGATTGAATGATGTTAAAACCACAGCTGGCTTCGGACATAAGAAAACATGTCAGAGTCTTGGCGTTATCTCTCAGCTCGGGCTGAGAGTCACCAAAGATCATGATTATAGCAAGCTTGCTCATCGTGACATGAGTGTTTTTGGATGTAATGAGATTTTTTAGCACTGCGTTTGATAGTTTGGTTCAGGGTAAAGGTGTGATAACTATAATGGTGCTCTAGATAGTTGTTATGTATACCAGTCTTACTTAGAAACCGCACAGCACAGTAATTGGAGATATGGGCGCGTTATCTTATAGGTGAAGTTAAGTCCTTAAGTGTTATTGGCAAAACACCCATTTATTCCAAAATCTGGCTGATAAAACGTATCAGCGGTCGCGAATGAGGTACAAAATTTTTAAATCTGAGCCCGCCATTTTATTCTGCCGCTTGCACAAAAAAATCTTTTTTCACTGCCCCTTGTAGGAAATACAAAAATTTAACTGCATTTCCGAGTGAAACGAAATTTTAAACAGCTTAAATCAGAATAGATGTTATTGACACCGATGACTGAAGACTGCAAATGGTGATCTAGGTTGATTTTGATATATCCTCCCAGTCAGTTTGGGCACATTGCACGCTATCACTTGTACAGCAGGCTTGTGAGTACATATAAGCATTTGTGGTCAGATTTATCATACTGTATGATAATTCTAGTGTACATAACTTATCAGCCACCACCGCAATTCGGATTTACTCTGAGAGCTGTTGCTCTCAAACTTGAAGACCTGAGTACTAACTGCTCTCAATGATTTAGGTGATTAGTGTCGATGATGACGGAATGACGGGCAAAAAATATGAAAAGGTAGCTTTGACTTGTCAAAAGCAATCTCTCTCTCGCGCTGACCTGTGACAGTTGGTTTAGTATTACAACAAACGGCAACGAAAAAAAATTAATGTTTGGTTTTGAATGAAAACTGTTTTTGTGGTGGAATTTCTTGCCAGTCAAAAATGGTTTTTTTCTGACAGTTTTAGTGGGGGAGAGTTTTTAATTACTCTAAAAAAATAGAATTTCATAGAATAAAAATTTATGGCATCCTGATGGTATCGGACATGGTATAATATTCGTACTTAGCATGTCTGTGGCAACAACTATGTACTAGCACAAATACTTTCCTTGTGAAATTAGGTGGATTAATTTAATATCCCAGTGAGAC
>ERZ1740070.2269-NODE-2269-length-11168-cov-4.562044_pt1 | contig 11168 bp, 13 predicted proteins | sample MGYA00581734_ERZ1740070 | MGnify/ENA primary metagenome ERZ1740070 (study PRJEB43018, sample SAMN04849744) | marine metagenome | isolation source: floating plastic debris | place: Pacific Ocean | collected 2008-09-01 | study: EMG produced TPA metagenomics... | reverse complement strand
AGCCTCTCTGGCAATTGTGGTGTCTGGTGGTCTTTCGATCCAGACGCCAGGGTTTAGAGGGTTCGTGGTTCGGGCTGGCGGCCCCTGCCACAAACGGTTTTTTACCACTCTGATGAGTGAGCGCTGGCGTAAAGCAGCTTCTATAGGCTCGGTCAAGCTGAGATCCACATGACGACCACGCAGAAAAGATAACATTTGCAGACATATCGACAGAATACACTTGCAACTTCTTCACGGTTTGCGATGCAAAAGTCTTGGGAATGCCGCCCATTTTATGTTGGAGTAGGTTTAGAATGGCGAAGTCAAAATGGGAGTACGGTGCGGCAATAGTGGCCCTGTTTGTCGGTGGACTAAGTTTAGCAGCGTGTGGTGGCGGTGGAGGCGGCGGGAGCGCTGCACCAACACTTACTACTGTTTCGCCTCCCCCTCCTCCGCCACCACCCCCGGCGAGCCAAGGACCCACTTGGACACAAGGGGTGTTTGAACCGGCGAATGCCTTTGAAAACCGCTGCGCTGCACCGCGCTCGGGCACGGATATTGAGGGAAATACATTCCCGGATTTAGCGGGCAGCCTGCTCGAAGAATTGTTCTGGCTACGCTCTTGGACGAATGAAACATATCTGTGGAACGATGAAGTCACAGATCAGGATCCGAACGGATTTTCCAACCGCGTTACCTATTTCAATCAACTCAGAACGTTTGCGACCACGCCTTCGGGCGAAAGCAGAGATGACTTTCATTTCAGCGAACCGACAACCGAGTTCCTGGAGCGGCGAAATTCAACAGCCAGCGCAGGGTACGGTTTAAACTTTGTCGTATTCTCCGATACCGTGCCACGGGATTTCCGCGTTCGATACACTGAACCTAACTCTCCGGCGTCAGCGCAAAACAGCGGTATCACGAACTTCGTCCGCGGCACGAGGATCCTAGAAGTTGACGGTGTTGACCTCGTAAATGCCACTAGCGCTTCGGACGTTAACACCTTGAATGCGGGCCTCTTTCCATCAAACGCAAACGAAAGTCACACATTCGTCGTTCAAGACCCCGGAGCAGCCAGCACGCGTACCGTGACCATCACCTCTGCTGACATCTCCGTACAACCGGTCAACCGCACGACGACTGTTGATACGGGCACCGGTCGAGTTGGCTACATCCTGTTCAATACGTTTAGCCCGTTCTCATCTGAAGCAGATATCGCGAACGCGATTACCGCGATGAGCAATCAAGGCGTTACCGATTTAGTCCTTGATCTCAGATACAATGGCGGCGGCCTGCTAACCGTTGCGTCTCAACTCTCTTACATGATCGCTGGCCCCGCTCGAACCAATGGCCGAACATTTGAGCTGTTACGATTCAACGATGACGCTGGGAATACCAATCCAGTCACCGGTGCATTTAACTCTCCGATTCCGTTCCGGAATACCGGTGCGGGCTTTACACTGGCGAACGGTGTGCCGCTTGATGACCTGAACCTCAATCGAGTTTTTGTCCTCGCCACCGAGCGCACGTGTAGCGCTAGCGAGGCGGTCATTAATGGGCTTCGGGGTATAGATGTAGAAATCATCCTCATCGCAAGTCCGGGAGGCGAAACCTCGACAGCTGATACTTGCGGCAAACCCTTCGGATTCTATCCCGAAGACAATTGCGGTGAGACCTACTACACGATCCATTTTCTAGGTGTGAACGACAAAGGTTTTGGCGACTACACGGACGGCTTCATCCCAAACATTTCGAGGGCAAGTTTTGGAGTCCGCGTTGCTGGCTGCGTCGTTGCCGACGATTTTTCTAAGGAGTTGGGTGACCCGACAGAGGCCATGTTTGCAGCTGCTCTAGATTATCGCGCCAATCAAACCTGCCCGACCCCGGCACCCGAAACGGGAGCGCCCGCTTCGGTTCCGATGGTTTCTTCCAAAACAGCAATTGGCACGGTCGCAACCTCGCCGATGACGCCCGCGGAGGATTTTCTTTCAACCAATCGAGATATGACACAACCATGAGACACTTGCTGGGATTTAGCTTTATTCTAGCCATCACCGCCTGTCATCACAGCGGCGCCCTACATCCTGCGGTTCTCAGCGACGGATCAGACACAAACATTTCCGCTTTGAAGGCACATCTCACGGATGAGATGGGATCGGTGAATATCAATTTCGGGGCTAGCGATCCAACGGAGAGCTTTCGATTTTCGGTTCTACCGCCTCCCCTCGGCGAGCATGAAACGCGCAGCCCTGCCTCGCCCACCCTGTTTGAGCTATTCGTCCAGAACGGCGCGTGTTTTGCGCGGCGCGAAGATACCGAAACGCTGATCCCGCTGGACGGTGTTTCCTGCCGCGAAGCCAATTAGAAAAGCCCGCAGCGAAAACTGCGGGCTTTGAATTTTGGCTGAAGTCGCCCTTAGATAAACGCATATCCGCGTGCGTTGATGTAGTTGATCAACTCTTGCTTACGGTTGCCGGGCTCTGGGTGCGTCGACAAGAATTCAGGTGGGCGGTTGCCTCGGCTGCGCTCGGCCATCAGGTCCCAGAGACGGGGCGCTTGGGTCACATCATAACCCGCTTTCGCCATGTAATCGAGGCCGAGCCGGTCCGCTTCATACTCGTGGCGACGGCTATAAGGCAGCAACACACCGAATTGGAGCGCCGCACCACCGAGCGCGACGATGGTCGAACCATATTGTTTCAGCTCATCCGACTGCGCGATGGCAATTGATCCAGCGACCATGGCGACTTGGCTGGCCACCTGCATAGAGGCCCGTTCGGCTGAGTGCTGGCCGTCAATGTGGCCGGCTTCATGACCTAAGATGGTGGCGAGCTGGTCGTCATTCTCTGTCAGCTCGGTGATGCCGCGATACACGCCGACCTGTTGGCCGGGCATCACGAACGCGTTGACGACGTCAGTGTCGAACACCGCAACTTCCCACTCGTTGGGGCGATAGTTTGCGTCCTGACTGTAAATGTCGACGAGCGCGGCGCTGCGCCCCCGCGCGGTGCGATCCCAAGTGGTCAGAACCCGGTTGCGCAAACGGGAGTCTGCCGTTTGCGGTGTCTGCGCTTTCATATCCGCCCAGGCCGCTTGCGACATCCGCGCGAGAGACGCGTTGTCAAAGCCGGGAATGATGAGCTGGCTAGCGCCTGTGACAGGGTTGGTCGCACATCCGACAATCATCGGAACAATCGTCCCCGCAGCCAGGCCAGATAGAATGCGGCGGCGCGACATTGGAATGCGCTGCGCGGTTTCCAGAAAGTCCCGCGGCGCATCAATACGGTCGCCGGTTTCGATCATCTCTTCCGTAATAAGTGGTTTATTCATGCCTAAATCTCCCTCTGCCCCTTTTGGTGTCTCTTTATTTGCGCTCTACGACACCATGGACAGCAACGTTCTCGCACAAAACCTCGCATGCGTCATGTGAACGCTCAATGAAGAGCCTGATTGGTGCTGTTTACGAAACTAAGTCTTGCGCCTGCTCGACCCAATTCTCACGGCCGACACGGCCTTTGAATGAGAGATGGTTCTCAACCCAGGTCGCATTCTCGGGTGTCCAGCCCGCGATTTGCGCATAGGTCCAGATCCCCAATTCGTTCAGGACTTCGGCAATTCGGGGCCCAATCCCTGAAATTTGGGTGAGATCATCGCCGCCCGATGCGGGTTGTTCCACCTGCTCCGGTTGCACCCCTTCCAGTTCGGCCAGCATGGCTTCAGACGGGTGAACTTCCTCGTCATCTTCTGCAGCAGCTGCGACAGGCGCAGGTGCAGCTTCTGGCTCAGGTGTGGGCTCGGGCTCGGGCTCGGGTTCGGGCTGTGCCTCAGCTTCGGGTTCCGATTCGGGCTCTGCCGCCGGTTCGACAGCCTCTTCGTCGACTAGTTCCGGCTCTGCTGCCGCGGGCGCAGGCGCTGCAGGCGCCGTTTCAGCCTCAGCCGCTTGCGCCGCGGCTTCCTCAAAATAAGCCAAACGGCCTTCAAGATAGCGGTTGCGCCAGCGCAAACGCGCCATTTCTTCATCATTCTCCGCTGTGGAGGTCGGCTCCGGAGCGGGCTCAGGTTTTGATTCTGGCTCGCCGGGGGGAGCTACAGCGGCGCTCAGATCGGTCTCCAGAGTGACCACCCGCTCTTCCAGCCACGTGTTTCGATCGCGCAGCTGCGTCAACTCTTCCTGGTCCTCATCAGGCAAAAGCGCACCGACAGCTGCGCCTGCGACAACAGCGCCGGCGGTTTCGACGACTGAGCCCCCATTGTCGTCCACCGCATCGGCTTTGAGTTGGTCCAACTCTGCCCGTGCGGCATCAAGCTCATCGCCCAGCGAGCTGATCCGCGCCTCGCGCTCATCAAGCTCAGCCTGCAGCCCTTCGTCTCCGCTCACCGCCTGCGCGCTTTCTTCTTTGCGCTTGCGTTGCGCCGCATAGAGCGCCTCGACTTCGGCTTTGCTCTGGGAAAGCTCGGTCTTGGCGATTTCGCGCTCAACATTCGCTTTGCGGATCCGAGACCCCACGAGCAGCCCGCGGAAGGAGAACCCGAATAACAGGCCCAGAAACGTGGCGGCGGCGAGGGCCATCCACATATTCGCAATTAGCCACTGCATCTACTCGCTCCACTCCTGAACTTTGAACTCGATTCTTCGATTGGCGGCGCGCCCTTCAGGCGTCGCATTGTCGAGCTTGGGTTGATCTGGTCCGTAACCTTGGACGATTAAACGCGCCGTATCAAATCCAGCAGCGGCCATATAGTTGGCCACAGCTTGCGCGCGCGCTTCGCTGAGCGTGCGGTTTGCATCCGGATCGCCTGTATTGTCAGTGTGTCCACCAATCTCGAACATGAGTGTGTCCGCACAGGTCGACGAAACGGCCATGATTTTATCGAGCGTGACGCCGCTCTCACGAGAGATTTCGGCGCTGCCCGTCATGAACACGACCGCGTTGGCTTCCATGATGAGATCAAACGAGGTCTGACAGGCTTCCAGCGGATCCGCACTTAGCGCGACATCAGCGATCTCTTCCAGTTCGACGATCACTGTTTCTGTGGCGATTTCGACGGGATAGTCACCTTCCAATTGCGCCATGTCTTCGCGCAAGAATTGAAGAGTGGAACTCGTCGCTTCGCCTTCAAAGTTAAAGCCCTTGCCGGTTGGCTGGAATTCCATCTCGCCGCTTTCAAACTGCGAGAAATGCGGCAGACCGAGGCGCACGCCTTCGATCCAGTTTTGATGTTCCGAGGTGGCGACACCCATTTCATCGATGACTGGTCCGTCATAATAGGTCGACGCGATCTGTGCAATTTCCGCGCGCTCCTCCAGGGTCTCGCAGCTGCCTGAGAGGACCAGTTGGCCATCCACATGTTCAGCTTTCCAGAGGCTTGGCCCGTCAATGTCGGCGACGCCGCTCCAAGGGTCACCCAAATTCGCGACCGAGGCCAGTGCTTGGATCCGCGCGGGCCCTTCCATCGCGATGCCGCTGAGCTTCAGCTCATAGTCAGTCAATCGTGCCTCACCGCTATTTAGCAATGCAAGTTGATCGAGCCCAAATTTCGCCGTCGCGGCCCAGTCGCCCTGTGGAACCCCGAGCGCGAGCTTCCCGCGATCTTCTGGCACCATTTCGCTCAGCTGCCCCGCATAGGCGGCGAGATCAGATTGAACGCTCTCATCGTGTACAGAGCCGACCAGCACCAGCCTGCCATCAGGGCTTTTAATGGCGCGCCAGACATAAGGAGATGCGGTCGGGATATCGCGAATTTCTTCAAACTGAGAGTCGACTTTAAAAACGCCGCCCCAAAGTAGGCCCCCTTGACCTGAAGACGAGAGCACCGCTGCTTCAGCAGTTTCAGCGGCCGCCACGCTAGGCGGAGCCCCCGTAAGCAATGCCGTCTGACCTTGCATTTCGACGTTTGCCCAGCTTTGGCCCGCATCGGCCAGCGCTTGCTCGGCAGCGCCTTGCAGCTCGGCCTGCATCTGCTCTGCGTTGAGGTGATACTCCGACGTCCCGTGAACCGTAATGATGGTCAATAGGGCGAGGCCTGCTCCGCTCAGGCCTGCGGTCATTGTGTCATAGGCTCCCATATCGCAATCTCCCCTGTAGACTGCACGACCCCCAAGGTCTGCCTTATCGCTTGGAATCAGGCAAGTGCGTGTTACAGGGCGCATATGAGCGTTTCATTCGATCCCATCACTTCCGCGAGCAATCCGCTGATCAAGCAATTGCGCGGCTTGGACCGCAAGAAAGGTCGCAGCGAAACAGGCCTTTTCTTGGCCGAAGGTGTGCGACTGATTGAGCAGGCGCTAGCGCAGGATTGGCAGGTTGAAACGCTGGTGGTTTCGAACTCTGGCGTGGAAAGAGACTATGTATCCGCGCTCGCGCGACGGGCGATGGCACAAGGCGCGCGCGTGGTGCAAGTGCCGGATCGATTGGCCGGGTCGATTGCCCGCAAAGACAATCCGCAAGCCGTGATCGCGGCCATAAGACAACGAGACTTAGACCTCGCGGAGCTGCCGTCCGAACACCCTGACCTTTGGAGTGGTCTCTATGAATGACGCGATCCAGGCAATCTCGGCACAATCTTAAGGACGGCAGATTGTGCGGGCGCGGCGGGTGTTATTCTGATCGAACAATGCTGTGACCCCTTCAGTGTGGAAGCGGTCCGCGCCTCTATGGGATCGCTGTTTGACGTCAAACTTGCCCGCGCGGAGTTTGATGCGTTTAACGCCTGGCGGCAATCGGCGGGCCTTTCCATGGTCGCAGCCAGCGTGAACGGCTCTGTCAATCACACCAGCGTTCCGTTTGAGCGTCCGAGCGTTATCCTGATGGGGAATGAACAGGCCGGTCTGCCAGAGCAAGTCGAAGCGCAATGCGATACGCTGTGCTTGATCCCAATGCGCGGCGGTGCCGACAGTTTGAACCTCGCGCAAGCGACTGCCATCATGCTCTATGAGGGCTGGCGCCAAAGAGGATTTGCGTGATGAAGCTGGAACAAACCCTCTTCCTCGCCGACCAATGGGAGGCGTCGCAATACGCGCTCTTAGACAGCGGTGACGGGCATAAGCTGGAGCGCTTTGGCACCCAAACCGTTATCCGCCCGGACCCGCAGGCGTTTTGGCAGCCGCACCAAACCGTAGAAGCCTGGCAAGCCGATGCACGATTTGATGCCAAGACCGGAGATGATGATCGCGGCAATTGGCGACTGATCAATCCCGCCGCGCCAGACGTGTGGCCGATGGAGTGGCGCGGCTTGCACCTTAACGCCCGACGGACCCCCTTCCGTCATCTGGGTCTGTTCCAAGAACACAGCGTTCATTGGGCGTTTGCGCAGGATCAAATCCGCAGCGCCGGGCGAAAGGTTCGGGTGCTGAACTTATTTGGCTATACTGGCTTGATGAGCCTCGCGGCAGCGCAGGCCGGGGCCGAGGTGACGCACCTTGATGCTAGCCCGAAATCGAATGGATTCGGAAAAGACTATGCCTCTATGAGCGGTCTCGCAGACGCGCCGATCCGATGGATTGCCGATGATGCCATGAAGTTCACTGCCCGCGAAATTCGCCGCGGCAATACATATGATGCGATTGTGCTCGATCCGCCAAAGTTCGGACGCGGCACTAAGAATGAAACCTGGCGCTTTGAAGAGGACCTTCCAAGTCTGCTCGCGAACGTTCGCGCACTACTATCGCCGGAACCGCTTTTCGTAATCCTGACGGCCTATGCGGTGCGTTTGTCGCATATCGCCCTGGCGCAAGCTCTGAGCGGTCACTTGCAGGAGTTTGGTGGCAAAGTTGAAATGGGAGATATGGCCCTACCCCATCTCAATGATGAGCGGCTCTTGCCGACATCGATTTGCGCGAGATGGCGTGCGAGCTAAGCGCGTTCACTGACGACAAGGGCGACGCATCCTAGAATGACGATCGCCGCAGCGGCCAACCAGATGGATTGCGATTCAAGCGAGAATTGCGCCGCTGGCATTGTATCGATCGTGACGCTGAAATCCGATCCCATTTCGGGAGAATACGCTTTCAAGGCCGCCCATAACCCGCTAATTTGTGACAAAGCCGCGCCGATCCCGAGCCCACCGGCACCAAACAGAAGCGGGGTGCGCCATCGCGCGCGCCGATAGATCGGTGTCATCACCCGCTCGACAAAGGCATCGCTTTGTAAATCTTCGTCTTGGGCGTGAAACAATGCCGTCAGATCGTCATGTCTGTCTTCGCTCTGCATTCTTCTACTCCATCACGCCACGGTTTCAGTGGCAAGTTGTTCACGAAGCGCCGCGACACCGCGCCCGACATGAGACTTCACGGTCCCCAGAGGAAACCCGGTCGCACTCGCCGCTTCGCTATGGCTCAATCCCGCTGCCACACACAACACCACGCAAATGCGTTGGTTTTCAGGCAGTGTCTTAAGCGCGCGATCGAGATCGATATGGTCGGCCATGCGCGTCGCCGATACATCGAAGGCAATGACATGCGCGCCTTCATCAAACTCAACTTCCGGCTTCTGTTTGCGCCGGGCCTGCAAGAATTCGCGATACGCAATCGTGCACAGCCATGCCTTGAACGATCCGCCGCGATAGGAGCCGATCTTGCGCCAAGCGGTCAGGAAGGCGGCTTGGGCCAAATCATCGGCTTCGACCGGGCGTGCGGCTAAGCGACGGGTGAGACCACGCACGGTGCCTTGATAGCGCCGCACAAGGGTCTCGAATGCCGCCTCTTGTCCTGAGGCGGCATCATAGGCCAGATCCGTATCCGATTTCACGCGCCCGCTCAGCCTTTGTTGGATCAGCGGTCGTGACTGAAGCGCCAAAGGCCAAGATAGGCGAGACCGAGCACAATCGGGAAGGATGAGATGCCGATAATCCCGCGCATGGCTTCGGGCTCATCATGCGGCACAATCGCACCGAGGATCATGAACGCAATCCCGAAGGCGATCAGCAGGATTCCGCGCCTCAGATCTGATTTGATCGGGTCATTTAAAAAAGACATGCGCTCGATAAGATCGGGCGAAACATCTTGGCCCTTCTCTATCGTTAAACGCAGCGTCTCATGCGCCGTAAGGCGTTTTTTGTAATTATAGTGACTGAACAGCCAAAGTCCGACGACAATCGCCGCAAAAAAGAAAATCGGAATCAGTACGTCTTCCATAGGTTTACATCCTTCTTAGTGCGCCCATTTTGTGGGCTCATAGATAGAGATGCAAACGCGCGCGCGTTTGGATGCAAAGAATTATAGTTTTGCTGTTTTGACCGCTTCTGACACCGCGCCCCAGGCTGCTGTCATCTCATCAGACCAATCCGAACCAGCAAGCTCGCGGAAGACCTCAGCCATAACGACATAAAAGGATTCAAAGGCGTCATCTTCGATGCCGTAGCCTTCATGGTTCATGCGCTCGGCTGATACAAAACTGTTCGCAATCGGGTCATTCTGTAGCAATCCCTCAGCCATTGTTAGGGCTTCATTCAGCATATGACCGCGGGCGCCCATGTCTGTGTCGAGCACAAAAAGCGCTTCAAATTCGGGAAATCGCGCCATCAAAGCCGAGTAGACTGGCGGAACAACATCTTCGCAATGCGTAGCAACGACTTCGAGACTGGCGTGATAAGCGGTCAGATAATCCATGCGCTCTGACATGACCCAAACCTGGCTCGGCTTCAAGAGACCGGCAAGTCGGACGCGGGCGAACCTCCTAATCGGGGAATTGGCACCAGAATTGCTCGCCTAACAGGAGAACTCACTGCGTTGTACCGTTACGGTACGAGGGGACATATTATGGAACGGCTCTTTACGAGACTCGTGAAGGATACGCATGGCAACGTCGCCATGATCTTTCAGCTAATTTATGTGCCATTGCACTAAGTAGGGGCTTTCGCAATCGATAGCTGACGGAGTCTCAGTTCGAACAAACATGTTCAAGCCGCGGTTGACGCGGCCTCTCTCGCAGCTGCACGCGCGCTTGAAGATGCTACCAAGTCCGATGCGGACATTATCACCATCGCGCAAGCGTCTTACCGGGCCAACCTCCTCGGCACGCATGGAGACGTGAATTGTCAGGATGCCATCGTCAACGTCAATCGGACGACGGGCACAGTGACCGTTCGCGCCGCCTGTAAGACGCCAACCATGATCGGTGAGCACATGACTCGCAACGACATGGACTCAACCAATCGTGCCACCGCTCGCGCCAATCTGACCAAGCTCGACCTAGCGCTTATGCTAGACGTCTCTGGCTCCATGGGTGGAAGCAAACTGACCGATCTTAAGGACGCGGCCAAAAATGCTGCGGCCGCGCTGATCACCCCGGACTCCGGCGACCGCGTTCGGATTTCTTTTGTCAGCTATGCAACGTCTGTGAATGCAGGGGCTTATGGCAATGCCGCCCTCGGAAACGATGACGATGATGATTCCGACGGCGACGGCTTGGACAAAGTTTGCGTTTCAGAACGGACAGGCACGGCCGCCTGGCAAGATGACAAACCAGAATTAGGCAAATGGGTCGGTGATGACGCCACCAGCTGCCCGACCTCTTCGCTCCTACCGCTGACTTATGATTTGACCGCCTTCAACACCGCGATCGATTCTCTGACGGCAGGCGGACGGACCGCAGGCCATCTCGGTGTCGCTTGGTCTTGGTATCTCATCGCTCCCGATTGGGACGACATTTGGCCAACCGCGTCAAAGCCACTTTCCTACACCGCGCCCGATACGGTCAAAGCTGTCATCTTGATGACCGACGGTATCTTCAACGAAGAATATGTCTCGGCGATGGGAGACAGCGATGATCAGGCTGAGAAAATGTGCGAGAAAATGCGCGATAAAAACGTGATCGTTTACGCCGTCGCATTCCAAGCACCGAACAGCGCGAAGACGACTTTGAAAAACTGCACCGGCGATGACAATCGGTTCTTCGATGCTTCGGACGGGGCGGAGCTGCAAGCCGCCTACGCTGCGATTGCCAGTCAGCTGTCTGCGCTCGCGCTCGTCAGCTAATCCCCTTTTCCAACTGGCCTGCGGGGGCCAGACCTGCCAAGATCGGACCTCATGATGAAACATGTGTTCCGCATCTTGGCCGGTCTGGTCAATTTGATTGGCGGTGGGGTTTTCTTTTGGCCGGCCCCGCCAACGGTTTCGCACCCCTATTTCGAGACCGTGCCGAAAGGCGAGGTTGAAATCATTGCTCATGGCGGCGGCCTTGGCCATGCCC
>ERZ1740070.2268-NODE-2268-length-11173-cov-4.147239_pt1 | contig 11173 bp, 13 predicted proteins | sample MGYA00581734_ERZ1740070 | MGnify/ENA primary metagenome ERZ1740070 (study PRJEB43018, sample SAMN04849744) | marine metagenome | isolation source: floating plastic debris | place: Pacific Ocean | collected 2008-09-01 | study: EMG produced TPA metagenomics... | reverse complement strand
GCCCGATTTCGCCGCCCTGCCCCGACCCTCAATCACACCAGAGCTACGGTCCGAATTCGAAGCGCGCCCGTTGACCAAAGCGCTGCTCTCGCTGGGCGAGAACCGCCGCAAATGGCAGACCGAGCGCCGCTTTTTCCAGGCCTTGGGGGACAGCGCGACGACCGAGATCGAAATGGTCATGGCCGCTGACATCGCCGCGCGGCTCAACATGCCGGAACTGGCGGTGGTTCTGGGCATGAAAGCGGGCGAGCAAGGCTTCAAGGGGCTGGAACGGATCGGGTATCCGGTGATCGAAACGCCGACGGTGGGCGACTGGACCATGGTCCACGCGATCAGTCGGCAGGAAAGCGAATTTGACCGCACACGGATAAGCCACGCGGGCGCGCGCGGGATTATGCAATTGATGCCGGGCACCGCGAGGGAACAGGCAGGCAAGCTGGGCAAACGCTATCTGCGCGCCAATCTGATCGAACAGCCGCTTTACAATGTCGAATTGGGCGATGCCTATTTCCAGCGCATGCTGCGCTATTACGACGGCGCGTTCCCGCTTGCTGTGGGCGCGTATAACGCCGGGCCTGGCCGTGTGAACCAGTGGCTGCGTCTGAACGGCGATCCGCGCACCGGCGCGATTGACTGGGTAACATGGGTGGAACGTATCCCGGCCAATTTCGAAACCCGCTATTACATCATGCGTGTGCTGGGCAACGCGGTAACCTATTCGCACATGCACCCCGATAAAGCGGGTCTGCCGCGCGAGATTGACGCCTTTCTGCCCTAGCCGCTACGCCCCGCAGCATGGCGAGCAAACCTGGCCCTCCGATCACGCCCGCTGGCATGGCCGCGCTCAAGGCGCGCTACGACCACCTGCTCGGCACCGAGCGACCCGAGATTGTCGAGATCGTCAGCTGGGCGGCGGGCAACGGCGATCGCAGCGAAAACGGCGATTACCTGTATGGGCGCAAACGCATGCGCGAGATCGACCGGGAACTGGGCTATCTTTCCAAGCGCATGAAAGCGTGCCGCGTCGTCGATCCCGCCAACCAGCCGGACAAAGCCCGCGTTTTCTTTGGAGCGACGGTTGAACTGGCCGATGAAGACGACGCGCGCCAGATTGTCACGCTGGTGGGAGACGACGAACAGAACGCCTCCGAAGGTCGGATCGGCTGGAACTGCCCCCTTGCCCTCGCGCTCAAGGGCGCAAGTGTAGGCGATCTGCGTACCGTTCGCCTTCCCGGTGGTGAGAAGGAATGGGAAATCATCGGGATTGCCTATGATTAGGTCGCTCGCCCTCCTCCTCACGCTCATCGCGACGCCGCTGGCGGCGAAAGACAGCCTTGGTGTGTTCTCCGATTGGGGCGCGTTTCGAGACGATGAGGTGCCGCGTTGCTACGCCATCGCCCAAAGCATAGGCCGCAGCGATGCCAAAGGCTACGCCAGCGTCGGCACCTGGCCAAACCAAAGCGTGCGTGGACAGATCCATTTGCGGCTCTCGCGCAAGCTGGCGACGAACGCGAACGCGCGTCTGACTGTCGGCGCTCAGCGCTTTAATCTCACAACCAGCGAGCAAGACGCGTGGGCGCAAGACAAAGGGCAAGACGCCGCCATCATCGCCGCCATGCGCGCCGCCACCCGCATGAGCGTGTCCGCGACCTCCACCAACGGGCGACGCTTCACCGATCGCTACACACTCGAGGGCGCCGCCACAGCGATGGACGCAAGCCTGCTTGGATGCTCTAATCAAAGGTGAGGTCGCAAAGGTCGATGACCTGGGGAGGCGTAATGCGGATCATATCTCTTGTCACGATGCTGGCCGCGATGGGAGTGGTCACCCCTGCCCATTCGCAAGCTCTGCCGGACAGCGCGTGGGACGAAGCGGTTGAGACGCGCAAGGCGTGCGAAGGCGAGATTGCGGTCGAACGAGATCGCGGCCTTTTTCTCGGCACTGGCAAAGTGTTGTGCGAGGATCTGGCCAAACGATGGCAGAAGTCGATCACCGCGCAGTTTGGCGCCGACATGGCGCAGCGTTACGCGCATCTGATTAAGACCGACGCTTTGGCCACCGCTGGATATCAGTACACGAAAAGGGACTATCGCCGCCAAGTCAGCGAGGAATACGTCCAAAAGGAAAAGGATTTCGGCTGCTCGCTTTTGAGAAAAGCACTACCGGAGGTGGAGAACCGCCTCATGGGTGTGCCTTACTCGGAAAAGGGGCACGCTTTCACCCAAACGACTCTTCGCAGGATCACCTACGAGTTCCAGTTCTGCGGCGCGAACGCCAAGGGGCTGGTGAAGGGTATGGGTTCAACCAAATTTCACAGGGTCGCCGGTCAGGCGCAAATGGAATGCGCGAAGAATTCGCAAGTCCAGCCGGACGAACGCATCGCCATGTGCAAGGCGGGAATGGGCCGGATTCGCACTATGCTGCGCGATCAGCCCTACCCCACGGTCCTGCAACAGAACTCGGCGTATCTGTGGCATGCCCACGCTTTCATCACGATGCTGGAAGTGAAGTCTCAAAACGGCCGCAAAGCCGAGGCGTGCAAGGAGCGGCGCGGCTTCGAAGATTTCGTGACCTGGCTCGCGCTCCCCGCCAGCAGCTCGCAGCGGTTCTTGCTCAAGAACATCAGCAAGCGCAACGCGGCGCTTCAGCAAAGCTGCGCCTAGTCAAACGGCGCGCGCCGCCCTATATGCGCGCCCAATCATGGCAGACACCAATCTCATGACCATCCCCGGGCAGGTGGACCCGGTGCCCGTTGCGCGTGACATCACGCCGCGCGAGGATGGCCGTGTGGATCTGATCGGTCTGCCGCGCCCGCGTATCCGCGAACTGTTCGCTGAGGCCGGGCTGGATGAAAAGCAGGCCAAGCTGCGCGCTAAGCAGGTGTATCACTGGCTTTACCACCGCGGCGTCACCGACTTTGCCGAGATGACCGATATCTCCAAGACGATGCGCCCTTGGTTGAGCGAGCGCTTTGTGATTGGCCGACCCAATGTGGTGGAGGCCCAGCACAGCTCGGATGGCACGCGCAAATGGCTGCTGCAGACCGATGATGGCCATGACTTTGAAATGGTCTTCATCCCAGGCGAAACGCGCGGCACTTTATGCGTGTCGAGCCAGGTCGGCTGCACGCTCAATTGCACCTTCTGCGCCACCGGCACGATGCGCCTCGTACGCAACCTCACGCCGGGAGAGATCGTCGGACAGGTGATGCTCGCGCGTGACGCTTTGCGCGAATGGCCCAAAGGCACCATGGCCTCGCTGGGCGCGGAAGACAGCGAAGACGACGAGGACGCCGGGCACTACACCTCGGACGGACGCCTTCTCACCAACATCGTGATGATGGGCATGGGCGAGCCGCTGTACAATTTCGATCACGTGCGCGACGCTTTGCACTTGGTGATGGACGGTGACGGGCTGGGTCTGTCGAAACGCCGGATCACCTTGTCGACCAGCGGCGTTATCCCTGCGATGGCGCGCGCGGGCGACGAAATCGGCGTCAACCTTGCGGTCTCCCTCCACGCGGTGACCAAGGACGTGCGCGACGAAATCGTACCCTTGAACAAGAAATACGGGATCGAAGAGCTGCTGCAGGCGTGCGCCGATTACCCCGGTGCCTCCAACGCGCGGCGCATCACGTTTGAATATGTGATGCTGAAGGACAAAAACGATTCAGACGCAGACGCGCGCGAGCTCGTCCGCCTGCTGAAGCAATTTGATCTGCCCGCAAAGGTGAACCTCATCCCCTTCAACCCGTGGCCAGGCGCTGGGTACGAATGCTCGACCCCAGAGCGGATCAAGGCGGTCAGCGACATCGTCTTCGAAGGCGGCATCAGCGCGCCCGTGCGCACCCCGCGCGGACGCGACATCGACGCGGCGTGCGGGCAGCTCAAAACCGCAGCGCAGAAGAAGAGCCGCGCTGAAAGGGACCGCGAGGCGCAGGCAAGCGCATCCGCAAGCTAAGCTAGGTTAAGCCGGCGAATTGACGCCGCGAGGCCGCCCCCGTACTCTCCATCCCCGTTGATGCCATTGCGAGAGGGCAAGATGGTGAACCCGATACGAAACATCGCATTAATGCTGAGCGTGTTCGCCATGGCGCTGAGCGCTACGGCCGCGCAGGCGCAATTTGGTAAGCTGTTCAACGACGCGCGGCGCGGTGCGCAGCAAGCCACAACTGGCTGTGGTGACGGCAAAAGCGGCGACGCGGCCAAAGGCGCCCTAGGTGGCATTCTGGGCGGCATCGGACGCCGCACCGCGCGGCGCTCGGGCGTCTCGTCGTTTGTCCCGCTCACCGAGTTTTCCGACACGCTGACGACGGAAATCGCCTGCAAGCTTGATGAAAAAGAGCAAGCGCAGGCCGCCGAAGCCACGTTGGAAGCGACGCGCGGCGTCGGAGAAGACGGAACGGAGGGGCCGCCAGTGGGTCAGAGCGCGTCTTGGACATCGGGCACGCGCGATGATGTGCAAGGCACCTCGACCGTGACCGGCCGCGACGAAGGCGAAGACGCACAGGACTGCATCACGGTCACCGATGTGATCATCGTCGAAGGCGAGGAAACTCGGGCTGAAAAACGCATGTGCCGACCTCCGGGCAAAGCGCGCTATTCCATCGTCGCATGAACGCCCGACGCTCCCTGAAAGCGCTCGCCGCGTTGGTCTTTCTGGGCGCGCTGGCCGGAGCGACGCAGCCTGATCCCAACAACCCCACCTGCCCAGCCACGCCCGATTGGGGGCCCAGCGATATTATGGAGCTGACCCCGCGGACGGTAAACGGGCGGCGCGTTCTGTTGGCCGAGGGACGGATCGATGTAGATCTGCCCGAGCGGCTTAAAGAAGCGCTGGAAGAGGACGAGGAGATCGTCGAAGTCTGGTTCCGTTCGCAAGGCGGCCACGCGCGCGCCGGCAACGAAGCGGGCCGGATCATCCGCAGCTATCCCGGCATGATCACGCGCATTCCCAAAGGCTGGACCTGCTTTTCCGCGTGCAACTTTGTCTTCATGGGTGGCGGCGCGCGCTATGTCGATGAAGGCGGCGTTTTCATGGTCCATATGTTTACGCACACAAACGACCGTTGGAAGATCGATGACGCGGTGATCGACGGGTCGGAAGCCACCACCGAATTGATCGCAAGCATCGAGCAATCCTCGGCCCTGCTCGCCTCAGAGGACAACGATTTCCTGATCCGGATGGGTGTCAGCCGCAAGCTTTTGCCCGCCATCATGTACCAGCAACAGGCGGTAAAGAGCGAAAAGGACCCCAGCACGCGGTATTGTCTGACGCGCGAGGAAGTCCTGAAATACAACGTCATGAACGCAAAGTAGGGGCGGATCGGTTGGGCCAGATCGATCCAGCGACCCTGGAATTCTACACAACCCGCGCGCCGCATTACACGTTCAGCGGCGCGCAAAGCCATTCGCGCGATCTCGACGCGTTTCTGGACCGGTTGGAGCGGGGCGCGTTGGTGCTTGAACTGGGCTGTGGCGGTGGCCGGGATTCCAACCGCATCCGCGAGCGCGGCTTTGCGATTGATGCCACCGACGGCGTACCAGCCATGGCCAAACTCGCCAACGATCGCTTTGATCTGGGCGCGCGCGTCCTGCGCTTTGACGAACTGGCAGAGCGCGCGCGGTACGACGCCATATGGGCGCACGCGACTTTGCTGCATTGTCCAAGGGCCGAATTGCCCGACGCGCTGGCCCGGGTTCACCGCGCGCTCAAACCCGGCGGCCTGCATTACGCCAGCTACAAGCTGGGAGATGGCGAAGGGCGCGACCTGCTGGGCCGGCTGCACAACTTCCCCTCCGAGGACTGGATCTTGTCGTGCTATATCAAAGCTGGTTTTGCGCTGCTCGAGCATCCGGTGAGGCCCGGCATGGCCTCTGACGGAACCCAGCGCGACTGGATCCATATCACCGCAAAGAAGGCCTAAAACCCAGCGATGAAACGCACTATTCAGGCCATCTGCACCGGAACCGCGCGCCCGTTCAACGGAGCGGAGTTGAGCGCGATTGTGAAACGCCCGCGCGAGGGCATCGTACAACTTCTCACAGAGGGCTTTGCGCCTGACGAACAGGCGGACCGCCGCGTGCATGGAGGCCCGGAGAAAGCCGTGCACCTCTATCCGCTCGACCACCACGCGGTGTGGCGCGAAGAGTTGGAGGATGAGACCGCCCTCGCCTTTCTGGACGAGCCTGGCGCGTTTGGATCGAACCTTTCGGTTAGCAACCTTACGGAAGACGAGGTCTTTATCGGGGATCAGTTCCGACTGGGATCGGCCGTGATCGAACTCAACCAGCCGCGCCAGCCTTGCTGGAAGGTCGACCACCGCTTTGGCGTCAAAGGCATGACCGCGCGGATCGTCGAAACAGGGCGCTGCGGTTGGTACTTCCGCGTTCTGGAAACCGGCCAATGCCAAGCGGGCGATACACTCGAGCGCATTGCGCAAGGCCACACGGAATGGAGCGCAGCGCGCGTGTTCGCGTGCCTCATCCAAGGCAAGGCCACCCACGAAGAGCTTGAGGAGCTACGCGACCTGCCCAAACTCTCGCCTCAAATCCAAGCCAAAGCGATCAAGAAACTGGGCTGACCTTTGCGCGTTGTAGGCTCGTTCTCTCACTGATAGGCCCGCACCTGAATGACCAGACCAGCCATCCTTGTTACCGGCGGCGCGACGCGCATCGGCGCGGCTATCGTGCGCGGCTTTGCCGCGGATGGCTGGCACACCGTGATCCATTACAATTCCAGCGCTGGCCCGGCTGAAGCGCTGGCCGAGACGCTGCCTTCGGCGGAAACCATCCAATGCGATTTGTCCGATGGCGAAGCGGCTGAGGCGATGATCGAGGCGCTCGCCGCCCGGCTTCCCGACTGGCGCTGCCTTGTAAACTCGGCCTCGGTTTTTGATTATGATGGTGCAACCAAACTCGATCCTGAAACGAACCGGTCAGCGATGCAGATCAACGCGGCCTCCCCTGCTCGAATGGCGCAAGCCTATTTGAGAAGCGCGAAAAGCGCGGCCACGCGCTGCGTGGTTCAGATCACGGATATGAAACTGGCCAACCCCAACCCCGATTTCTTCAGCTACACCATGTCGAAACACGCTCTCGGCTCGACCATTGCGATGCTCTCCAAGCATTATGCTGAGGATGAGAGCGCGCGCATCTATGGGCTCGCGCCCGGAGCGATCCTGGCCAGCCACGACCAAACCGAAGCAGAAACCGATACCTCGCACACGCTGAATCTGTTGGGTCGCAAAACGGGTCCGGACGAGATTGTTGAGGCGGCCAAACTAATGGCGACGGCTGCGCTCAAAAGTGGATCCACGCTCTATATCGACAGCGGCCAGCACCTTCTCGATCAACCGCGCGACGTGATCTATTTGGCGCGCGAGATGGCGGGGGCTTCGGCGTGACCACGCCCAAGACCAAACGCCACGCGCTTTCGACACGGTTGTGGCACTGGATCAACGCGGCGGCGATGGTCGTGCTGTTCATGTCTGGCCTCGGCATCTCGAACGCGCACCGATATCTTTATTGGGGCGATTATGGCTTTGACCCAGCCGATGCGTGGACGGCGGTTATGCGCTTTCCCAATTGGGCCACCCTGCCCCAGCGGTACAACCTCGCCGAAGCGCGCGATTGGCACAGCGGCGCGGCCTGGGTGTTTGCGCTGGCCTTATTTGGAATGTGGATCGCGATGCTGGCAAACCGGCACTTTGCGCGCGATATCGCGGCACCGGTCAGCGCGTGGTCCCCTGCCCATCTCTGGGTCGAGGTCAAAGAGCACCTGAAGGGGCGCTTTCATGCCGAGGACGGGGCAAAGTACAACACACTACAAAAGCTGACCTATGGCGTGGTTCTGGGCGTGTTGCTGCCGCTTATGATATTCACCGGCCTTGCCATCAGCCCCGGCTTCGAACCCGCCGCGCCATGGCTGGTCGATATGCTGAGCGGGCGTCAGAGCGCGCGTTCGCTTCACTTCATCGCCGCCTTTGCGCTGTTTGCGTTCTTCGTGGTGCACATCGTCATGGTGACGCTGTCAAACCCGCTGAAACAGATGTGGGCGATGATCGCAGGCGGCCAAGCGCCCCAGGAGGACAAGCTATGACCAGGATCGCTCGCCGTTCGCTGCTGGCCGGCATGGCCGCGCTTGGCACAGCTGGCTGCTCAAAGATTGATGGCTTTGCCACCAGCGATAGCGGCAGCGGCCTGTTTGACTTGGCCGAAGACTGGCACCTCGCCGCGCATCGCACTCTGGCGGGACGTCAGGCGCTGGCGCCCGAATACGCAGCCGAAGATCGCTCGCCCAGCTTCAAGGGCAACGGATCGCTGACGGTTGATAGTCCGATTTATAAAGAGCAATTGGCCAAAGGCTTTCCCGATTGGCGCATCAGCGTGAAAGGCCTTGTTGAGAACGAGCTGCGGCTTTCGCTCGCGGACCTTAAGGCCTTGCCCCAGCGCACGCAGATCACGCGCCACGACTGTGTCGAGGGGTGGAGCGCGATTGGCGAATGGACCGGGCCGCAATTGTCGGGCCTGCTCGACGCCGCCAAGGTGAAGCCCGAAGCGAACTTCATCGTCTTCTGGTGCGCTGATGTGCTGTATGGTCGCCAGTACTATGAAAGCGTCGATATGGTGGACGCCTACCACCCGCAAACAATCATCGCGCATTCGCTAAACGGCGAACCCATTCCGGAAAAGAACGGCGCGCCGCTGCGCATGCGGATTGAACGCCAGCTTGGCTACAAACACGCCAAATACCTGACCGGCATCGAAGCGGTCGCGCGGCTCGACGACATCAAGGGCGGCAAAGGCGGCTTTTGGGAAGATATCGGCAATTATCAGTGGTACGCGGGGATTTAGGGCGCGTTCTATTTGTGCGCATGTAGGAAATTTTCGGTCGTCAATTCGGGCTTGTACATGCACATTCCCCTAGCCTTCGCATGCACTTAATGAACAAGCCCACTTGGTGTGTTACTCCGGATACCTGGCGTTCATAGTGTCCCAATCGGCTCTGATCATCTCTTCGAGCACCTCAAGGTCCACATCCGCCAGCTTGTTGACGTAAAGGCAGCTCTTGCCACGCGAATGCTTGCCCAGCCGCTCCAGTTGAGCGTCCCGTATTTTGGCTGCCTCTTCGTCGACATAGCCCCCCATTAGGTAGAGCGAGTGCTTGGCCTTGCGCGGGCTAAACCCCGCGCGCAGCATATCGCCCTCGCGTCCGCTGTCATACTTATAATGATAGCTGCCATAGCCGATCATGCTCGGTCCCCACATGGTCGGCTCCTCCCCCGTGACACGGCGAAACAGCGCATCGAGAACCTTGGCGTCCTCGCGTTTTGAAGCCGGCTCTACCGCATCGATAAACTCTTCCACCGAAACCTTGGTCGGCTTTGTCTTGTTCTGCGCCATGGTGGCTTCTCCCGTCTGAGCGATTGACAGCGTAGCACAGATCGCGGCACACCTGTTGATCAACAGGGGCTATGGGGATCGAAGCGCATGTGGTTGCTCGATAAATTTCTGAAGAAGGTCATCCGCGAAGGGGCGCTGACTGTCACCGATCACGACGGAAAAATCTATGAGTACGGACAAAGCGGCGCGGACCCGATCCGCATAACGCTCACGCATAAGAAGGCGGCCGCGCACATCGCTCGCTATCCGCAAATGGGCGCAGGCGAGGCGTTCATGTGGGGTTGGCTGGTGGTCGAGGAACCGCACGATGTTCGTGACCTGCTGCTGTTTGTCACCGCCAATTCCAAGCGCATCGGCGACAGCGCCATCCAGGAGCAAGGGCTCTTGAAGAAAGCGGCGGAAAAGGTCGCCTCGGCTATCGACGGGATCAATCTGCGCGGCTCCGCGCGCGCAAACGCCGAGCACACCTACAACCTGACACGCGAGCTTTACGAACGCTTCCTTGACGAAGACCGTCAATACACGATGGCCTATTATCGCGAGAACCCGGAGGAGACCTCGCTCGAACAGGCGCAGATGGACAAAAAAGCGCACCTTGCCTCCAAGCTCTATCTTGAGCCAGCCAAGGCCGAAGGCATGCGGGTTCTAGACATTGGCTGCGGCTGGGGCGGTTTTGGACTGTACCTCAACAAGATGTACGGGGTCGAAGTGCTCGGCGTTGCGCTGGCACCCGATCAGATCAAGTTCTGCAACGAACGCGCTGAAGCAGCGGGAGTCGCCGACAAGGTCAAGTTCGAATTGCTCGATTACCGCGATGTAGAGGGGCAATTTGACCGTATCTCGTCCGTCGGTCTGCTCGAACACGTGGGCACCATCCACTACCCTCAATTCTTTGAGCATACGAACAAGCTGCTCAAAGATGACGGCGTGATGATCTCGCATTGTTGCGGGCGCGCGGGCCCTCCGGGACGCACCGATGCGTGGACGCGCAAGTACATCTTCCCCGGTGGCTATATCCCTGCACTCAGCGAACTGGTCACGCAAAGCGAAAAGTTCGGCTGGCAGGTCATGGATGTCGAGGCCATGCGCTTCCATTACAGCCACACGCTTGAGGAGTGGTACAAGCGCACCGTTATGCACCGCGAGGAGATCACCGCGATGTATGACGAAGTGTTCTATCGCATGTGGCTGTTTTATCTTGCGGGCGCGGAGCAAAGCTTCCGCAACGGCGGCATGGTCAATTGGCAGTTGCAATATGTGAAGAACCGCGAGGCCATCCCCATGACGCGCGATTACATGATGCACGAAAGCGCGCGTCTTCGCGAGATCGGCGAAGTGCCTCGATGGCGCTTTGATCCTGAGCTCAAGGAAGCGGCGGAATAGCCTTGTTCGGTTGGACCTCAGCGCCCAGCTGAAAGCGCCCCCTCTTGCTCTGAAGACTTTTCGCTCGCAAAGTAACCGCCAGTGATCGGTTAGCGAAGAGGCTTGTATGAGCAAGAAACTCCTCGATAGGTTCCTTGGTAAAGGCGTCAAACACGGTCGGCTCGGCGTGGTCTTCACTGACGGCAGTTCCAGCGTTTACGGCACCGCGGCGGATGGCTTTCCCGAAATCGTGATCCGTCTGGCTGACGCCAAAGTGCCCCGTGACGTCATCATGGACCCGCGGCTGGGCGCGGCGGAAGCCTTTATGGATGGACGCCTCATCCTTGACGAAGGCGACATTATGGGGCTTGTCACCCTTTTGCGCGCCAACAATCGCTGGGACAAA
>ERZ1740070.2267-NODE-2267-length-11179-cov-7.450288_pt1 | contig 11179 bp, 8 predicted proteins | sample MGYA00581734_ERZ1740070 | MGnify/ENA primary metagenome ERZ1740070 (study PRJEB43018, sample SAMN04849744) | marine metagenome | isolation source: floating plastic debris | place: Pacific Ocean | collected 2008-09-01 | study: EMG produced TPA metagenomics... | reverse complement strand
AAAATGCTTGTACCTGCGGCTGTTGCTGTAGAGAAACGAATAAAATTATCGAAGCAGTTAAAACTCCACTAACACCAGAAAAGGCTTTGATATTACCATGTCTGGCTGCGAATTCTCGGATAACTTTTTGTCCGGAATAAATATACATTCCCGAAAGTACCGAAGGCATTATTACGAATAATACAGCACTCAAGCTAAATAATATGATAAATAAAAGGGCGTAGAATCCTCCATAATATATAGAAGATGATAAGCTATTTACCCATTCAAATTTAAAAAGTTCCTGTATTAGAAATACGCTAAAAGGTAAAGCATAAAACAGCAGTAAAGTCCCTGCATAAACACCAAAAAATGCCATCAAACTGTTACTTAACATTTGCATCCACTGCAAACCTGTTTTACGTCGGTCGTTATATCCCCAAAGTAAATATATAAAAAATGCTCCAATAGATAAACCCGCAGAAGCAATAATATAAATACTTGCGGGTGTCATTTCTCGAATTAAAAATAATCTCAGCCAGCAAATTGTAAATAATGGCGCTTCTACACCATAAAATAAACGAATTAGCTGTAAAGGTTTTTTGATAAATTTCCAAGCTCCAAGAATACTGGAAGCTGTAGGGATTGCAACTAAAGCAGCTAAAGTTAAAGAGAATTCTAGTGGAATTTCACCTTGAATCGTTGCAGTAAATAATGGGATAGCAACAAAAGGTAAAATACCAAAATATACTAGCGCTAAAAAAGCTAAATTCCACAGCCAAAATATAGCTTGAAAAATTACATTCCAAAAACTTTTCACAAAAAAACCCTCCATCCCAGAAGTTTATGTAGTCAATAATATATCTACACAGCCTAATTGATGGTTTTATGATTTAAATTGGTAAATAAATCTAGATTTTTGTAAAGTTAACGTAAAGAGAACAGTGAACAGTTATCAGTTATCAGTGAACAGTGAATAATTGTTCACCGGTCGGGTGTGGATCATCAGGTAGAAAAAAACCTTTAACTCCTAACTCCTAACTCCTAACTCCTAACTCCTAACTCCTAACTTACTACTTACTACTTACTACTTACTACTTACTACCTTCCCCTATCTTTTTCAATATCATGAATAACAGTTTCGATATACCATTCTTCTGACATACCGGGATAATAATATCTTGCTTGCTCAATTAATCTTTCAGCAATTTCCCATTGTCCACCAACTAATCTTGTTAATCGATAGCGCAATCTTTCATAATTATTTTGCTGATTAATTTCAGGAGCGGGAGCATTAATTTTTTTCAAACTTGCTAAAACTTGTTGATATTTATCCCATTTTTCTTTTTCGCAATAGATACTTGCTGCTCTCTGCAAATCACTAATTGCTTGAGGAATTTCTTCCATTTTAATATTACACAAACCGCGATGATAAAAAGCCGAAGCACTACTAGAATTAATTTCTAATGCTTGACTATAATCTTCAATTGCACCTAAATAATGACCAATTGCTTGATATGCATTTCCTCTAGCAACATAAATTAAATCATCTTCTGGCTGCAATTTTAATGCTTGATTAAAATCAGCAATTGCTCCTTGATTATCGCTCAATTCTAAACGGACTCTACCCCGATTGCGATACACTAAAGCATCATTAAAGCCTAAATTCAAAGCTGTATTAAACTCGGTTATCGCTGCTTGATATTTTCCCTGCTTGAAATATATAACTCCCCGACAGCAATAAGCTTTTCCATCTTGAGAATCCGCTCTCAACACCCAATCCAAATCTTCCATAGCTTCACGAGTGTTTCCCCGCTCGGCTTTCTCCAACAAAGTGGTAAAATAATCTTTCTCTGTAATTAATTTCGGAGATTGCGAAACTGATTTTTCGACAAAAACCTCTTGCTTGCGTGGTTGTAGCTGCTTCACCTTCTCCAAACACAGCTTCGCATTTCCCGCATCCTTCTGCTCCAAATATAGCTCAGCAGCTTGCTTAAAATTTGCGATCGCACTTTCGATATTCCCCAATTTACGCTCTATCACACCTCGTAAATTGTAAGCACCAGCTTTATAATGATTAAGCTCAACAACTTTATTTACATCCTTTAAAGCACCCGGTAAATTCTTCAACGCTAATCGAGCCAAACCACGACTATAATAAGCTTCGACATTATAAGAATCCCGCTTCAAAACCTCATCATAATCAAAAACCGCTTGAGCAGCATGTCCCAAATCGTAGTATGCTAAGCCTCGTTGATAATAAGCCACGATAAATTCGGGATTAGCTTCTAACGCTTTAGTAAATTCCTCAATAGCGCCAGTATAATCCTTCTGCTTTGCCTTTTCTAATCCTTTATCAAAAAACTCTTGTCCCATCATAATTAACTTATACTCAGCCAATAATTTTTACAATTTACAGCAACAGATATTATCCCGTTTTATCTATAGATACTAATCCTAACCGACTAGTTTCGAGTTGTCGGCAAAATATTATTTTAAGTTGTCTGTATAATACATAATCCGTAATTCAAAATTCTGTAAATGTAGATAAAAATAGAAACATCACCGAAGCTGACAATCGTTTACAGCGCTTATAGTATATTAAATTACTTGTTAAGATGAAATGAATAAAAAATTAAAAATAATTTTAGGTACTATTTTAATTTTAATAGTTTCAGGAATTGGTGGTTTTTATTTACTAGCTTATCTAGCGTTTTCAGCGTCAACGGGACAACACTTTATTACTCAAGAAGGAAAAGAAGCGCAATCTACATTTGAAAGTGTAACCGAAATCAGCAATGCACCGATAACTGAAACTCGGACTTATGTTGCTAATTGGTTAGATGCTGCTTTCTTCTCTCGTTTTCGCACAGATGAGAAGTTTATCGAAGAATTAATTGCTAAATATGAACTTGAAGAACAATCTATAGAATCTTCTGATTGTCAAACATTACTTAATGTTAGTACCGGACAACGGTGGTGGAATCCTAAAGATTTTACCGTAGATAAATGCTATTTAGGTAGTACCGACAAGGAAGAATATAAGGAAAAATATTATCTAATTTATCATCCTAAGAGTGGTAACACATTTTTATTTATACAGAGGTAATGATAAATTTTGCAAGAACATACATTTTGATTTTGTTCGTTATTAGTAGCTAGCGACCAAGATGGTCGCACTACTACTATCTGATTTTCACAAATTTGGATACTCCCAACTATATTTCGGTAGGACAGCCTTGAAATCTGGTATTTTATTACCAGCCTTGTAAATTTAGTTTGTCAAATTTATCTAATTCCTAACTAAATATTTTTAATCCAAAATCCAAAATCCAAAATTGTAATGTCTGATTTTATCTACCAATACCCAACTTTATATTCAGGAACTTTAGTAAAACGCTACAAGCGATTTTTTGCAGATGTAAAACTTGATTCTGGAGAAATTGTCACAGCACACTGTCCAAATACTGGTCCTATGAAAGGAGTTTATATCCCTGGGAACCCAGTACAGCTATCAAAATCAGATAATCCCAAACGTAAATTAGCTTACACCTGGGAGATGATTCAATTACACGATAATGAGCCAACTTGGGTTGGTGTAAATACAGGTTTACCAAATAAAATTATCAAAATAGCGCTTCAAAAACATATCTTCCCAGAATTAGGAAAATACGATGAAGTCAAAAGCGAAGTTGTTTACGGACAAGATAAAAAAAGCCGAGTGGACTTCTATTTACCTCCCTCGGAACAAGGAACTGATTTATCAAATCAACTTTCCTTAGTTGAGGGAGTAGTTGAAAAAGATAGTAATAATATCGGGATAAAGAATAAAATTTTACCAAAAGATGATAATCGTGCAATCTATTTAGAAGTCAAAAATACAACATGGACAGATAAAAGATTAGCTTTATTTCCCGACACAGAAACCACGAGAGGACAAAAGCACATCCGGGAATTAATGGCTCTTTTGCCCGAAACTCGTGGAGTAATGCTGTATTTTATCAATCGTAGCGATTGCACTCATTTTGCACCCGGAGATAATGCCGACCCCGTATATGGTAAATTGTTACGTCAAGCTGTATCTCTGGGACTAGAAGTATTACCCTGTCGTTTTGAAACCACACCTGAAGGAGTGAAGTATTTGGGGTTAGCGGAATTACAGCTTTAAAGAGTTAGGAGTTAGGAGTTATGAGTTAGGAACTGAAGGTTTTTTCTAACCGGTAACTGTTCACTGATAACTGATAACTGATAACTGTTTAAGCAAAATCATTTGCAGAAAGACTACTTGCTTCGATTCCGGTTAATATGGCTAAGGTTTCATCGTGATGAATAATCATGGTGTCGTTGTAACCGTTGCCGGAACCTTGGACAGCGGTAATATTTTGAATATTTAAGCCTGTAGATAAAACTATAGAATCTTCACCAATTATAAAATCGGTAATTCTATCAATTCCTTCCCCCGAGTTTAAGACAAATGTGTCACTACTACCACCACCAGTTAATGTATCGTCACCACCACCACCTTGAATAGTATTAACACCACTGTTACCGATTAGGACATCATCGTAGTTTGAACCGATAATATTCTCAATATTGCTCAGACTATCTTGAGGATTATTTTTGGGAATATTGTAATCGAGAATTGCATCATACCAAGTATCAGCTATTTTGCTATAACCTTCGACCGTTGGATGAACTCCATCCTGTAAATCATCTGGTGTTAACTCGCTGTAAATATCAACAAAACTGACATTTTTACCTTGAGCAGCTTTACTATCAACAATCCCTGGTATGTGCGAATTAAATTCTATAACCTCAAGATTTTGCTCCTCGGTTCTACTAATCGGTGGAATTGAACCGACTAAAAGCTGAGTATTTGGTAATTGATTGGTAATATTATCTATAAGTTTGTTGAGACGACTGGGTGCTTGACTGATATCGTCATCTCGAAGTATGTCGTTAGTACCAATTTCTAACAGCACCATGTCTGGTTGAGCATCATTCAACCAACCATCAACAGCACTGTCAATATCACGTATTCTCCATCCACTAAATCCAGCATTATCTCTATCGAAACCTTCTAGCCCAGTTTTGTGAGGTCCAACAAAATCTACATTGCTGTTACTCCAGTCAAATAATTCCCATAAATCATCGCGATAAGCACCTAAATCCCAACTTCCCCAGCCTTCTGTATTAGAATCACCCAAAGGCATTATTTTTAATGGCTCCATGGAAGAATCTGTATAATTATGAGTTACTTTACCAGAATTCAAATCTGCAATAATACTATAATTAGCTGCATCGTAGGTAATAGTATCTGTGCCGCTATCACCATAAAACGAATTATTACCTGTACCACCATAAATTAAATTATTGCTATTTACAGAAGAAACAGGAACTAACTCTAAATAATTGATATTGAAAATACTCCCGACCATATCGAGACGCATTTCATAGCTACCAGCAGTTAAAGAAAAAGTTTGATTGGACTCGACATTTTGCCAATTCCACCATCCACCAGTATTCCCGACATCAAAATATGTCTGTTGTCCTGCAAAAGTAGCTTTGAAGCTGTGATTTCCGTCCACAGCAGAACCCATACGCGAAACTAAACGATATTCTCCCGATGTCGGAACAGTGAAATCATAATTTAACCATTCACCTGATTCAATCCACCCGAGAGAATAACCACCATCGACATCGCGACTAAATTCAATATCAACATTATCAAAGCGGTAATCTCCACCACTATTACCAATAGTGTTATCGATACCATCTTTATAATTTTCCGCTTCAATGCGAATTGAACTCATATTTTCCTTAAAATGCAATACTTCTTCGTTTTACAGCAAAATCCCGGAAAATAGACCATCAAAGCACAAAAATCATCAAAATGGGATTAACTATAATTATTCTGCAAAAATTAGCTAATTTTTAGCAATATATACAGTAAATTCAACCTAGATGCTAAATAAAAAATCTTGCTAACTATACTTATCTATATTTTTGTAGATAGGTATAGTAGCAAGGATTAGTTACAAGTATAAAATCTAAATTACATTTGGATAGATGCAGTATTACTCAGCTTGCCGTTTTGCAATACACATTAGAGATAATGCTGCTTCAGGAGAATTAGAATCAATTCCAGACAACCATTGACTAAAGCGATACTTGTTATCTGCCTTACCATGATTCCCCTGTAATACTTGTGTTCCTAGATTATGGTTGTGAGGATATACTTTTACCTCAAAGCCCAATGGTTCTAAGATTTGATAGTAAAAATCTTTTTTTACACCCTTTCCTGGTTGATGATGGGTTTCGCTAGCAATCATCGCATCATGTTCTTCTTGGGTCATAAAATTACCAAGAGACGTTAATCGATACAAAGGTACCCTGACTTTATATAAAGCCATTCCCAATCCTTTCCAATTCCAAGCACTTTGTTGCGGGTCATGGTCGGTAATTAAAAGTCCACCCGGACGAACCAAGCGTGCTGCTTCTGATAACACCGCACTCATATCATCACAGTGGTGTAACGCAGCGTTGACAGCAACAACATCGGCAAATTCTGAAATGAATGGTAGTTTATGAGCGTCGGCTTGAATAGGTGTATAGCCAATCGACTTCGCCATATTCAAACAGGTGCGAGAAACATCAACACCAATTAATAGTTTTGGGGAACCACCCAAAGTAGCATATAAATTTCCAGGTCCACAGCCAATATCTACAACTATTTTGTTGTCCCAACTACCCATTGCTGCTTGCCAGCATTCTTTAAAGTAATTATCACGGTGACAGTGGTCAAAATAGCCTTGAACCCATTGGGGATTTTCGTAGTAATCGATATTCGCTTGCAAAGCCGAAGAAAGATTGTTTAGAGGACATTGAGGAATATCTTCTATTTGCCAATCTACCGCAGCATCAGCTGCAAGATATTGTTGTAACTCTGAAAATTGTGTGTTTTGCATCTTTTACTTTCTTTAGGGGCAGAGGGTAGATGACAACAATTACTGAGTATGAAGCAATACGCTGTTTCCTGTAAAGTTTTAGGTAGAAATGATTGTACTGACAATAGTTAGAGTGAGGTATAAAACATCAACTTTTACATATTACTCTTTTAAGCGTGATTACCCTTACTCGTTAGGCTTTGTAAGTTACATTATACTTGTAGATACATACATATTACAGTATAAAATAAAACTTTAACACTTTCGCTGTATAAAATAAATTAACTAAGACTTACCTGTGGATAATTAATGAGAAAACCGACATAATAGGTATTTAGATTCTCTAAACCTTGCTAAAAAAGGAAGATTTGCGTAAATACTGAGACCATACAAATACTTGATATTAAAAATAAGTAAGGTCATCTCTTATTTAAAATCAGAGAATGCAAGCCTAGTTAATTTGTCTCTTTAGATGGTTCCCTGAAACTTTGATTAAAACAGACAGCTATCTGCTTCAATTACCATCCATAAAAGTGATGCAATATTCATCCATACTATTTACTACGTCTAGCAATACACATTATTGATTGTGCTGCTTCAGGTGTATCGGGATTAATACCTGATAATCGTTGACTTAATCTCAATCTCCAAGAATTTCGACCATTTTGACCTTCAAGTACTTCAGTACCTAAATCATGAGAGTGAGGATACAATTTTATATCAAAACCTAATGGTTCCAAAGCTTTATAATAAACATCTTTGGTAATTCCATCTCCAGGTCTTTGGTTATGAACCTCGGTTTTCCAACGAGCTTGTCTTTTTTCGTAGGGGATAAAGTGCTTACTTCTAAGCAAACGATACAGAGGATATCGAATATCCCGTAGGAATAAACCTACTCCTTTCAAATTCCAAGCTGTACGTTGCGGGTCTTGGTCGGTAAATAATAATCCACCGGGACGTACCAAACGAGCAGCTTCGGTCAAAATTCTACCCATATCATCACAATGATGAACGGTAGCATTCGCAACAACTATGTCTGCAAATCCATCTACAAATGGTAGGTGATGAGCATCAGTCAAAATTGGTGTATAGCCAATTTCACTAGCCATCTTTAAAGCACTTAGAGAGACATCAACCCCAATTAATAATTTCGGTTTACCACCCACGGTTGCATAAACATTCCCTGGACCACAACCGATATCAACCACAATTTTGTCATCCCAACTACCCATTACGGCCTGCCAACGTTCTTTAAAAGGTTGGCTACGGTGACTAGTTTCAAAGTATTCTTTCCCCCATTTTGGATGTCCAAAAAAGTCGCTGTTAGCCTGCATACCTTTTGTAAAAACTGGGATTGGACAGATAGGAAAGTCCTCGCTTTGCCAATCTACAATTGCATCGGAAGTTAGGTAAGGTTTCAACCGCGAGTACGCAGAATCTTCCATTCTTTCTCCTTAAGTGTTTCCTGTAAAACGAGTAGCAATTATTACTGCCAAGTTTTTATGATATCAATATTTTTTCTCTAATTTAGTATGATTATAATAATTTGACGGTAAAAGATAAAAAGAGTTGATAAAGGTATGTTTATTTATATTTAATTAAATATAAATTTGATATTTAGCTTTTTATTTTTAATTGTGAATTAGCTAAAGTATTGTAAAACCATGCTATGGAAAAGTACTAATATCAAAGTACTTTTATTTATCAGATGTTTGTATCATGCCTTTTAAACTAAAATTTTGGAGTAAAAGTAATAGCTAATTTACTTGAAAATTAACTCAAATCCGGACTTTTTTTAATTTATAGTCCATACTTATTCTTAATGTAATTTTTAAAATCATCAAGAATGTACTCGTAATTTAAGATATTTCAATAAGAATATCCGACGTAAGATAGAAAGTAATTAGGAAATTTTCATCTCTAAGAAAGAAGTCAAAAGAGGGATGCTTGCATTAGAACTAATACAACAGTCTATGCCTTTTCATTGTGCAGAGACTAATTGTAAACCGTATATACAAAGTAAAATTTTATGAAGGTACAGCCAGAAATTACTTATCGTGGTGTGGAGAAAACAGAAGCAATAGACTCATTAGTAAATTCCAAGATTGTTAAGCTAGAAAAGTTTTGCGACCATATCAATAGTTGTCGTGTAGCCATCGAAAAAGCACACGACCATCCAACTAGCGGTTCTCCTTATCGAGTACGTTTAGATGTTACCGTATCACCATCCCACGAATTAGCAGTAGACCGCAGCCCCGATACTGGAACTCAGTACGAACCGGTAGATGCAGTAATTCGTCATGCTTTCGATTCTATGGAGCGTCAATTAAAAGAACTTAATGAACGACAGCGAGGTGAATAAGTTGTTACGCATTTAATTCGTATAATCTTAGCAACCAAGATGGTCGCACTAGAATATTTGTAAGTTTTTGATTTTTTAATTTAGCTGCACATCAGCTTAGAACTCTGAGGATTTCTAATAGATTGTGACTGCTCGGAATGACAAACAAGCTCCAGTTAGGGTAATCGCAGAGACGGGGGTTTACAACCCCCGATAATATTGAAAGTAACGCACCATGCTAACTGTTATGACTCTTAGATTCAAAGATTAAGTTAGTGAGATATTACGAAACTCACCTATAGCAGTTGGATTTTCAACATCACGCTCATTAGCGATTGTTAGATATAAAATGCTCAGAAATAATATTGGTCGGTTAAAATTCTTCTCCTTCTCCTCATCTTTTACCAGATTTTTGATAACATCAACATACCCGTTTCTTAACAGATAAATTGAGATGAGCAAAGGCACGTTATTTGATAAAGTTTGGGATTTACACACAGTTGGTACCCTTGCTTCTGGACAAACGCAACTATTTATCGGACTGCATCTAATTCATGAAGTAACAAGTCCTCAAGCCTTTGCTATGCTTAGGGAACGGGGTTTGAAGGTATTGTTCCCGAATCGCACGGTGGCAACGGTTGACCATATCGTACCTACTGAGAATCAAGCCCGTCCTTTTGTTGATACTTTGGCAGAAGAAATGATGCAAGCGCTTGAAACGAATTGTAAAGAGAATGGCATAACTTTTTACAATATTGGTACGGGAAATCAAGGTATTGTTCACGTAATTGCTCCCGAACAAGGACTTACCCAACCGGGGATGACCATTGCATGTGGTGATAGTCACACTTCAACTCACGGTGCTTTTGGTGCGATCGCCTTTGGAATTGGTACTTCTCAAGTACGGGATGTGTTAGCTTCGCAAACCCTTGCTCTGTCTAAGTTGAAAGTCCGTAAAATCGAAGTTAACGGGACTCTAAAACCGGGTGTTTACGCTAAAGATGTAGTTTTACATATTATCCGTACCCTCGGAGTGAAAGGTGGTGTCGGATACGCCTACGAATACGCAGGTAGCACCTTTGAAGAAATGAATATGGAAGAGCGGATGACTGCTTGTAACATGTCCATTGAAGGAGGGGCAAGATGCGGTTATGTTATTCCCGATAAAGTTACTTATGAATACCTCAAAGGTAAAGACTTTGCACCCAAAGGAGAAGATTGGGAAAAAGCCGTTGCTTGGTGGGAATCCATCCGTAGTGATGCGGATGCGGAATATGATGATGTCGTAGTATTTGAGGCCGCAGATATTCCGCCTACCGTTACATGGGGAATCACCCCCGGACAAGGAATAGGAATTAATCAAGCCGTACCAAAACCTGAAGAATTACCTTCAGAAGACCGAGTTATTGCTGAAGAAGCCTATAGCTACATGGATTTAGCACCCGGTAATCCCATCGAAGGTACTAAGATAGACGTTTGCTTTATTGGTAGCTGTACCAACGGAAGAATCAGCGACCTCCGGGAAGCCGCGAAAATTGCTAAAGGAAATCATGTAGCAAAAGGAATCAAAGCTTTTGTGGTTCCAGGTTCCGAAAGAGTTAAGAAAGAAGCCGAAAAAGAAGGACTAGATAAAATTTTTGAAGCAGCGGGATTTGAATGGAGAGAACCCGGATGTTCCATGTGCTTAGCAATGAACCCCGATAAATTGCAGGGAAGACAAATCAGCGCTTCCTCCTCCAACCGCAACTTTAAAGGAAGACAAGGTTCAGCTTCCGGAAGAACATTATTGATGAGTCCCGCTATGGTCGCTGCTGCTGCGATTAAAGGTACTATTGCAGATGTCAGGGAGTTGATAAAGAGTTAGGAGTCAAGAGTTAGGAGTTAGAAGTTAGGAGTTAGAAGTTATTTCTCC
>ERZ1740070.2266-NODE-2266-length-11182-cov-4.200413_pt1 | contig 11182 bp, 11 predicted proteins | sample MGYA00581734_ERZ1740070 | MGnify/ENA primary metagenome ERZ1740070 (study PRJEB43018, sample SAMN04849744) | marine metagenome | isolation source: floating plastic debris | place: Pacific Ocean | collected 2008-09-01 | study: EMG produced TPA metagenomics... | reverse complement strand
CCCGAAGCCGGCGAGAGCGTCGTCAGCGTCGTCCTGAGCGCGTGTGTCCAGCCCGACGGCTCGAGCGTCTAACGCGACTACCCCGTCGCCGAGATCGAGACCGACAAGATCACCGTCGAGGTGCTCGCCCCCGCCGACGGCGTGCTCAAGCACAACGCCGCCGAGGGCGACGAGATCGACATCGGCGCCGAGATCGGCAGCGTCGACGAATCGGCAACGCCCAGCGCATCGTCTTCGGGTGCTGCTGAGGCCGAGTCGACCAAGAAGGTCGGCGGCGACGACGCATCGAACGGCGGCGGGACCGCGACCGCCAGCCCCCCGGCCGCGCCGCCCGCGAGCAAGCCCGAGCCCGCGCCGACAACCAACGGGGCCGCGGCGTCCGCCGCATCCGCCCACGCCTCCAACGGCTCGGCCACGCCCCTGGCGAAGAAGCTCGCACAGGACTACGGCATCGCCCTCAGCAGCGTCACCGGCACCGGCCCCGCCGGGCGTATCCGAGAGCACGACGTGCTCGCCGTGCTCCAGGCGGCCCCCCCCGCCCAGTCATCCAAGGCGTCCGCTTCGCCCGCCGCGAAGTCGCGTGAGACCAGCGTCGAGCGCATGAGCCCGCTCCGCCAGAAGGTCGCCAGCCGCCTCGTCGAGGCCCAGCAGACAGCCGCGATGCTCACGACCTTCAACGAGGTCGACATGTCCGGCGTCATGGGCCTGCGCAAGAAGCACAAAGAAGCCTTCGCCGCCAAGCACGAGATCAACCTCGGGTTCATGAGCTTCTTCGTCAAGGCCGTCTGCGGCGCGCTCAAGGCGTACCCCGGCGTCAACAGCCAGATCGTCGCCGACGACAAGGGCAAGCCCGCGGTCCAGAGCCACGACTATTGCGATGTCGCGATCGCGGTCGCCAGCCCCAAGGGCCTGGTCGTTCCCGTGATCCGCAACGCCGAGAGCCTGTCGTTCGCCGGGATCGAATCGGCGATCAAGGACTTCGGTGGGCGGGCCAAGGCCGGCAAGCTCGACCTCGCCGAGATGCAGGGCGGCACCTTCACGATCACCAACGGCGGCGTCTTCGGCAGCCTGCTCAGCACGCCCATCCTCAACCCGCCCCAGTCGGGCATCCTCGGCATGCACGGCATCAAAAACCGCGCCGTCGAGAACCCCGACAAGCCCGGCGAGATCGTCCTCCGCCCGATGATGTACCTCGCCCTCAGCTACGACCACCGCATCGTCGACGGCGCCGAAGCGGTGCAGTTCCTCGTCCACATCAAGGACGCGATCGAGGACCCGGCGAGGCTGATGCTGGAACTGTGATGTCGTGTCGGCGAGGGGTGTCCGCGCGTGCTTGGCGTGACTTCGTCGCACAAGTGGATGAAACCCTATTGACGGACTGGGACCCGGTCGGTGTTGGTGATGCTGCGGGGGCGTTTGACGAGTACACCGCTTACGCACCGCTGATCGCACAGCCTGCTTTACGGGGCAACCGAAGACACGTCGCTGATCATCTTGCCAGTCTTCGAACCGATCACATGGGCCTCACGGCAAATCGAGCCGCGAATCAGCGGATCGCGGACCGGCTGGTTGCGATCGCGGCGGCACTCACGCCCGAATGAGTTCATCCAGCAAACGCCCGCACGACCGGTGCACCATCTCGTAGACGAGCTGGAACCCGTCATCGCCGCCGTAGTAGGGGTCTGGGACATCGAGTTCGCCGTCGGCCTGGTCGTCCCACTCCCGCAGCCGCCGAACCATCTCGCTCGGCACACCCCGTGACACGGCGTCCCGCTGGTTCTGCCCGTCCATCGCGATGACGAGCCCGAACCGCTCGCGGTCGGTCTCTGGCGAGAGCTGGCGAGCACGGCCCGGCAGTTCAACGCCGTGGCGCGTCGCGACCTCGATGCTCCGCGGGTCGGGGCGGTTGCCGACGTGCCAGTCGCCCGTGCCGGCCGAGTCGACGTCGAAGCGGTCGAGCACGCCGCGCTCGCGGGCGAGGTGGATAAAGACGCCCTCGCCCAGCGGGCTGCGGCAGATGTTGCCCAGGCACAGAAAGAGCACGCCAAACGGTTTGGATGGAGTCGGCACCGGGTGGTTCATGCCGGGACGGTAGCCGCGTTCCAGCCCAGCGCCTCGAGCACGGGGAGCGCGAGCGACTTGGCCCGCCTCAGATGCCCGGGTGGGACGGGGGTGACCTCCGCCAGCGCGACGCCGTGCGCGCGCACCCAGGCGCGCAGCATGGTCTCAGGCCCCGGGCGCACGTCGCGGGGATGGCGGATGATGACCGCGACATCGGCGGCGCGCAGCAGTGAAGGCGTCGGCTCCTCGGCGGTGAGGACCCTGAACAGCCCGGGCAGGCGCGCTTGATAGCTCAGCGCGACGCCCAGATCAATCGAGCCGCGCGGGATGACGCCGACCCCCGGCTTGCCTGCGGCCCCCATCAGCCCGATGAGGTGCGCGAACTGCCGCGCATCGCAGTCGCCCGGACGATCGGCAAGCCCGAGCACGACCGATTCGCCCGCACGTAGGCCCGGGACCAAGACCGGCGGGGCAGCCGTGTTGCAACTCGCAAGATCGCCCGCGAGTCGGTCGTCGAGGGCGCACCCCGCGGGCAACGCCGGCGCTACACGAGCCGCGACAACCTCCCCCGGCACGCGCACGCGTCGCGCGCCCGACCGCGCCAGGCGGGCGAGCAGATCCGCCGGAGGCACATCGCTCAGTTCGACGTCGAAGGCCCGCGCCGGCGCATGCCGCAGCACGAGGCGCAGCGACACGGCCCCGCGCACCAGCACACGCCCGGATACCCCCCGCAGCACATGCTTGACGCGTGCATCGCGTTGAGAAGTGAGAACAAGCGCCGTGCCGGCTCGGGGCTCCCCCAGCGCCGCGAGCGCCCACCCGCCGACGCTGGGGTGATCAACCAGGGCGAGCCCGTGCATCAGCGGCTGACGCTCTCGGTGATCTCGTGCTTGTAGAAGAGCTGAGCGATCGCGAGCCCGGCCCGGCTGGCAAGGTCGGCGTTAGCCTCGGCAAGGTCCGCCTGGTCCTGCGGCAGCTCGCCCGGACGAAACTCCGGGCGGATGCGCACCGTTGATCCGCGCGGGTCGTCGGGCCAGATGCGCCCGCCCGTGCGCCGGTCGAGGACCTTGACCCGCAAGACGGCCGAGGGGTTGTACGCGTTGCCGTCGGCGGACAGCGTGAACTCGGTCAGCAGGGCATAGACGATGACGTCGGCGTCGACGGCGGCGCCGATCTCGGTGATGCTGAGCGCCGCGCCGTGGCGTTCCTTGGTCGCCGCGAGCGTCGCGGCCTGCGGGTCGACCATGTCGATCACCAGGCCCTTGCTCAGCAGCGTCTGCGTCGCGGTCTGCGCGACGATGTCGCGGTCGCGGCGCCGCCCGACCTGACTGTTCGGATCATCGACAAAGACCACGGTCGACGCCTCGGGGTCAAGCTCGAAACGCGCCTCGACCTTGCCCGGCCCGTAGATCGCGTAGGCGATCGGCGTGGCGAGGTTGCACGACGCAAGCGCGCTGACGCCGAGCGCGAGCCCGATCGCGGCCGCTCGAAGGCCCGTCCGCCGAGCGTGTGTGTTAGTAGGGGATGACATTGGATTCCTCGTGCTCATAAAACAGCCACGCGACACGATTGATGAACCGGCTGGAGAGTTCGGTCGTCACGGCCGCGGCGGGCAGGTCGGTCGCGATGAAGCCGCTGCTGTCAGGGAAGCGCACCGCGATCCCCCGATCGAAGACCGGGTCGTCGGGCAAGGGCGAGTCGGCGGCATAGACCAGCACGCTGCCGACGGCCGCGCCGTCGTAGACGTACTCGTTACCGGGCTCGTGCAGGCGGTACTCGGTGAGTTCGATCCAGACGAGCCGCTCGACGCCCAGCATGGCAGCGACCTCGCCCGGGGGCATCGCCGGCCACTGGGGCGTGTTGTAGAGGACCGCGAGCAGCGCGTCCGACGGAATGCCGTGGCTCGCGCCGGCGTTGAGCGCGATGCGATCGTTGATCTGCCGGGTGAGGCGGCGCACGATCCCGGGCTCTTCGGACTGGATGAGGCGATCGGCCTGCACAACGACCGCGAACGAGCGCCCGGCAATCTCCGTGTACTCGGCCGGGATCGTGCTCGAGCCGGTGCGCCGGAACGACTCGGCCGCACCGCCCACGGCCGCGGCGAAGACACAGCCGGGCGCACACAGCAGCGCCGTGCCGGCGATCATCAGGGCCGAGAGTCTGAACAGTTTGGTTCGAATCGCCACGCTTGCCCTCCGGGCCATCGCCTCTGTATGAAGGTTACGCCGGTCTGTCTCGCCCGGTCCCGGCGGCGCGTCCCCGCCGTCTCGCCGCCCCGTCAGACGCCCCAGGTTGCGATCTTGTAGACCCAGGCCGCGAGCAGCAGGCCCAGGGCCACCCAGATGACTCTGGCACGCAGCAACCCGCCCAGCAGCGGGCCGAGCGCCACGCCGCTGACGAGCGTGTGCACCCCGCCCCAGGCGAGGGCGGCGGTGATGATCGCGAGCAGCGTGCCGGCCGGCTGGGCCGCCGCGGCGCTCGCGAGGCTCCCGTCGGCCGCGTGTGTGAACGAGGTCGTCATCCCGCACGTTGGGCAGGGCCTGTTCATCAGTGAGACCCAGTTGCACGCCGGCAGGCCGAGTTGTGTGTGCGTGCCGTGGCCTTCGGGCGACGCATCGAGCCCGGCGGCGAGCAGCAGGACAGCCCCCGCGATCGACGCGACCAGCCCGCCGAGCAGCCGGCGGGTGCCCCCGCTCACGGTGTGTGCTCGTGCCACGGGCGCCGATACGCGGTCCGCGGCCGCTGGATCCGCCACGATCACTCTCCCAGCGAAGCCGACTCGGTTCCCGATCGCTCAATCGAAGCGGAAGACGCCCTTGCGGAAGCCGTAGAGGTAAGCCACCACGGTCGTCAGCAGGAAGAACAGGATCCGGGCCAGCCAAAGCAGGCCCTCGTCGCTCCTGGGGTCGAGGTTCGCAAACGTCGACGCCCAGGGGTACAGGAACACCACCTCGACGTCGAACAGCAGGAAGACCATCGCGATGAGGTAAAACCGCACGTTGAACCGCTTGCGGGCGGTCGCGACGGGCGTCATCCCGCTCTCGTAGGCCTCGCCCTTGTTCTTGCCGCTCCGGGCCGGCCCGATGACCAGTGTCGCGACGACGTTGCCAACGGCAAAGCCGACCGCGCCCAAGATCATCAATAGCACGGGCAGGTAGCTGTTGAGGTCGGTCTGCGCAAGCGTGAGCGTCATGGTCGGCGATGATAGCGGCCTCTGCCGCGGTGCGCACGCCAGTGCTCCCATGCGGAGACCTTTCCCCACCGACCGGTGGTGGCTGCCAAGTTGGCAGCCCCAACGCCGGGCGGTGTGGCCTGTGTCAGCCCGCGCAAGCACGAGAGCGAAGAGAACGCACACGCTGGGGGCGGAGCCCGGCTCGGCCCGGCCTGGCACACCGCTTGCCTACAGAGCCGCACGACGGCGTTGTTGCGCCGGCCCGAACAATCGATGTCCAGTCCATTCCGGGGCGCGGCGAGCTTCGCCTCGTCCCAGGCCTCGCCCGACCTCCGGGCGGATCAACAAACAGCAGAGCGGAGCCAGACCAGATGCCCAGCAAGGAACTCGTCTTCGATCTCGAGGCCCGTCAGGCCCTCCTCGCCGGTGTCGAGAAGCTCGCATCGGCCGTCAAAGCCACCCTCGGCCCCCGCGGGCGCAACGCCGTGATTGACAAGTCCTGGGGCGGCCCGACCGTCACCAAGGACGGCGTCACCGTCGCCGAGGAGATCGAGCTCACCGACAAAGCCGAGAACATGGGCGCCCTCTTGGTCAAAGAGGCCGCCAGCAAGACCTCCGACGACGCCGGCGACGGCACCACCAGCGCCACTGTCCTCGCCGAGGCCCTCTTCCGCGAAGGCCTTAAGCACATCGCCGCCGGCGTCGACGCCAACGGCCTCGTCCGCGGCATGAAGCAGGGCGTCGAGATCGCCACCAAGGCGATCGACGACCTCGCCGTCCCGGTCAAGGGCAAGAGCGACATCCAGAACGTCGCCACCATCAGCGCCAACAACGACCCCGAGGTCGGCAAGATCATGGCCGATGCCTTCGACAAGGTCGGCAAGGACGGCGTCATCACCGTCGAAGAGGGCAAGAGCCTCGAGACCGAGGTCAACGTCGTCGAGGGCATGCAGTTCGACCGCGGCTACCTCAGCCCCAACTTCGTCACCGACGTCGACGGCATGAAGGTCATGCTCGACAAGGCCCTCGTCCTCATCCACGAGGACAAGATCGACAACATCACCAAGCTCGTCCCCCTGCTCGAAAAGGTCATGGGCGCCAAGAAGCCCCTGCTCATCATCGCCGAGGACATCACGGGCGAGGCCCTGAGCACCCTGGTCATCAACAAGCTCCGCGGCACGCTCCAGGTCGCCGCCGTCAAGGCCCCCGGCTACGGCGACCGGCGCAAGGCCATGCTCGAAGACATCGCTGTCCTCACCGGCGCGACCGCCTTCATGAAGGACCTGGGCACCGAGCTCGACCAGATCGAGCTCAGCCAGCTCGGCCTCGCCAAGAAGGTCGAGATCGACAGCGACACCACCACCAACATCGAGGGCGCCGGCGACAGCAAGGACATCACCGCCCGCGTCGACCAGATCCGCGCCGAGATCGCCGCCTCCACCAGCGACTACGACACCGAGAAGCTCCAGGAGCGCCTCGCCAAGCTCGCCGGCGGCGTCGCCCAGATCAACGTCGGCGCCGCCTCTGAGGCCGAGCTCAAGGAGAAGAAAGCCCGCGTCGAGGACGCGCTGCACGCCACCCGCGCCGCGGTCGCCGAGGGCATCGTCCCCGGCGGCGGCGTCAGCTTCATCCGCGCCCAGACCGCCATCGAGGGCAACAAGGCCTGGAAGGCCGTCTTCGGCAAGGCCAGGGAAGTCACCGCCGACGACATCGGGCACTTCAAGTACGACGTCGCAGCCGGCATGGAGGTCGTCCGCAAGGCCCTCAGCGTCCCGCTCCGCACCATCGCCGAGAACGCCGGCGCCCGAGGCTCGGTCGTCGTCAGCAAGGTCAGCGAGCAGGAAGGCGCAAACGGCTACAACGCCCTGACCGCCGAGTACACCGACCTGGTCAAGGCCGGCGTCATCACCCCCGCCAAGGTCGACCGCAGCGCGCTCCAGAACGCCGCCAGCGTCGCGACCATCCTCCTCGCCGCCGACTGCATCATCACCGAGAAGCCCGAGCCCAAGGGCGCCGCGCCCGCCGGCGGCGGCGACCCCATGGGTGGAATGGGCGGCATGGGCGGTATGCCGGGCATGGGCGGCATGGGCGGCGGCATGCCGGGCATGGGCGGGATGGGGTTCTAACTCCGTTTCGTCGGCGCAGCGCACAACACTGAAACATCCGCGGCCGAACGCCGCGATTCGATCAACGGAGACAATGCAATGGCAGTCAAGCCCCTCGAAGATCGCGTTCTCGTCATGCCCATCGCCAAGGAAGATCGCACGGCCAGCGGCCTGTACCTCCCCGAAGCGAGCAAGGAAAAGCCCATCCAGGGCAAGGTCGTCGCCGTCGGGCCCGGCAAGCGCCTGGAGAGCGGGCAGCTCGCCAGCATGACCGTCAAGAAGGGCGACACCGTCGTCTACGGCAAGTACGCCGGCACCGAGGTCGAGATCGAAGGCAGCGAGCACCTGCTCATGCGCGAGACCGAACTCCTCGGCGTCGTCGGCTAAGAACGTTCGCAAACACAACCGAAGGCCGGCCGCGCGTGGAGGAGAGAGCCCCGCGGCCCACGCCCGAGCACGATCGGCCCCGGGCCGGTCACAGCAAACTCCCAAGGAGTTGACATGAGCAGCAAGCAGATCATGTTCGAGGACAAAGCGCTCCTCGAGATGAAGAAGGGCGTGGACAAGCTCGCCGAGGCCGTGCGTTGCACGATGGGCCCCGCGGGTCGCCACGTCGTCATCGAGAAGTCCTTCGGCGGTCCCCACGTCACCAAAGACGGCGTGAGCGTCTCCAAGGAAGTCGAGCTCCCAAGCGCCTTCGAGGCGATGGGCGCCAAGATGGTCAACCAGGTCGCCAAGAAGGTCGCCGACAAGGCCGGCGACGGCACGACCGCCGCGACCGTCGTCGCCTCGGCCATCTTCACCGAGGGCCTCAAGCACGTCGCCGCGGGCGCCAACCCCGTGCACCTCCAGCGCGGCATCAACAAGGCCGCCGAGGCCGCCGCCGACGCCATCGACACCATCGCCACCCCCTGCAAGGGCAAGGCCGACTACAAGAAGGTCGCCACCGTCAGCGCCAACCACGACGAGTCGGTCGGCGAGCTCATCGCCGAGGCGATCAGCAAGGTCGGCGCCGAGGGTGTGGTCGAGGTCGAAGACGGCAAGGGCGCCGACACCACGCTCGAGTACGTCGAGGGCATGCAGTTCGACAAGGGCTACCTCTCGCCCTACTTCATGACCGACCCCAAGACCGCCGAGGCCGTCCTCGAGGACTGCTACGTCCTCATCTACGAGAAGAAGATCAGCAACCTGCCCGACCTGCTGCCCCTGCTCAACAAGGTGGCCACCGGCGGCAAGCCCCTGCTCATCATCGCCGAAGAGGTCGAGAACGAGGCGCTCGCCGCGCTGGTCGTCAACCGCCTCCGCGGCGTGCTCAACGTCGCCGCCGTCAAGGCGCCCGGCTTCGGCGACCGCCGCAAGGCGATGCTCGAAGACATCGCGATCCTCACCGGCGGCACCTACCTCGCCGAGGATCTGGGCCGCACGCTCGAGTCCGTCGAGATCAGCGAGCTGGGGCGGGCCAAGAAGATCGTCATCACCAAGGACAGCACGACGATCATCGAGGGCGCCGGCAAGAAGAAGGACATCGCCAGCCGGGCCGATCAGATCAAGGCCCAGCACGACAAGTCCACCAGCGAGTACGACCGCGAGAAGCTGATGGAACGCCACGCCAAGCTCACCGGCGGCGTCGCGATCATCAACGTGGGCGGCGCGACCGAGCAGGAGATGAAGGCCCGCAAGGACCTCGTCGACGATGCCCTGCACGCCACCCGCGCCGCGGCCAAGGAGGGCTACGTGCCCGGCGGCGGCGTCGCCCTGCTCCGCACCATCGAGGCCCTCGAAGCCGCCAAGAAAAAGGCCAAGGGCGACGAGAAGCTCGGCTTCGACATCGTCATCCGCGCCGTCGAGGCCCCCTCGCGACAGATCGCCACCAACGCCGGCTACGACGGCGACCTCGCGGTCGAGACCATCCTCGAAGAGACCGGCGCCATCGGCCTCAACGCCGCGACCGGCGACTACACCGACCTGGTCAAGGCCGGCATCATCGACCCCGCGCTGGTTGCCAAGAGCGTCATCATCAACGCCGCCAGCGTCGCCGGCCTCATGCTCACGACCGACGTCATGGTCAGCGAGCTCAAGGACGACGCCGAGGTCATCACCGGCGCTGTCAGCTGATCTGCATCCCCTCTCCACCCCCTTCCCCGTCGGGGGTGTTCGCCTCCCTTTGGGGGGTCGGAGGGGGTCGTAAAGACACACCGGGCCCCGCCGGGAAACCGACGGGGCCCGATTCATGCCCACCACCCGCGACTACTACGAAGTGCTCGGCCTCGAAAAATCCGCAGACGCGGACGAGATCAAGCGCGCCTACCGCCGCCTCGCGATGAAGCACCACCCGGACCGCAATCCGGGCGATGCCGAAGCCGAGGCAGCGTTCAAGGAGGCGGCCGAGGCCTACGAGGTCCTCTCCGATCAGGAGAAGCGCCAGCGGTACGATCAGTTCGGCCACGAGGGCCTGCGGGGGCGCGGCGCCGCGGCACACGACTTCAGCCGCATGAACGCCGACGACATCTTCTCGATGTTCAACGACATCTTCGGCGGCATGGGCGGCTTCGGCGGTAGTGGAGGCGGGGGCGGACGCGCACGGGCCCGAACACCCCAGGGCTACGACCTCGAAACCGAGGTCAGCCTCGAGCTCAAAGACATCCTCGACGGCGCCACACGCGAGGTCGAGTTCACCCGACTCGACGTCTGCGACACCTGCACCGGCACCGGTGCCAAGCCCGGCAGCACGCCGGAGACCTGCGGCACGTGCAAGGGCCAGGGCAAGGTCCAGCAGGCCGGTCTCGGCGGCATGTTCCGCATGGTCACCGCATGCCCCGCCTGCCGTGGGCGCGGCACGGTCATCAAAGACAAGTGCGAATCGTGCCGGGGCAAGGGGCGTATCCCCAAGAAGCGCACGCTGAGCGTGAAGATCCCGCCCGGCGTGCACGAGGGCCAGGCCGTCCGCATCCAGGGCGAGGGCGAGCCCCCGCCCCCCGAGCAATCGCCCGGCGGACAGGGCATCCGGGGCGACCTGCACGTCGTCGTCCGCGTCAAAGAGCACAAGATCTTTGAGCGTGAGGGCGACCACCTGCTGCTGGAGATGCCGATCGGCTTCACCCAGGCGGCGCTCGGCGCGACCGTTGATGTCCCCACGCTCAACGGCAAGCGCGAGCTGGAGATCCCCAAGGCCACTCAGTTCGGCGCGCTCTTTCGCATCGACGGTGCCGGCCTGCCGAACCTGCGCAGCCAGCAGCGCGGCGACCTCGTCGTGGTCGTCAAGATCGAAACGCCGAAGAAACTCAGCGCCAAGCAGGAAGAGCTCCTCCGCGAGTTCGCCGAGACCGAGGACAAATCCGTCCACCCCGAGAGCCACGGCTTCCTGCGCAAGATCAAAGACTTCCTCGGCGGCTAACCAGCCCGAACCCAATGCACACGTGCGGCAACCCACCATGAACAACGCCAACAGCAACACAGAGCCCAATACAGAGCCCAACGCCGAACCCAACGCCGAACCCGGCGTCGAGCAGGTCGAGCCCAAGGTCTACAACCTCGATGAACAGGTCGACACCGAGCGGGCCGAACGTCTCGAAGACCTCGCCGCTCTGGCCCGCCGGGGCCAGCTCGAGGCGCCCGCGGGCGCCGAAGAGATCGTCGAAGCGTTTACAAAAGCGCTCGATGAGCGTGACGAGACCTTCGCGCAGCTCCAGCGCACCGCCGCCGACTATCAGAACTTCCGCCGCCGCGCCGTCAACAACGAGGCCGAGGCCCGCACGCAGGCGACCACCGGCGTCGTCCAGAGCCTCATCCCCGTGCGCGATCACTTCGATATGGCCCTGGGCCAGAAGACCGATGCGGAGCTCGG
>ERZ1740070.2263-NODE-2263-length-11191-cov-3.681124_pt1 | contig 11191 bp, 9 predicted proteins | sample MGYA00581734_ERZ1740070 | MGnify/ENA primary metagenome ERZ1740070 (study PRJEB43018, sample SAMN04849744) | marine metagenome | isolation source: floating plastic debris | place: Pacific Ocean | collected 2008-09-01 | study: EMG produced TPA metagenomics... | reverse complement strand
AAACACCTGAAAGTGTTGAACTAGAGTTTGTCTTAGCAGGCGTTGGCGGACGAGCGGTTGCATTAGTCGTCGACTATGTGATTTTGTGGGGGTCACTTATATTCATTGGTTGGCTCTTGGCCATTATGCTTTCGCAGCTCGCTCAGCTAGATGGCCTGCTGTTTATAGATGTTGATACCCTGGAGCAGTGGACTATCGCCATCATTATGGTGGTGATTTTTGCTTTGTATGTTGGTTACTTTGTTGGATTTGAAACGGCTTGGTATGGGCAGACGCCAGGTAAGCGCTATGCTCGCATTCGGGTGATTCGAGACGATGCGCAGCCGGTAAGGGTGTTTCAAACGACCTTGCGATCGCTTCTCCGCCCGGTAGACGATATTCTCTTTTTGGGCTTCTTTTGCATACTGCTAGGCAAGCGGGAAAAGAGAATTGGCGACTGGCTAGCTGGCACCATCGTGGTGCAGACCGATCCGCGCACGGCAGGGAAAGCCTTCGATGTTTCTGAAAAATCTAAAGAGATTGCGCCGCAGCTGCTAGAAACAATGGACTTTGACCGAGTAACGCCCGACAACTTTGCCACCATTCGCGAATACCTTAAGCGCCGCAGCAACCTAACTCCATCAGCCCGTAAAGAACTGAGCGTAAAACTAGCGCGTACCCTGAAAGAAAATGTACAGCTAGAGTCTCTGCCCGTAGAGATGACGGCAGATACATTCTTGGAAGCAGTGTACTTTGGCTATCAAGAAAGGAAAGAGCGCTAGGGAAATCGGTTAAAGCTACAGACGGTACAATGCGAGTAGCGAGCACACTAGGACTATGTAAAATGCCATCTCCTTTCCCCGGCATGGACCCCTATCTTGAGGGCTATCTTTGGCCTGATGTTCATAGTGCTTTGGCCAGTAAAATTCGCCAGCATCTTACGCCGTTGTTACGTCCTAATTATGTAGCAAGGTTGGAGGTGTATATGGCAGAAGACCCCTTCCCCGAAGGTGAAATCGGCATTCTCTACCCCGACGTTGAGATTGTAAAAACATCTGGGCAATCGTCTGTTCCGCCTCAGCCTATTGCAGATTCTAGTAGCAACACACTAACGATTACGCCGCCAGCAATATCTGTGCCGCTCACTCAATCTGTTTCTGTTCGTTTAACCACGGTAGAAATTCGAGATACGGCAAATAATAAGCTCGTCACAAGTGTTGAAATCCTCTCTCCTGTTAACAAAAAGGCTCCTGGTCTGTTGACCTATCGAAAAGAAAGACAGCGGCTATATCAGGCTAATGTTCATTTACTTGAGCTTGATTTGCTTAGAAGAGGAAGCCGACCCTTTGCGCATCCACGCTTACCGCAGGTGCCCTACTGCATTGCACTCACTCGGTCAGAGGCAAGAGCCACTGAGCTATGGCCCCTTGAGTTAGAAACATCGTTACCTGTGGTCCCTATTCCGCTGAAAGCGTCAGATGCGGATGTCCCGCTGGATTTGCAAGCTGTGCTAGCTGCGATTTATGACGAAGCCGCATACGACCTCACGCTCGACTACCAACAAGTCCCACCGCCGCCCATTTTGTCTGAATCTGAGGCAGAGTGGGTGAAGGCGACCATTCATAAGTCAGCTAATAAGTCAGCTGCTGGGTGAGGCTATCTCTTCTGGATTCAGGTCAAGCCCACGATAAACTTGCTCGATTGGAAAGCTTAAGTCAATGCTGCTGAGCGTGATGGTGTCACCCGCTTTGTTGTCACGAATAAGCCATTCTCCAGCGTCGTTGGGCTTATTAGAGCATCTGGAAAGATGTTTACAAGACTGATATATCAGGAAAACATGCTTTGATTAGTGATGAATAAAGGGTAAGTATCAGTATGATCATCTTTGATGTTTCAAAAACTTTCTCGTAAGGCTTTAGTAAAAGGGGTTTTCACAACCGCTGCTACGTTTGCTGTCGCTAGCGGTGTGGGTATTCCACAGGTAGAGCCGAGTAGCCATACGGCTCACACTTTTCAACTTGATTGGGCTCAGTCTGAGGCTTTGGCACAGTCTGGTGGCCGTGCGGGCGGTGGTAGCTTCGGAGGCTCTTCGTCACCTTCTAGCGGTGGCTCTTCGGGGTCTTACTCTTACAACAGCAGTCCCTATTCATCGGGTGATGGTGGTGGTGTGGTGGTGCTTTTATTACTCGTGCTCATACCGTTGTGCATGATTTTGGATGCTGCAGGCCATTCTAATGCGAGTGCCGATGTATCTGAAAGCGCTGCGACCGTAACACAGCTTCAAGTTGCGCTAAAAGTGACAGATGGAACCGTACAGCAATCACTGAACCGTATTGCGCTAGACATGGACTGGAATTCTTCTAAGGACCTGACTGAAGCATTGACGGAATCAGCTGAACTGCTATTGACAGAGGCTGAGAGCTGCACGCATGCCACTGTACTCTCGTGGACTTTGCCAACGCGATCGCATGCCAGCATGTCGTTTCGGGCAAGGTCCAGAGTCGAACGACAATCGTTCGACGTAGAATCTTTGGTTAATGAGTCGGGCAATATTCACTGCCAGGATGTGATACCCGCTGTTTTAATGACAGCCACAGAGGAACAAACTCACAAGATAGAAGACAAGGTGATAGGCGAAGCACTCGATCAAGATAAATACTTGGTCGTGACGTTTTTACTGGGAACAACTCACCAGAGCCAGATTTTATACGATGCGGGCTCAACTGATGAATTACAGCGTCGGCTAACTCAGCTAGCCCACTTGTCGCCCTTTAGATTGCTAAAGTATGAGCTGCTTTGGTCGCCTCAAAACCAACACGAAACTATCACAGCCGAAGCTTTGGGCACTAAGTACCCTAAGCTGTTGCCCATTGGTGAAAAAAGAGATCCCAAGCTCAGCGAACCCAACAGTCGGGTAGATGCGATCACGCTGCGGGCCTCGAAGGGCGCCTCAAACTAAGCAACGACAGTATGGACGATCGCACTTCAATGAAAATAACCAACAGCACTTCCCACCAACGCCGTAAAAATCTTACAGTAGCCAGTATCGCTTTGGTTGCTGCCGTTGGCGCAGCTTCTACGCTTGCATTTTGGCTGTACTCAGCGAGCAGAAGCAAAATAGGACCCATCGCTTACTTACGCCATCCTATCCGTCAGGAAAATCGCTTCAGCGTTACTGTAAGGCCTGGTAGCAGGCTATTCAACTTGAGGTTTTATCCAGAATCTGACGATGGTTCGGAGGTACTCTTGGCTTCTTCTTTACGGGTAGAAGAGCCAATCGTTCTCTCTTCTACTGCCTCTTCTGACTTATCTAAGCCTGCCGATATACCAGCCTCTACAGTTAATGAGCCTACGATGAATGTATCGTCACCGCTGGAGAATTCTGATGTGCGTGCGCTCACTTTTGATGACGATAGGCTCAATAGGGAAATTATGTCAGTCAATAACTGGCAGTCGCACATTGTCACCGTTGGTGAATCGGTTGAAACCGGGAATGCGATGGCTCACGTTTGGAGCTATTTACCACAGGGCACGCCTGATGGGACTGGCTATGTTGCGAATTTGATGCGAACGTTCGAGCTAGAGCCGATTGCAAAAGCTCGCGTAGATATGGCAGAAGAAGTGGGTGCCTTTGCGATTTCTGGCCAAACGCAAACAGGTGCAAAAATTTGGATAGGAGAGGCGCGATCGCGCGGCATAGAACTTGCAATACCTACTGAATTTAACCATGAGATGAGTGTCGACTCACTCCCCACTGCCCTCACCTTTAGTCCCGATGGCAAAACCCTCGTCACCGCTCATGAGAACGACACTGTATTTCTTTGGGACGCCCAGAAAGGAGAGAAAACCCAACAGCTTATCTATACTGTTCCTTCGCCACCACGTTCTACTTTTGACGGCGCCGTGACCTTTAGTGCAGATGGCAGCCTTGTTGCGATGATAGATTCCTCTGCGATTTATCTGTGGGAAGCCAACACTGTAGAATTGTTGATTACCATTATACTTACTAATTAAGAAGGGACCAACATTTGGGGCAATACTCATAGCTTGGCTATCAGCAACCACAATCAGTGGGTGGTATCTGATGCGGGACACAGCGGCAAGGTCTACTTTTGGGATGTTGTTACAGGTGAGCTGATCAGGATATTAACTTCGCCCACCGGAGACCACTTGGCCTTTAGCGCTGACGATAAACAGCTAGCTGTCGGTTCAGAATTTGGAGAGATTATTTTGTGGGCGCTGCCCGCTCAGCTTAGATAGGATGTGGGACTAGTATGAAGAAGAAGGACTTCCTGCTGATTGGCTGTTCTGTAATGGCTTTGCTGGTGACGCAATGGGTGATGCAGACGCGTAGCATTGAGCCTATAGCTTCCTTACGATTTCCGGTTAGGCCGATGGAGTTGCTGTCTTCGCCGTCGGCTGAAGCGACTATCCGCGAGATTGAGTTCAGTAGTGCTCAAGATTGGCTAGTGGCAAAACACTATGACTCGCGTCTCTCTGGGGGGCAATACGGCCCACTTCAAGACATCAAATAAAGCTACTGGAGAAAGCGCACTATCAGCCAGTGCAAGTATTCTTTGATAGATCTCTTTTACCTATTGATGATATTGCCATAAGCGATAGTTCCCAGCGCCTGCTGACGTTGGGAACCAGTACCCTAGTGCGGCTTCAAGACGCTAATACAAACGAAATTGTTCGCACTTTTACCGGTCTCGATAGTGTTCGGCTTCCTACGCTCAACTCGAACGGTCAACTGCTGGCTGGATTGACCTATCAACCCGCTCAGCGGGCCACCTTTGCACAATCAACTGTTTCACAAGCGATTGCCCAAAGGATTCATCAAGAGAACAACCAAGAGATTGATCAACCGCAAGAGAACAACCAAAGTCGTGATGACGATGCGCTAGGCCAGTGGCAGGTGAAGGTGTGGAATGCGCAAACTGGTGATTGGCAAGCAACGCTGCTGGGGTTGGCTGAAGGTGTGGATGAGATAGCGTTTGGGTTGGGAGATGAATTAGCGATCGCATCTGCTAACAGCATTCAGCTATGGAATGCCAACACCGCTGAGCGGGTCTGGAAAATTACGCGTCCGGCACTCCTCAAAGACTATCTTCCATTTTCAGAGAAAGCTTCTCCTAGCGTCAAAAGAAGAGCTGCCGCTCAGGCGGGGACCCGGCAGCTTCTGTTTCATGAAGAGGGTTCTCAGCTGACGGTGAAAACGTTTGCGGGTAGCCTGTACGAACTGGATGCGGCTACAGGAGCGCTGACGAATTATCAACAGCGCGATGATTTTGGCTATGCGGTGGATCGCTCTTCTGGGGTGCGTGGTGCTACTAAGCTGACGATTGAGCGGTCAAAAGTTTTGAATATTTGGAACAAAGTTCAAGGTGAGTTTGTGCTGGCGCATACGCTCCCAATTGGCCACGGTGGCCTGCCTCGTTTGTTGCTGAGCCCGGAGGGCGATAGGTTTGTGGTGAGCTAGGGAAAGAACTCTGTAGGTACTTATGCGCTGACGATTGGCGATGCGATCGCAGGTAAAGTCACCCATGCCCTCACTATCAATGCTCAAATTGACGATATGGCCTTTGCTCCAGATGGCAATACCTTTGCCTTTGCCAGCGAAGAAGACGGCAGCATTCAGCTGTGGGATGCCAACAACGGCAAAAAGTTAATTCATTTCAACAAAGACCAGACTGTGGCTGATCGGCAATCACTGCTGGCCTTTAGCCCAGACGGAACGCGGCTGGTGAGCAGTGGCCGCGAGAAGGTAAAACTATGGGCCTTGCCTAGTGGAGAGCTACTGCAAGACTTTGAGCCGAAGGGACGCGCCGGTCGACGGCCTTGGCGAGAGTTTGCCCAGCCTGTGGCTATCAGTTCAGACGGTGCTTGGATTGCAACCGTCGCCGAAGACCCAAGATATGACTACAACCTCAAGCCCACAATATACATTTGGGATGCGCTTACGGGGCGGCAACTGAGAGCGATTCAGCGGCGTGACCAATCTGGCCTGAGTGATATTGAATTTAGCCCTGATGGTAAACAGCTCTTAGTCATCGGCGCTAGGTGCGGTCTCTATGACTGCGAGCGTCAGTTGCTTGTGTGGTCGCTGCCGCATTAGCTGCCGCATTAGCTGCCGCATTAGCTGTGAATTCGCCGTGAATTTGCCATGGGCCCATCACAAAACGCGACTCATTTGCTTGCCCGTCCGTAAGGCGCTGAAAATACTGTGTGTGTAAAAGTACTGACAGTAAAGAACTAATATCAAGCGCTAATATTTCTTGACGGTAGCGAATCAAAGATTCTACGGTGAAAAAGGTCACTTAGCGTATCGGCTTCCTGCGTATTTCTGCTTACATCGCCCGGCACCAACCCGGACACCAACCCAGACATTGGCCCCGCCCAAAATTTGCCCATGAGCACTCCACTTCTCAATCACCGCTATCGCGTCCTCAAGTCCTTGGCCGAGGGCGGCTTTGGCCAAACGTTTTTGGTAGAAGATACGCAAATGCCTTCCCGGCGGCAGTGTGTGATTAAGCAGCTAAAGCCGATGAACGATCGGCCTGAAGTGTTCAAAATTGTGCAGGACCGCTTTTCCCGTGAGGCCGCAGTGCTGGAGGCTGTAGGGAAGGGCAGTAGCCAAATTCCTGACCTGTACGCGTACTTTGAAGAAGGCGGACAGTTTTACCTAGTTCAGGATTGGATTGAAGGCGAGCCGCTGGTGAACCTAGTCCAGGAAGATTGGCCGGAAGATAGGGTGCGATCGCTCCTCCAAAGCGCCCTCAAAGCCCTCGCCCATGTCCATCGCCAAAACATCATCCACCGCGACATCAAGCCCGACAACATCATCCTGCGCAAGTCGGACGACTTGCCCTGTCTCATCGACTTTGGCGCAGTGAAAGAGTTGATGAGTACTGTTGTGCGCCAGTCAGGCGCGACCCAAAGCTCGCTTGTGATTGGTACGCCGGGCTTTATGCCGCCCGAGCAAGCTGCGGGCCGTCCTACCTTTTCGAGCGACTTGTACAGCTTGGCGATGACGATGATCTTTTTGCTGACTAATCGATCGCCCGCCGAACTGCCTACCAATAGCCACACAGGCGAAGTGCTGTGGCAGCAGTTTGCCCCAGATCTTGACGACCAGTTGGCCAACGCCCTCACCCGCGCTGTGCACCCCTACACCCAAAATCGCTACCCTACTGCCGCCGATATGCTGGCTGCGGTCGCTAGCAACACTGTAGAGCAGCGCCCCACAACCCTGGAACAGCCAATAGCGGTAGGTTCTCAGGTGCCCACCGTTGCTGCTGTCGCGGGTGTGGGCGGCGCAGTCGCTTCTTACGCCTCGGGTGCTGCGCAGGTGACCTCTCCTAATACGGTTGTGAGTACACCATCGCCCGGCAGTGTTTCTCCTGTTTCGGCAGCATCGTCGGGTTTGCCGTGGAAGCAGGTAGGCATGGCGGCAGGCGGACTGTTGCTAGCAGGTGGTGTGCTGTTTGGTATTCGGCCAATGCTCTCCTTTGAAAACAGAGCTTCTGTGGCGCAGGTAGAGAATTTCCCAGAGGTCATCCAGACGCTAGAAAGCACTTTAGAAGAGAGTCCTGATGATACGGAGGCTCAGCTGCAGCTATCGGATAGCTACCGCGAAGTGGGTGACTATGAGGCGGCTTTGGCACAGGCAGAGTCTGTGCTGTCTCAGGAGCCTGACAATGCGAGGGCGCTAATGGCGAAAGGTAAAGTGCAGTTTGCTACGGGTGATTATCAGGGTGCGATCGCAACCTTCACAACCGCTACCGACAGCAACGGTGGCAGCGCCGAAGCCCTGGTAGAAAGAGGTAATGCCTACTACGAAACGGGAGAATATGACGAAGCTGTCGATGACTATCGCAGCGCGCTGCAAAAAGACCCAGACTACGCCCAGGCATACCGGGAGTGGGCTTCGGTCAATGTCGTGCGTGGCAATCATCAAGAGGCGCTGCAAAACTTGGATTTGGCGATTGAAAACGGCGACGAATCTATTTTGGCCTATACCGGTAGAGGTAATCGGAAGAGTGATTTGGGCGATCGCGCGGGTGCTGCCGAAGACTGGAAAAAATCTAGCGAACTGCCTGCCAGTACGGCCAGAGAATATTCTGCCAGGGGCTTTTCCAAATCACGGCTCAATCGCAAACAAGACGCACTTGACGACTACAACCAGGCGTTAATTGTGAATCCTAACAGTGTCAAAGCCATCATTAACCAGGCTTACCTGAAGTATGAATCGGGTGAGCTAGAACAGGCGCTTTCGGTTATAGAAAATGCCTTGAGTGTCAATCCTAACTCCACCACGTCGCTCATTCTACAGGGCGAGATTCGCTCCAACAGCTACCCAGCAGACCAGGAGGGTGCCATTGCTTCCTATAGCAAAGCCCTCGATGTGAATCCAAATGACCCTGATATTCTCAATAACCGCTGTTCTGCTTACTTTGCCACGCAGCAGCTAGAGTTGGCCATAACTGACTGTGATCGAGGCTTGCAGGTAAACCCACGCAGTGAGGCGCTTTATCTTAGCCGGGGCAACATCCGGCTCACTCAGGAAAACTACAACGGTGCCATCCAAGACTACAGCCGTAGCCTAGACATTATAGAAGAGGCCGGGGGCAATCCGTTTAGAGAGTCCAGTATCTACTCCAATCGCTCCAGCGCCCGCTTTAACTTGCAAGACCTTAACGGTGCACTGGCCGATATTAACAAAGCGCTAGAGCTCAACCCAGGCGATGCTTCTGATCTGTACAAGCGCGGATTAATTAAGGCCTCGCTCAACGACAAAGCGGGTGCTAAAGAAGACATGCAAAAATCAGCTGATACCTATTTAGAAGAAGGCAGCACAGAAAACTACAACAACGTTTTGTCCACCATTGAGCAGCTAGGACTATGACTTCGCCAGCGCTCCTAAACTACCGCTACAAAATTATCGAAGCGCTCGCTGAAGGAGGCTTTGGTAAAACCTTTTTGGCTGAAGATACGCAGATGCCCTCAAAGCGGCGCTGCGTGATTAAGCTGCTAAAGCCCGTGAGCAGTCGGCCTGAAATTGCGCAGATTGTGCAGGAGCGCTTTACCCGAGAGGCTGCTGTGCTAGATGCGGTGGGTAAAAATCAAGGGCAAAATCCGACGCTGTAAGCCTACTTTGCTGCCAAGGGGCAGTTTTATTTGGTACAGGAATGGATTGATGGGGAGCCGCTACAGGTGGCAGCGCACAAGGTGCTTTCACCAGAGAGAATGCAGCAAGTGCTGAGAGATTTGCTGCCTGCGATCGCACACGTACACAGCAAAAACGTCATTCACCGCGACATCAAACCCGACAACATCATCATCCGCAAAGCCGACCAGCAGCCCTGCCTTATCGACTTCGGCGCAGTCAAAGAACTCATGAGCACCGTCGTCAGCCCGGCGGGCATGCCACAAAGCTCCATCGTCATCGGCACCGAAGGCTACATGCCCCAAGAGCAAGCCGCCGGACGCCCTACCATAGCCAGCGACCTCTACAGCCTAGGCATGACCGCTATTTGCGTGCTCACCGGCAAGCACCCCGCCGCCATCCCAGCAGATAGTCGCACCGGTCAACTCCTATGGCAGCAGTCCCTTCCTACCACTGGCCCCACCATTAGCCCCACGTTTGCCAGCGTCCTTACCAAGGCCATTCATCCCTATCCGCAGCATCGCTACCACTCAGCCGCCGAAATGCTGACTGCTCTTACGAGTCCTGCCGCCTACACTCATCCACCCCATCCAAATTTCACCGCAGCACCGCCCCTACATGCTGTCCCTGCTTCCCAGCTGTCTATACCGGCCCCAGACGAATCGGCTCCAGCAAGCGTCACAACCATAGGCTCGTCGGTCGCAGGTCCCCTGCAAAGTTCTGCTTCTGCGCCCCTAGCGCCTACCAAGCCCTTCCCGACCAAAAGCGCCGCCATTGCCGCCACTGCTTTTGCCATAGGGGCAGGCATCCTCGTTACTGTGCGCCCAAAACCTGCCTTTGAGTCGGCTACAGCGCCTACCAATCCGCAGACGGTAACTGCGTCGACAAAAGATAGCAGCAGCATCCCATCTCCTACTGCAGAAGACATTCCTGCAGAGCCCACTACTGCAGAAGACTTTACCGACAGAGCCACCCTGCTGTACGACCAAGGGCGACTACAGCAAGCCTCTCAAGATGTAGAGGCTGCGCTGGAAATAGAGCCCAATACCATAGCCGCTTTGATGCTCAAAGGAGACATTTTGGTGAACCAATCGCGCATAGACTTACCGGGTGCGATCGCCGCCTATACCCAAGCCCTCACCCTAGAACCCAACAACCCAGACCTCCTGCAAAAACGCTGCACCACCCACCAAAACAACAATAATTTGGCCCTTGCTGAACAAGACTGCACTCAACTCCTCACCCTCACCCCCAATAATGCCCTTTTGTACGACCAACGCGGCGATATCCGCAACGCCCAAGAAAACTATCTAGGCGCCATCGCCGACTACACTCAAGCCATCGAAATTAACGAACGCGAAGGCAACCCCGCCGCCACCCAATCCATCTACTACAGTCGCGCCCCCGCCTACAGCGCAAGCGGTGCCCCCGCCAAAGGCTTAGCCGACTTCGAGAAAATGCGAGAACAATAGAAATGCTCCTACACCACCGCTACAAAATCATCCGCGATCTCGCCGAAGGCAGCTTCGGCAAAACCTTCCTCGCCGAAGACACCCAGATGCCCACCCGACGGCGGTGTGTCATCAAGCAGCTCAAGCCCATCAACGACGATCGCCCCGGCGTTGTACAGCTCATTCAAGCACGCTTTGCGCGCGAAGCCGCTGTCCTCGAAGCCGTTGGCCGAGGCCACAGCCAAATCCCCGATCTGCTCGCCTACTTTGAAACTAACGGCCAGTTCTACCTCGTTCAAGAATGGGTCGAAGGCACCCCTTTGAGCGACTTGGTAGATGCTCCCTGGCCCGAAGAAAAAGTACGCGCCTTAGTGGCTAGCGCTCTCGATGCGCTGGCCCATATCCACGCCCAAAACATCATTCATCGCGACCTCAAGCCCGACAACATTATCTTGCGTCAGTCCGACCAACTCCCCTGCCTCATCGACTTTGGCGCGGTCAAGGAACTGATGAATACGGCTGTTGTTCCTTCCGAATCTCAGGCGAGTTCTGTTGTTATTGGCACGCTCGGCTTTATGGCCCCCGAGCAAGC
>ERZ1740070.2262-NODE-2262-length-11192-cov-5.604921_pt1 | contig 11192 bp, 13 predicted proteins | sample MGYA00581734_ERZ1740070 | MGnify/ENA primary metagenome ERZ1740070 (study PRJEB43018, sample SAMN04849744) | marine metagenome | isolation source: floating plastic debris | place: Pacific Ocean | collected 2008-09-01 | study: EMG produced TPA metagenomics... | reverse complement strand
GGCTACTCGCTGGTGCGAATGCTGGTTGTGGTAGCGGGACTGGGTGGGTAGGATGCCTGTCCCTGGGCGGACGGCACGCTGGGCGACGCGCTGCTGGCGCCGACGCGGCTTTATGTGCGCCAGGCTTTGGCGGCGGTGCGCGCGGGCGGGGTGCATGCCCTTGCCCATATCACCGGCGGCGGGATCACAGAGAACGTGCCGCGTGTGCTGCCCGATGGGCTGGCGGCGGAGGTGGATCTGGGTGCCTGGGACCTGCCGGGTGTTTTTGACTGGCTGGCGAAGACGGGCGGCATGGCCGAGGCCGAAATGCTCAAGACTTTCAATTGCGGGATTGGCATGATGGTGGTCGTCGAGGCGGGCACGGCAGACGCGCTCAGCGCGCTTTTGTCGGAACTGGGCGAGACGGTGGTCCCGATGGGCCGCGTTGTCGCGGGTGAGGGTGTCGTCTACAAGGGCGCGCTTTTGTGACCACCCAGGTGGCCATCCTGATCTCGGGCGGGGGCTCCAACATGGTGGCCCTGGTCGACAGCATGGCGGGCGACCATCCGGCGCGGCCCTGCCTGGTGTTTTCCAACAATGCGGATGCGGGCGGTTTGGCGAAGGCCGGGGCCCGCGGTGTCGCGACGGCGGTGGTCGATCATCGCCCCTTTGGCAAAGACCGAGCCGCCTTTGAAGATTCGCTGCATGAGCGGCTTCTTGAGGCGGGGACGGACTTGATTTGTCAGGCAGGTTTCATGCGGATCTTCACCGCGGGGTTTGTGGGGCGTTGGCAGGGGCGGATGCTGAACATTCACCCATCGCTTTTGCCGAAATATACCGGGCTGAACACCCATGCCCGTGCGCTTGCGGCGGGTGACACTGAGGCCGGGTGCACCGTGCATGAGGTGATCCCGGAACTGGATGCCGGGCCGATTTTAGGCCAGGCGCGAGTGCCCGTGTTGGCAGGGGACACGCCGGAGGTTTTGGCCGCCAGAGTGCTGGCCCAAGAACACAAGCTTTACCCCAAAGTTCTGCGCGATTTTGTGCAAGACCGGTTCTGAACCCGGGGCGCGCAATCTGAAAGGACGTCGTTAAAGCGCCGAAAATCGAAGCGCTATCTCATTGAAACGCCTTGTTTTATTGATAAATGAGCGGGCATCTGACGAATAGGCGTTTCCATTCCGACAGCCTTGGCATAAGACTGCGGGACCCTGCGGGGCGTATGGTGCGATCCTCAGTGCGCGAACAGCCGAAATGAAAACGATCACGAAGGCCGAAGATCTGGCCGCGTTTTGTGCGCGGGCGGCCACCTGTGACTATGTCACGGTCGACACGGAATTCCTGCGCGAGCGGAGTTATTATTCCAAGCTGTGCCTCGTGCAACTGGCGCTGCCAACGCGTGGAGAGGATGACGCCGTTTTGGTGGATCCGATTGCCGGCCAGCTGTCGCTTGAACCGCTCTATGAGCTGTTTCGCGACACCTCCGTGGTGAAGGTGTTTCATGCCGCGCGGCAGGATTTGGAAATTTTCCACGTCGATGCGGGCCTGATCCCTGAGCCTCTCTTTGACACGCAGGTGGCCGCGATGGTCTGCGGCTTTGGCGAACAGGTGGGCTATGAAACTTTGGTGCGCAAAATCGCGCGTCAGAACCTCGACAAGACATCGCGCTTTACCGATTGGACGCGGCGCCCGCTGACGGATGCGCAAAAGACCTATGCCTTAGCGGATGTGACGCATATGCGGGACATCTATGAGTTCCTTGAGGGGAAATTGGCCCAATCGGGGCGTGCGCGTTGGGTGGCCGAAGAGTTGGAGATCCTCAATGATCCCGAGACCTATATCGTGCGGCCGGAAGATGCCTGGAAACGGGTGAAAACGCGCAACCCCTCGGGGCGGTTTCTGGCGATTGTGCGCGCTCTTGCGGAGTTTCGCGAGACCCATGCGCAAAGTCACAATGTGCCGCGCAACCGGGTGTTCAAAGACGATGCGTTGGTGGAGCTGGCCTCCACCAAGCCTGCATCCATGAAAGATCTGTCGCGCTCTCGGCTGCTGTTGCGTGAGGCGCGCAAGGGGGACATTGCGGACGGTATTATTGCGGCCATTCAGGCAGGTCTGGCTGTGCCCAATGACAGTTTGCCAAGGCCCGACCGGACGCGTGAAAAACTGCAGGTGAACCCGGCGCTGGCAGATCTGTTGCGCGTTCTGCTCAAGGCCAAATCAGAAGAGTATGGCGTTGCGGCCAAGCTGATCGCAAACGCGGCTGAGCTTGATGCGATCTCAGCAGGTGAACGGGATTTGCCGGCGCTCAAAGGCTGGCGCAAGGATGTGTTCGGGGCAGATGCATTGCGTCTGTGTGACGGGCAGATTGGTCTGGCGGCCAAGGGCGGCCAGATTATCGCGGTTGATCTTTAGAGCGCTCGTCGCTTCCTTCGGGCGCGTCTCGCTTATGCCAGGGTCTAGCGGCGGCTGCTGCGTGTATTGCGACGGGCGACGACCTGCACCGTACGGATCTGTTCCAATTCCTGCACGCTGAGGGGTGTGCCCGCCTGTACCCGGCGGGTGCGTTCAGGGCCTTGCGCGGTCTGGATCGGCTGCAGCGCGCGCAGTTCAAAGGTCATCACACCATCAACGATAAAGCCCGGCTCACGCGGCACAAGGCGCACATCATAGGCGCCTTGCCGCGTCGTGACGCCTGAGACAGAGACGATCGCCCCGGTGGTGGTGCGTTTGACGTCGAGCGAGGTGACCTGATCGACCAAGGTGCCCAAATAGGGGCCTTCGTCCTCGTCGTCAAAGAGGCTGATCTGATCCGCCACGCTGGTGGAGCGGTTGGTTTTGTTCTTGATCTGGCTTTGGCGGCGTTCCCCGATCAGCGGGTTGACCGGCGTGACAGTGCCATCGGCATTGACCACGGTTTCGACCTCATTGTCCGAGCTGGTGCTGGAGCCAAACCAGTTGAGTGGGTTGATCCGCGATTCGCGCACCGTGCCGCATGAGGCCAGGGCAAAGCTCAGAACAATCGCGATCAGCAGTCGACAGCGCATAGGTTAACCCCCAGATTTTCACCGACGCAGACCTACCCTATCACGGCGGGCTTGAAAAGTGGGGGCTGGACCTCGGGTCAGACCGCGCCTAGGTCTGGGCCAGACGAGTGAGAGGCAACCCCCGTGGCGCAATCAGCATTTGAAGAGATCGTGGAAGATTTCGAGTTCCTCGAGGATTGGGAGGATCGGTATCGTTACGTGATTGATCGCGGCAAGGCGATGGACGTACTGGATGACGCGCTCAAGGTGCCCGCGACCAAGGTGGATGGCTGTGCCAGTCAGGTCTGGCTGCATCCGCGCATCGAGGCGGGCGTGTTTTCCTTTGAGGGCGACAGCGATGCCATGATCGTGCGCGGTCTGATTGCCGTGCTGAAGGCGCTTTATAACGATACGCCTGTGGGCGATGTGGTTGGGGTCGACGCCGCGGCGGAGTTGGCCCGGCTGGGGCTCAACGATCACTTGTCGGCGCAGCGCTCCAACGGTCTGCGCGCCATGATTGAGCGCATCCGCTCGGTGGCATCTGAGGCGGGCTGACGCACAGGTCACCGGCTTGTGTATCGCGGCGCGGCGGAGTTGGGCTACACTTTCCGAAAGACCAGACCGGAGGCCCCCTATGTTGACCCGCATTATATCGCTTTTCCTGATCATGGCGCTAAGCTGGCCCGCCTTGGCGCAAGAGGCGGAGACGCCGGAGATCACGCCAGAGGCCGCACCAGACGCGCTTTCTGAGGCAGAAGGGCCAATGACCTATGAAAAACTGGGGCGGATCATCTTTGCCCTCGACCCCGAAGCACAGCCACAAGGGCCGGGTTTTGTGCTCAGCATTGCGGAGGTGACCGTTTTGGTTGTGGTGGACCCAACCTCGGACAGAATGCGCGCGATGGTGCCTGTGGCCGATGCGGCGGATCTGAGCGAAGCGGATCTGATGCGCATGATGCAGGCCAATTTCGACAGTGCCCTGGATGCGAGATACGCGATTGCCAACAACACGCTATGGAGCGCGTTTATCCATCCTTTGTCACCGTTGAAAAAGGATCAGTTCATTTCCGCACTGGGCCAGACGGTGAACGCCGCGCTGACCTATGGCACGCTCTATTCGGGTGGCGCGATGCAATTCAATGGCGGTGACAGCCCGGGCATTCAGCGCGAGCTGATCGATAATTTGCTGAAAAAGGGCGAAGAGATCTAGACCTTAGCGGCCAAGGCGCTCTTTCACATCGGCGGCGAAATCCTCATAGCGACGCAGGGATTTGACCTCGACCTGCACGTGATTGCCCATTTTCTGCCTGATCGGCCTATCAAAGAGGATCTGGTCGAGCATGTCGGGGCTTTCGACATTGACCACAGCCACGACCCGACGCTCACCCACGATTTTCCAGAGGTCGACCACGACGCCTGCGTCTTTTGCGCCAAGGGCCGCGTCAGCTTCCTCCGACCAGATGGAAAAAAGGCCCTGCTGGCCCATAGCCTCGCTGTATTCGACGGTGAAGTTCAAAAGATAAAGCATGTCGCGCTCCCGCTAAGTGTGATGTTGGGCGGGAGGATAGCAATCTGTTGGGGGGTGTGGGGCTTATCGGGATACGACACAGACGCGCGTTTCAAAGTGCCGTCGGTCTCTCGCGCGAAAAACGGGCGCTGGCCCGCCGCGCAGTCATCCGTCGACCGGCACGCGACTGCGCAACAATCGCCCACACACGACCCCATCCGGGGCCTGACGAACGCGCTTTGACAGAGAAGTGGTAACTTTGACCGGGCGATCCGCTGGTGTGATCAAGGCTGTTGGACGGTGTCTGGGTCGACTGGTTTAACCTTGACCGGTGTCCCGCAAATCGCCCGGTCTTTCGCCGTTGGAATGGGGATTAGCCGCGCAATTTCTTGACGACTATTCCAACGACTGCCTGCACGACGACGCCGGCAATACCGCCGCCGACTAGGTTTCCTGCAAGCGCCCCAATATCCATGCCGCCAGCTGCGTCACCGGTCACACCGCCAAGCAATCCGCCCAGCAATTGACCCCCTCCGACGCCACCCACGGCACCGACAACAGCGTTGAGCACACCTCCCATGTCGGAGCCTTTGACAAGCTTTCCGCTTGCCGCGCCGCCGACCGCGCCCCCCACCAATTGTCCAATGAGTTGTTCCATCTGTTTGTCCTTCCGCCCCTGTCTTCAGGCTCAGCCGTAAATGTCTTCTTTGCCGAAGTACTTGGTCAGCATGTAGTAGATGACCGCGCGGTACTTGTTGCGTTCAGAGCGGCCATAGGTCTCCAGCGCGTTGTCAATTGCGATGTCGAGCTCCTTACCCTCAGGCAGGTTCAACTTGCCCATCAGGAAACTCGTTTTCACGGTTTCCAACTCGGAAGGTTGTGAGCCTGCCACGGTGGAGGCATCGGCATTGTAAATCGATGGACCGCACCCGATGGTCACTTTGGTGAGCAGGTCCATGTCCGGCGTCATGCCGCATTTGGTCTTCAGGTCATCTGCATATTTCGCGATCAAGTCGTCTCTGCGTCCCATGTTTGGTTTCCGTCCCTTGTTATGTGGCGACCACGCTTTGTGGTGGTGTTGATGGGATCGGGAATACGGGAGCGGGACATGCGCCATAATGGGAAAAAACGCGGATGCGCGTCATCTTTGCGACGTGACGGAAGCGCAGATTGCCTAGGGAATCACAATGTACGCGCTTGCATGGACCGACAATCCTGTGAAAACCTTCGTCTATAAGCGGCAAACCGAACGGGACAGGACAGACAACATGGCACAGGGCACCCCTCCACCCAAACCTGATCATCAGGCGCGTGGTGAGTATCTGAAATGGCATACTGAGGCGTTGATCAAGGATCTTGGCTATCTCAAGGCCTGTGAGGTCTCAGGCAAATCCAAGGCCACGCTTGGGCGCTACGCCTCTTTGGCACCAGAAAACTCGGACCGCTACATGCCGGTCAATGTGGTGGCAGAACTGGAAAGTGAGGCGAGCGTGCCGTTCATCACCAAGGCGCTGGCAGAGCTGAACAACATGTCGCTGGAATATGACAGCGACCGGGAAGATGCCTCAGGCGCGCTCAACAGTGATGTGATCAAGCTGTCGCAACGGTTTGCGACCTTGATGGCCGAGTATAACCACTCAATGGAAGATGGGGTTATCTCACTCAATGAAACAAAGCGGCTTTTGGATGAAACCAATGCGTTGCAGCAGGTGCTTCTGGACATGCGGTTGCATTTGCAAAAGCCGGATGGCTGAAACTGAAGTGGGCCGAACGCAAGCATCCGACCCACCCCTACAAAGCGAACTTTACTGGTTACACCCGGCACAACCCCATGCCGAACTCGATACGTCAAAGTGCGCCCTTACACACGGACCAGGGCAGCGGCCAAGGGCCGTGATCTCTGAGGTCCGTATGCCTGGGATGGACGTCCCCCCCCAAGCTGATAAACACATATGCAGTGACGGGCGGCCCATTAATGGGAAAAAACGGCGAGGCGCGTCACATCTGATGTCGGTGGTGCATCGCCGTAAAAAGGGTGGACGCGCGTGATTGATAACCTCAAAGCCCATGGCGAGGCAGCGCTTGAGACGCTGCTGACCTGGATCACCTCACCGGCGGCTTACGCGCAGTTCGGCCTGCTTGTGCTGGCCTATATTCTGGCGGCACTGCTGTCGGCCTGGCTGAAGCCGAAACTGACACGGTTGCTGACGCCGCCCACCGAAAGCGAAACTTACCTGTCCAAGGCCCGGCGGTTCACGCTGATCTTTGTGCCGCTGTTGTTGCCGGTCATGGCTTATGGGTTCACGGCCATGGGCGAACAGGTGGTGCGCTCTGTCTTTGACAGCGGGGCCGTGATCGCGCTGGGCAAGCGGGTGTTCATCTTCATCGCCGTGCGCCGGTTGGTCAAAGACATCATTTCAGAGCCATTCCTGAAACTGCTGGGCCGGTATGTCGCTATCCCCGCAGCCGCGCTTTACGTGGTGGGCCTTTTGGATCCGGTGACGGCCTTGCTTGCGGCCAACGGGGTGTCGCTGGGCACGATCCAGTTCTCGTACCTTGCCATTTTCCGGGCCGTCATTGCCGGATCGCTTCTGTTCTGGCTGGGGCGGTGGTCTGCGGATCAGGGCACAAGCTATATCCGCGCGCAGGATACCATGCGCCCGCCCACGCGGGAATTGGCGGCCAAGGCGTTTGAACTGGGCGTGTTTGCCGCCGCCGGTCTGATCTTGCTCAACGTGATGGGGCTGGACCTGTCCGCGCTGGCGATTTTGGGCGGCGCGGTCGGTCTGGGCCTGGGCTTTGGTCTGCAAAAGATTGCGTCGAATTTCATCTCGGGGATCATCCTGCTGCTTGAGGGGCAGGCGACGGTGGGCGATTTCGTGGAGCTTGATGGCGGCGAAAGCGGGACCATCGTAAAGATGACCGCGCGGGCCACGATCCTTGAGACCTTCGATGGCAAGTGGATCGTCGTGCCCAATGAGGATTTCATCGTCTCGCGCATCGTCAACTGGTCGGATGCGGGATCGGGCAACCGCTATGAGGTGGAATTTTCCGTCAGCTACGACACTGATATCAACCTGGTGCCCGACATCATCGTGGAGGCGGTCAAGAAACATCCCGCCGTGCTTCTGGAACCAGAAGAGCCCGATTGTGAGTTGCGCGCCTTTGGCGACAGCGGGGTGGAATTCGGCGTGGAGTTCTGGGTCGAAGGCATTGATGACGGTAAGAATCGCTATACCTCCGAGGTGCGGTTCCTGATCTGGAACGCGCTCAAAGATGCGGGCATCGAAATCCCGTTCCCACAGCGCGAGATCCGCTATCGCAGCGAAAATCCCAACTTGGCCAAAGCGGAATAGGTTTGGGCGTTGTGCCCCGGTCTTTCCGTCGTCGTCTAAGTGATCTGTGGTGGATTTTCGTGGGCCATGATCATGTCGAACGTCTCTTGCGTCCACGGCGCGCCTGCAAGGCGTTTGTGGATCTTTCGAGATGTATGAAACTCGCCTTGGTATTTCACAAACAGGCCGAGGTCTTCGCGATATGACCCTTCGCGCCACGACGTGTGACCCCCCTTTAGCCGAACCGAAAACATGATGTAGGGCATCCAATCCATGAATTGCAGGATGTTCTGGTTCGCGAATGAGGCTTTGATGACGCGTTCGATGTTCCAGTGTTCATCCTTGGCGATCCAGTCAGATAGGTGGATGGAAGGATCCTGTTTGAGGTGATGGGTCAAGGTCAGCCCGCTCAAAGCGAGATGTGAGGGCAGGACAATGTGTCGATCTGTAAGGCCGAAATACATCTCGCCATGGGGCACCCAAAACCGGCCTTCCGGCAGAAGCGTGAGCGGTGGATGCGGCAACCTCCAGACGAAATCAGATCGCGTGACAATGATATGGGTGTACGCGTCCAGCAGGTTCAGCTTTTGCAATTGCGCCCTGAGAAACGCCCGAAACACCAGCAAGATACCCGCCGAACCGGAGTGTTTAGGCTCTGTTTTGATGCCGCCAAGCCACTGCGAGGGAAGGCGCGCCCAATCGCGCCAGTTGGGATGCAGGCCGTCCTCATAAGTGTCCAACCCGTCGCCCCAATCGTCATATTCTGGGCAGGTCCAGACATATTTGGCATGGGTGTAGAACGAGTTTGAGGGGTCTTCACGCGGCCCCTCAGACACACACAAGGCAAGGTCCGCGCCGAGCGCGTCGAGAACATGTGCTTTGAAGCTTTCAAACGTGGCCTCATGCGCCCGTGTTTCGCAAAGGATGACGACAAGCGGTTTTGGCGGGGTCAAAGGCATGCTCCGAAAGAGATCAGGTTTTCGCGGCGATCTGATCGTGAATCCAGCGATACGTGATCTCTAGCCCGTCCGTCAAAGGCGTCGACGGCTCCCACCCGGTCAGGGATCTGATCAGGGTGTTGTCACTGTTACGTCCGGCGACGCCCTTGGGCGCGTCCAGGTTGTAGCGGCGGGTGAGGTGCGTGCCCGCGATCTCTTCCACGCTGTCGACCAACTCATTGATTGACACCATATGCGCACTGCCAAGGTTGACCGGATCTGAATATTCCGTCGCTTCAAGCCGCCAGAGACCTTCGATGAAATCATCCACAAACATGAAGCTGCGCGTTTGGGAGCCGTCGCCCCAAATTTCGATCTCGCCCGACCCACGGAGCACCGCTTGCGCCACTTTCCTGCAAATCGCCGCCGGAGCCTTTTCCCGTCCGCCGTCATAGGTGCCATGCGGGCCATAAACACCGTGAAGTCGCGCGACACGCGTTTCCAGCCCAAAATCTTCACGGTAGTGGCGACACATGCGTTCGCTGAACAGTTTTTCCCAACCGTAGCCATCCTCGGGGGCCGCCGGATAGACATCATCCTCCCTCAAACCCGCACAGTCTGGGCTGGACTGGTTTTCAGCTTTGTAGACGCAGGCCGAGGAGGCAAAGAAGTAGCGGGTCACCCCGGCCTCCAACGCGGCGTGCAGAAGGTGGGTGTTGATCAGCACCGAACGCATGCACAGCGCCTTGTTAAGTTCGATAAAGCCCATTCCGCCCATGTCACAGGCCAGATTGAACACCCGTGCCACGCCGTTGGTCGCGGTTGCGCACTGCCCGGGGTCTCTGAGATCCAGCACGCGATTGTCCGCAGTCTCATGCTGTTGGTACCATTGGTCGAGCGGTTTGATATCGACCGCCCTCACCCGCACCCCGCGCGACAACAGGTCGGCCACCAGATGTCCACCAAGAAAGCCACCACCGCCGGCAACCAGCACAGTTTCTGCATCTTGCGTCACTGCATTCATCCCCAATCAACGCGACCGCGTGATGGGACGTCTTTGGGCGTCCTTCGCCGTCAAGACATGTGGCTACCCAGTTTGGACCGGATCGGAAAGGGCAAACTCTACCCAAAGTCGCGGTTTGCGCGTCGGCTATCTGCGCGGATCGATCGCCTGCACTCTTGTCAACACGGCGAGGCTCGCCTATACGCCGCTGTGTCAACGCGGCACACCAGACCGCGACACAGAAGCAGGGGCCGGGAAAACTCGCGGCCCTTCGTTTTTTTGTTAGCTGGTGTTGTCTCAGACCAACTTGAACCTGAAAGACCGGTGGATCCAACCGCCCGGCCTGAAAACTTGAGAAACTAAGGATAGAAACGCCACATGGCTCAAAACACATCGATGGAGGAATTCGAAGCCCTCCTCAACGAAAGCTTCGAAATGGACACGCCCGAAGAGGGTTCAGTTGTCAAAGGCAAGGTCATCGCCGTAGAGGCCGGACAAGCCATCATCGACGTCGGCTACAAAATGGAAGGCCGCGTCGAACTCAAAGAATTCGCAAATCCAGGTGAAGCTCCCGAAATCGCTGTTGGCGATGAGGTTGAGGTGTATCTGCGCGCCGCAGAAAACGCGCGCGGTGAGGCGGTTATCTCTCGTGAGATGGCCCGCCGTGAAGAAGCCTGGGATCGTCTGGAAAAAGCCTATGCCGACGACGCGCGCGTCGAAGGCGCGATCTTCAACCGCGTCAAGGGCGGCTTCACGGTCGACCTAGGCGGTGCCGTGGCGTTCTTGCCCGGCTCTCAGGTTGATGTGCGCCCTGTGCGCGACGCAGGCCCTCTGATGGGCCTTAAGCAGCCCTTCCAGATCCTCAAGATGGACCGCCGCCGGGGCAACATCGTTGTGTCGCGCCGTGCGATCCTCGAAGAGAGCCGCGCCGAACAGCGCGCCGAGGTGATCGGCAAATTGGCCGAAGGCGACGCCGTGGATGGTGTGGTCAAGAACATCACCGAATACGGGGCCTTCGTGGACCTGGGCGGTGTCGACGGCCTCTTGCACGTGACCGATATGGCATGGCGCCGGGTCAACCACCCCTCTGAGATCCTCAACATTGGCGAGACCGTCAAGGTGCAGGTGATCAAGATCAACAAAGAGACGCACCGCATCTCCTTGGGCATGAAGCAGCTGCAGGAAGATCCATGGGATCTGGTCGCCGCGAAATTCCCGCTGGAGTCCGTGCACACGGGCCGCGTGACGAACATCACCGACTACGGTGCGTTTGTTGAGCTGGAGCCGGGTGTCGAGGGCCTCGTGCACGTCTCTGAGATGTCCTGGACCAAGAAGAACGTCCATCCGGGCAAGATCGTCTCCACCTCTCAGGAAGTGGAAGTCATGGTTCTGGAAATCGACGGCACC
>ERZ1740070.2261-NODE-2261-length-11197-cov-9.500359_pt1 | contig 11197 bp, 5 predicted proteins | sample MGYA00581734_ERZ1740070 | MGnify/ENA primary metagenome ERZ1740070 (study PRJEB43018, sample SAMN04849744) | marine metagenome | isolation source: floating plastic debris | place: Pacific Ocean | collected 2008-09-01 | study: EMG produced TPA metagenomics... | reverse complement strand
ACGCGTACAAGTCATATTCTAACTGCGGTGTGGTAATAGTAGAAGACAACTCCCATGACATACTGGTGTATATAAACTTTGTGTGAGTGATAACTCAATTATCAAAATTTTATTATGGGTATGTTAGATCTATAAATTAGGGACCTCAAAGGCCCCAACACTGAACAGCATATTTTTTCGGCAACGATGCCGTTTTGTTTTATTGTTATAACCAACTTTCCAAAAGTTTTAAGACTATATAAAGCATTCCATGAAGCGTTTCTTGTCTAGATATGGGAATCATAAAACTTTGATGCACTCACTATTTATTGATCGATAATGTAAAATATCTGCATATATTATCATGCAATTCCAGTGTTAATCGGTCTTTAAACTTGTTATTTATTATGCTGTTTGTTGTAATAGTACATTGCAGCAGCTTCGTCCTAATCGTCAGAATCTGTTGATGTTCACTGCTGAGCTCATTGATGTCTCATTTTTATTTTTCCTGTTGTAACGATATCTGCTGCTCATACAGGTTATTATGAGCATTTATTTTGTGCTAATAAAATGTTTTCAGACACCCAGGGGAATTTTCTGTACTTAATCTAATCTTGTAGTCTATATTTGAAGTGAAATTGAGAGTATGGTACTGAATAATGACTGAGTAGAGAGTTTGATAACCGCAGCTGTTCTCGGTCAGTGGTCAGACCTTAGTAGCCACCTGTTCAATATGCAAACTAGACAACCCCATTCATCATACAATACGTCAGTATCTGAAAACTGACTTCCAATGAATACAGAAGGATATACATAGGCAATAAACCGCAAATTTTGCTTGATTTAATTGCCGTGTGGACATAACTCCTTTCTTTAATTCAGAGATATTGGAGAATATGGGTTACGATGAATTAAACTCCCTGGCCATGAGATAAATGTGATACTTGTAAGCATCACATTCGTGGTTTGATCTTTTTAGATTGAGTCGTGTGCCCTTTTTTGCGGTAATACAACTCCTTTTAATAATTTGCTTACAGGCGATGTGATACGCAAAATTATATATATCATTGAGATTACATGTAGGTGGACATTTTGTACTTTAGGTGGTTTAGCTAAGTTTAACACCAGGACAGCTGAAAAAGTTCCATTGGGAGAAAAATTTGTACGTGTCATAAGTTTACACCCATTTCAAGGTGTGCTGTGTCGGCATTTGAGGTGTAAGTTAGATAATCCTAAATTTCATGACCAAAGCTGTCCAAGCAGCTTGCTGCTCTGGATAGCTGTCGAAATTGAGATTACTTGTCTAACGAAGTCTGTACCAGGAAGTCCATACATAATTTAATCTATCTTTTGGGTTATCTTATCAATATACATGGGGACTTAACTCCTATCACTTTGCAATTCCTATTCTGTTTATTGTTAAGCTATACATGATACAATGATGTGTGACACAGCTGTACAGCATTTGCACGCTTTTTCATGTGACCTTGATTCTGACCAACTTATTGAGATTGTGTAGAGGAAATAAGTCACTGAGAGCTTTCTTGTGTTCATGGAGATAGCATATTTTTGTGCTCAATCTTTGGAGTTTGCCTGAAACCAAGTTGAATAATTCTTTTGAAATTACTGTTGTTGTTAGGATGACAACCTAGCAGTTATGAAAATTTGAGTACATCACTGTATTCATTGTGAGGAGGTCGCGATAAATTCATTGGGGATGCCGGCTACCGACTCTTTCTTCAACAATCAGGATCTATCTATTTTTGAACAAGACAACAATTTTTATTGGGAATTTGTCAAAACCCTGTGAATGTAGAATCACATTCAGGTGAATAAATAATAACAACATTGTTTGACAATAAAAAATGTATGAACATGATGGTGATATAATAAAAGTGCAACATGGGATTAGATTGCAGACTTCTCATGTGAGAAACACAAAAAGTGGTATGTCAAAACTTTTCAGCAGCGCAATAGAATTTATTATTCTATCACACATTGAGCAAAGGGGATTGAAAGCTATCATTGATACCATCAACTATGGAACAGACTTTGTAAAATAGACTAGAATTCATCGTATTCATGTTCCATGCACTGCATTCTCACAACATCAAAAATATGCACAATATGATTATCAAGTGTCATGGTGCTCCATATCATAATACATCGTGTTATTCAATAAACAAAAACGTGACTATGTTCTGGGAACATTTTGGCAACAAGGTAAAAATAGACATGGTTTGAGTATATTTTTGTATTTACAGGTAGGACTGAGCGACTAACTACACTATAGCTACATCAGTGTTATTTTTGCTACTATTCGATGATGGAGATAGTAATGATACACAGACTTGTGATCTGCTGTTACTGTCTTTACTCGGTGATCGTGTCGTTGTGTGACGCCGAGGGGAGTTACCCTCTCGCTCTATAAGACACTCATTAGCCTCGGACCACTGGCACAATGTCTGTGATGTTTGTGTGTCTATAGTGTGCTTAGTGTGAACTGGCGCCGGCGTATATTCACGCTTATTTTTTATACTCGAAGGTGAAGATGAAATAGTCGTTTTTGAAGGACTAATATTCTTTTTGTCATCCTTTTTGACGAAATGTTGCTCTATGAAACTGTGAGCTTTCATGAGTCCTGTTTGACTGTCAGATCGACGGTTATAATCCTCTCTGAGCATTCTCACAGCCATGAGTATAAGGACCACTAATATAAGTCCTCCTGCAATGGGGACGGCAATCACTGCAGCCTGAAACATCAGATCCTCCTCAGATCGGAGTTGTCCCTCTGATCCCGAGTTATCCTCTCTTTGTTTTATAGCCTCTTCTTTTACTGTCTCTTCTGGAAAAATAAAAATAAAACAAATTACAATAATGACTATCCGCTAGTTTCATACAAATTGAGTTGCACATGTCAAGCAGAAAGAAGCACGAGTTTCCGCTTCCGGCTGTAATTTCATGTTGAGGTACTAGGTAGTATGACACAGACTTTGCTGTTTAGTTGGGTGGCCGGTTGTTTTTCTTTAGGTAATCTATAATACCTACTGTGGCAACATTGTAAATAAGAATCAGCATTCCTGGCTGAGATTTGTATACCAAAAACAACATTGCTGAAGGCAAGGTTTGTTTTCGTTGTAACACACCAGCTTGTTAGGAAAACATAGAACATCCTGTTAAAATTTTACTTGTTTGGTAAGTTCTGAGATGGTGATATGATATACTCAAGTGATATATACCTTCATCGATTACAACAGTGAGCAAATATAATGCAACTGGTTGCAATTCCTGCGTGAAAGATGGTTGTTGTGGTGGGTTTTTTTGTCACAAGGTTAACTTTGCCATTAATTTATCAAGTTGAACATCATCGCAATTTTATGACTGCCTTTTCTTATGAATTCATTTCCCCACCATGCATGCTTGGTCGGCGACTCAAGTAGCATAACATTTTGATGTGCTGATATTATCTTCTTGTCAACTGATGATGTTGAACCAATTTAAAATTTCCTTCCACTACTCTGAGCTGTCTGCTGGATAATTTACTACTGTGGCCTCCTTGTGAGATTAATCAGCCTCCGCTCCTCCAGCCTCCCTTCGTACCAAGCTGAAGCAACCTTCAGAGCACTTTAGTCTCTAGTGGTGACATTACTTGACAAGCTAGTGACAGGCTTGGGTCAAACCCTTAACCAGTATGGGTAATGGTGGATCAAACTGATAGTTTCTTGTGGTGCGTTTTTGGTTTATTTAGGTTTATATTGCCATTTAGCTAGAAATTCTCACACCATATTTGCTAGCATTAACTTTATTCCTCACCCACAGCCGACCTTACTTCAGACCATACTTCGGTCATAGTGATGTCAGGCGTGAGTAGAATCTTGTGAGATAAGAGGTACAGGGTGATTGTTTTTCTCTCATGACCTCCCGGTATATGGTACACATTACATTGCTCAGTATGTTATCTTAATCCTCGGCTTAGCTAGAGGTCTTAGCCCCAATACTAACAGTAAACAGACAAGAGCGATTGATACGCCGCCGCTCATCCTATATTCTACTGGAACCTTTCTGAAGGGCCTCATATTTGCTCTGCACTTCAAACTACAGATAGGCTCGATTAATCCCCAACCATAGTCATCTCTCTCCCGTCATCAGCCTAGCCTATGATTCCTGACTGCTTATCGAGAAACAAAACTTTTTCTTGCTGAGCGTCCAGCTTTTTGCTTGAGGCTGGGATTTATGTTTGTCAACTATCATATTCATGTACTGTGGTAATAGCTCAATACATCTGCTTAGTGTTGTTTTGCTTGTATTCACTTTATAACTTATGCATACAGATTTAGAAGCAACCTAATACTGCTGAGTGATCAGGTGGCTTTCTGTGCTACCTGCTTATTTTTGTCCTTACATCGAACATCTCCCAGAGCACTTCAAAGTAAAAAACAGAACTTTTTATGCTGCTGGGCCTTTATTACGCATGTTTAATGGCATTCATGGCATAAATGATTTTCTGAAATACCCCATCAACTCATTAGTTTAATGTGGAACAGCAAGATTTTGAATTAATTTGACACCAGTGTCTCCGCAGTGCAGACAGTGACTGGTTAACACATCATAACAAGCATCGATTTGAGTGCACTGATGACTGACTATAGCACAGAGCTGCACAGTCCAGCTCTCTAACTCTCACACATCCAGGTACCCTCTGAAGAGACAGCGCAGGCCCAATTATTATGCAGATCAGTGAGGAGTTTGTGTGTGTGTAGAGGATTTCCATGTCTGAACACAGAACAATGTACATAAGATAAGGATTTTGTGTCGGCCGTCGTCATATAGGCTGAACTGCAAAGAGCGTATAATCCTAAGAGCTAATGATAGATTGAAGTCGTTTGAGTTTGAGCAATGATAACTTGTGTACACTGTCACTGTCAATATGCAGAAGGCTTACTTAGTCGCCAATCTATAATACAACGTTTGTTGACTAAACTTTGATTCTGGGTTTTTATAATCGACAGGTTGATTTCCCTGCGATTTTTTGATCGTCTATGACTTCGTGTTGTGTTTCCACAAAGAATTGGTTTCCCATGCGTTTGTGGATATGGAGGATTAAAAAATTCATAAACTCTGCCGCCCATTTTGTACTTGGTATTGAATTAGATTTTTCCAAGTTCAAAAAAGTTAATTAATTTTATGATAACCCATTTACTGTACGGGTAACATTGAATGAAAGATTGATCTTTTTACTCGCAGGTAGACACTGTTTAGCTTTGTCAAAATAAATAATTTTGGTCTGTAAATAGCTTCAACTTCAGGCCATATAAACAGTAAATTCTAAAAATAGCACTCCACTGACAATCATAATATTTATGGCTGTCATGCCAGTCTTTTTTGGTTTCCAGAGCAAATACACGTTATTTTGACTTGGTATGAAACATTGGACAGATATTTTCTGAGTGTGGTATGGTAGCCTTACCTGATTTAGATTTGACAGTATCCATGATATCGACTTGTACTATAGGTCTGTCCTGTTTTTCCTTATAGTTACACATATTATCAGAGCAGCACATAATAAGCGACTCCTGTGCAGTGATAGCTTTGACCACCACACCTCGTCCCTCACACATAGTCGAGTCTCTAGTGTTTACCATATCGACACAGCCGTGTTCATCGTCTGACTCTCTGCTACTAGAGGAATCATTCTTCTGTTTGGTATACACTGTGTTGAATTTGGAGTAGCACTGTTCCAAGTGTGACAGGCATATGTGTGTCTTACTACATTCAGGTCTGTTACAGTAACATTCTATTGCACCTGGTGGAGAAAAATAAAATATGTGTAAATAAAATTCAATATTTGGTGGTTTGATTTGGGCGGCAGTTGTCACCAATGCTGTGACAGCTACATATGTTTTGACAGATGTAGGCAGGTGCTCTCCCATACCTGAGCTTAGCATCTACATACTTTGGAGCACCTGACAAGGATTAGTATAAAGATGGATTATTAATTATTTAGGATCTTCGCTCTTTATGGAGAATGGTTTGGCAGTTTATGGTTTTGTATTAAGCATGGTTTTAAGCTAATACCACTAATAATTACGGAATTATATTGTTTTGATGTTGTAGAAATATAACCATCTTTACTGTTTTTGATTGTCTGCTCAGATAATCATAAATCAGGAATGTAGCCAGTGGGATAACAGTGATCATGACTCCGGGTTGGCTGACAAAGGGGCTGCTGCTACCATGATTGTAGAAGATTTACATCTTCTCAGTAGTAATAACTTAGTGGATGTCATTACGGATGAGATACTGTGTGATATACTGTAAAATTATACAGTCAGAACACCCAGTAGAGCCTCCAGCAGAGTATTAATATTTCAGTCCCCTGTCATAATAATACTGAATATTGATATTTTAATGTACAATATCATGAATGACTGGATTGTAATTACTGGCTTGATGGGAAGAATTAAATCGACCATAACATCATACAGATGAAGATCCCAAGACAAAAAGCAACTGCGGCCTTGTCACGGCGAACAGGGTTGATATATTTATGCCTCCCAACCAGTCTCACTTACTCAAGTAAAAACCACAAAGCCAGAAATTAATGTATTGTGACCGACTCGGAGCCTTGTGTCTCCAGTTTTATTGGTATGATAACAGTGAGGTAGTTCTAACGGCCTGCCTCTATATGACTACATTACAGAGCAGGTAATTAGTCACTAACTGCCGTCGCTCAAGTGCCCACAACCAAGACTCTATCAAAACTGATTATCTTGTAGCTGAGAGGTTGTGTGTCTGAATAATTACAGTTCGCAGTCAGCCTCCACTAGGCAGACATAAACATGTACATGACATATTATTGAAACCTAAAACAACAGACTCCGATATCCACACAATCATGTCAGGGCCAATTAGTTTGAACTCTCTAAACAAAATCACTGCCGCTAAACTGCTGAATATTTCTGGCAATGTTCTTCCAATTACTGTGATGTGTTTGTTTAGCTCTGTATTGGGTTATACCTTGATATGAGAATTGGAAGTAAGGTGTGTCATTATCTGATATATGTGGGAGTCTGTCTGTGATTTTCTCAGGCCAGCTCGGTGTACGTATGACTTTTTCTCATGCAGGTCTGTGTGATTTGTAATGAATTTTCAGTTTCAGTGGTTTTTGGATTAGCCCTGTATCTTACTTATCTCATCAAACACTTGACTGTAGAGAATTTTTAGTCAGAAAACACTTGAGCAAAGTACACCATGAACACGAAATGACATGAACATTGCCATCCTAATGTTCCCCCACACCATCAATTCAAAAGGACCCTGGAGCCACAAATTTTAGCCAAGCATAGAATTAAAAACCCTACATAACATGTCTTTACATCACATTTTTACTGTCTTAAGTTATAACGCCCGGGTTGACTATGTCATACTAAATATCGTGTTCGTCGACGTCGCTATGTTTCCTCCTGTAGTTTTCTATCAGGTTTAATAATCACTAGGTTTAGGAACTATAACTACTAGTATATTATTATCCGCAGACATCTTGTCTCTCAAGCATCGGCAATGTAACAAAAGTCCTCCCGATCAGATATCACATACATCTTGCCTCATACCAACTAGACTTGTGTCTGTATGTATGTACACAGTTATATACATGACTACTGTCATCCTCAATATATTAATAAGTTTATAATATAACTACTGAGAAGGCATACAATTACATCACCGCTGCCGCTACATAACGTCGTCGGCAGCAAGCAGCTGATACAGGCTCCAACCTTGGCCTACTGATAGCTATGAGCTGTCAGATATTTCTATATATTAGATGCCGGCCAAGATATTACACAGATTTATACATTGTTATTATATCAAATTTCCTCTGAGAAAACATACAAAGATTAGCGAGGAATGTGGCAAGCAGCTCATCATGTTGTTATTCATGTATGTGCCAAGGTGCTGCCAGTAGACACTCTTGCTGACAGTCAGCCTATATTATGCAATGATTGTTTTATTCCTTTGCACATTGCTGTTTGTCTACATATAAGAATGTCCACCAGGGTTTTGATGATGATAGTTTTATGGATATTTTAGGCAATTACTTTCCTGTGCCAGAGTCATCATGTGAATTCTCAACAAGGCAGGCAGCTCTCAATCATTGATAGTCTGAGTCATTTATTAATGAAGGGAAGCCGCAGTGCAAAACTATATACATGACATCTTCACTGCAGCTAGCATGCTGCCGCTCACGTTTTTATGATAGCTGTGAATTTTTTATCTTTATCACTGGCAGACATTTTACGATCTTCCTATAAAACTAGAGACAACTCAATGATTTTAGGCAAGATATAAAAATAAATATGAGTCTGAAATTTTAGGCACAGGTATTTTGATTATGGAGCAATGGAGCCGAGCAGGTAGGAGGGTTTGGAGCATCAGTCGCATCACTCGTAACATCGTCACAGGGTAATATTACACACAGTATATTCAATTCTTGTCAGTCTACATGTTAACAAATAAAATAACTAGCTTATTAACAAGCTGGCCCCACTGATATCAAATTTCCAGATTAATTTAGAGGCACTAAAATCCGGTAACAGTAAAAATTTGGCTGCTGTGAAGGGCTTATAAAAATGCCAAACACAACACTGGTAGGTATAACAGAAATGTCGTCGCTGGACTCATAAAAATAAATCTCAGCATAAGCTGCCTGGAAAATAACAAAGGAAAATCTGTAGCTTTATTGTGTGGAGCATGGACAAGGCCGGGGATAATCAGTCTTAACTATGTTTTATTTTATACAGCAAGCTGCCTGTGTATTAAATTATAATACAGCCTCAACATAGTTCATAGGGCATGATGTGACTTTATGTGTGTGTATATAACATACAGTATAAATCTAATGTTTACACTAAGGCTTAGAAAATATAAATATTTCAGGAATAGACTGCAGGGCGACTGTTTATATTAACCATGGACTAACATCAAGTCAAGTGCCGTGAGCGCCAGTATTACCTATCATCTAATCGTGTTATACACGCTGCACTGTGTGTGTGTGTGTGTCTGAGGCGGCTTCTACAATGTAGACATTGTTTGTAAAAAACCTCAAGACAGAAACAGCCATACATGGTGCGTAATATTGGCATATTATTAAACATGCTGCCAGTATAAGAATACTGCACTGTAAGTCAGCAGAGTTGAGTTTTCACATGTTGTGGTATATGTGGATCTTTTAAAATAAGGATATTATAGCAACGATTTCAAGATTTAATTTTTCAGAATACTTAAAATAATTTAATCGAATCATGATGAATATGTCTTTTTCTCTGTGATCTCTTGTCACGAAAGCATCTTTGTGTAGACAACCTAACAGCACAGGGTGTGTGATTTTTTCAATAAGATTTCATTATCAATATAATGGGAATAATTTCTCTAATATCTTAATGGACATCTGATGGGTAGAATAATTGCAGTGATGGTTTGTCTGATTATTTCCCTCATTAATAATGGAGTTTGTATATAAATAATAGTCTTTCCTGTGACATTTCTACTAACTCATCCGTATGAATAAAATATTCTACATTATATACACTATGCAGCCCTCAGCGCTCACTGATAATAATAATGAATTGTAAAGCATGTCTGCGGCATCTTCAGTGTAATCTGCATAGCTAGAAGATGATTACCTATAATAGCATTAGGCAGATGGTTTGCTTCTGAGAACTTAATGTTAAGAATTTTAAATGCTGTCGTTGTCTTCAAATTTCCAAAGCACATGGAGACAGGGTATTTTAGTAATTGGTTTAATCTTGGGTCCATTAGTGAATAATAATTGTGGCCTAAATAATATAATGAGGCATAGCGTGATATAGCTCAAAGGAAACAGTGTCATTACATCTCAATATTGGCTCCAGAATTACCGTGACTCGTTCAGTCATATCAATACTGAACTCTGATTTAATTGACTAGTTTTGAATAGAGCCATCAGACGCGGACATGTATGCCAGTGAGAACCAGTCAACCCCACCCCAGGCTGTCCTCTGAACCTAACAGAGGCTCAAACATAAAATATCACTCAGTACTGCAGCCTGCCCTTTGGGTTAAAAACATAAACTTTTTACTGCCGTTGCCATTTTAAAAGACTGACCCCCTGCCTCATTATTGGCTTTGATCTGACCACATGAATCTCTGATAGCTATGGGCTATACAGTTTAGCTAGACCACATTACAATTGTTTAATTTCGCAAAGTGAAACAAATTAGTATTTTGTAGTCAAACATCAACTGCAAACAAAACACAGAGCATTGAGAAGTTGTGCCAATCAGTGTGTCTTGGCATAAACACTCAAAATTCACACATAGGCTAGAGCCGATGTAGGATTTGTAGTATTACACTTTATCATAAAGCTGTTAGGTATTGTTTTTGAGATGGTCAGAGGAATAATATTGTACTCAAGTGTCGTACACGACACCATCGCTGTGGTCCAGTTAGGCACTGAGTAAGGCTCTTCACCTGTGTACTGCCTAATTTGTGTAGCACAATCATGTTATTTAAATTTCAAAGGTAGCTAAACAGTTTGACATTAATGCTTGATACATGATGACACTAAACGCAGCCAAATTCTAAATACATTAGGCTTTATGTTGTATTCATTACATCAATAGGGCTCAACAAGTAAATTTCAACAGCGATTACATTAGTTTTGAGGGGTTTAGTGGGATTTAATACCAAGCTAGATGAATTTACCCCTATATGTGCTTTTGTTAGCAAATGTAGCTGACATTTTGGTATGCATGCCAACTAATCCGATTCTGAAACATCAGGACCCAGTGGCTTTGTATGAAAGCATAGATTCATTTGTGTATAATACACCAGCCAGCATACCAGGCACGGATCAAACTCAAAATCCCCAATCAACCTCGTATTACTTTAATTCATAAACATAAGCCTAAATTTTAAGTCAACCGGTTTTATATTTGATGGAAACCATACAAAAGGAGAGACAGCGTATTATGAATCAGAAAGTCTGGCTCTTGCTGAGTATGGTTATTAATTCCTCGCTACAGACCTCCTTACCTATCCTGCTAAATCGAAAACGATGATGACATAGAAATTTAGATACACAGCGCAGACAACCTTTTAATGTTAATGCTAATGATTTGGAGATGGAAGTGACAATTTTACACACACACGAGATCAAAATAGGTGATGGAAGGCTTTTGTA
>ERZ1740070.2260-NODE-2260-length-11199-cov-3.640704_pt1 | contig 11199 bp, 8 predicted proteins | sample MGYA00581734_ERZ1740070 | MGnify/ENA primary metagenome ERZ1740070 (study PRJEB43018, sample SAMN04849744) | marine metagenome | isolation source: floating plastic debris | place: Pacific Ocean | collected 2008-09-01 | study: EMG produced TPA metagenomics... | reverse complement strand
AGCCAACACCATGGCGCAGGTCGCTGTCTTTCGAGAACGGATTTCCAAGGCTTTTGACTGTCATCACGGTGCTCCTGTCAGGATTTCACATGATCTTTCCAGCCAGGGGCGCACAGCGTTAGAGGGTGCATGCGCGGCACGATTTTCGACAAATCACTGAAAAATATGCGGAATTTTTGGGCAGACTTTATGAAAAATCGTGATTTACGAAAGCTCGTACTTGGCCTGACCCTGATCCAGTGCCGATTGTGGTGCGCATGATCCATGATTCTGGCATCCACGACGCGCTCGCCCTGCAATCGCTGCCATCTGTCCTCCTCGACACCCGGTCGGACAGAGTTCTGGGCATGAACGAGACGGCAGCGGCGCTCTTTGGCCCCAAGTGCCCCGACAACCGCTTTTCCCGGCTGCTGAAAACCGAGGTCGCGCAATTTGCGGTGTTCCTCGACGCGGTTGCGCATTACCGCCATTTTGCCGACCGATCCGTGGAATATCACGGTGCGACGGCAAAGGCGCTGCGGTTGCAGACCTATGGGCGGCAGGTATCGGACGGGCGGGTGCTGCTGAGCTTTCTCGACCTCGACGAACTGGACCGGCGCAATCACGTCGCTGAACAGGAGGCGCACCACCGCGCCGGCCTGACACAATGGCAGAACATCTACCGCTTTTTCCGCGAGGTCGAGGCGCAGAACCACCTGATCCTCGAAGCCGCCGGCGAAGGGATCTACGGCATCAACGCCGACGGCAAGGCCACGTTCGTGAACCGCGCGGCACAGGAAATGCTGGGCTGGTCGTCGGACGATCTGGTCGGTCAGGACCTGCATTCGATCATCCACGGCAAGTACCTGAACGGAGAGCATTTTCCGGCGCACAAATGCCCCATCTACGCGTCGTTTCGGAACGACCAGACCGTGCATGTCGACGATGACGTGTTCTGGCGCAAGGACGGCAAGCCGATCCTGGTCGAATATGTCTCGACACCGATCTATGACCACGGGGTTCTGGCGGGCGCCGTCGTGATTTTCCGCGACGTGACCGAACGCAAGGAGAATGAGCGCAAACTGCGCGAGGCGCTGGAAGAGGTCGAAACCCTGCGCGACCGGCTCGAGCGTGAGAATGACTATCTGCTGACCGAGATCCGCAGCGCCCGGTCGCATACCGGGATCGTCGGTGTCTCGCCCGCGATCAAGACGCTGAACGCGCAGATCGATCTGGCCGCGCGCAACAACACCAACATCCTGGTGTCGGGCCCCGCCGGGTCGGGCAAGGCGCTAGCCGTGTCGGCCATCCACGAGGCCAGCGACCGGCGCAAGCGCCCGCTGGTGCGGGTCTCTTGCGCCGACAAGAGCGTGCAGGAGCTGGAGGCGGAACTGTTCGGCTACCGTCGTGGCGCGTTCCGGGGTGCGACGCAGGACGTCACGGGCAAGCTGATGCTGGCCAATAACGGCACGCTCCACCTGGACGAAGTGTCGGAGATGCCCAAGGAGGTGCAAGGCAAGTTCATGAGCGCGCTGCAGGACCGCCGGTTCCGGCGTCTGGGCGACACGGTGGATCATCCGATGGCGCTGTCGATCGTGTCGACGACTTCGCGCAACCTGCTGTCGGACGTGCAGGCCGGGCGGTTCCGGCAGGACCTGTATTTTGCGCTCAACGTCTTTCCGATCACCTGCGACGCCCTGCGCAACCGACCCGAAGACATCCCCTATCTGGCCAAGCATTTTCTGGAGCGCAGCGTGCAGAAACTACGTCTGCCCGCCACCCGCCTGACCAAGGCCAATATCGCCGCCTTGCAGGACTACGACTGGCCCGGCAACGTGCGCGAATTGGAGAACGTGGTGGAGCGCGCCGCCATTCTGGCGCAGGGCGGCAAGCTCAAGCTGGACCTGCGCACGGTGGGTGCGGGTGATGATGCAACATCCGACGCGGTGCTCACACAGGCCGAGTTGCGCAAACGCGAGCGGGACAATCTGACCCGTGCTTTGCGACGTGCGGGCGGCAAGGTATCGGGGGCGCAGGGTGCCGCCAAACTGCTGGGCCTCGCCCCCACGACGGTCTATTCAAAGCTCAAGGCGTTCGAGCTGGATGCAGGGGATTTCAAGTGATTGGAGCCTACTTATTGATGCATCACCTGCGGTGCGTGACGCAATTATCTGTTTTGATTTAACTTATATAAAACCTCGAGCCTTTGATTCGCACGCCTTTGTGCCGCTCCCGGGGCACCGAGCGCCGCGCGGTATTTCGCGACCGTCCGTCGTGCAATCAAACCAAAGGCCGGCGCGAGCGCCCGCGCCAATGCCATGTCCGACTGCACCGATCCCGCCGCCCCCGCGCCCACCAGCTCCCGCAGCGCCACCTCGCCCCTGTCGCTGGACCGCGCGCCACCCCCCGGCGCTGCAACCGCGAACAGATCCGCGAGCGGCACCAGCCCGCGCGCGCAATCTATCGTGCGGCCCCGCACCGCGCGGCACACGGTTGCAGGATGCAGGTCGGTCGCACGCGCCACATCTATCTGACGCAAGGGGGCCAAACAGGCGGCCTCGCCCCGCAGATATGCGCCCTGCCGGTCGGCAATGGCCTGCCCCACACGCAGGACCGTCACAGCTCGCCGGTTGATGTTGCGCTGCAAGGCACGCGCCCGGTCACGCTGCGCCGCCAGCCACGTCTCGGCCGCGCGCAGCCCTTTGCCGTAATCGTCGTTCAGTGTCACGGCGGGCCATGCCTCGGCCACCAGTTCGACGCGCAGGCCAGCGGGCGCGGTGACCATCCGAAGGTCGGGGCGGCGTATCGGCGCGGTGCGCTAGCAATAGAGCCGCGCAGCGTAAGGATTGAGCCGACGCAGCCGCGCGGCCAGCGCGGGCAGTTCTGACTCCCTGACGCCGCAGGCGCGCGCCACCTCAGCCCATCGCCCGGCGGCATAGTCCTCAAGACGAGCCAGAAACGCGTGCAGTGATGCGGTCAGCGCATCTTGCGCCGCCAGTTGCCGCGCAAAACAGTCTGCAAGACCCCGCGCCGCGATGCCTGCCGGATCAAAGCCGCGCAACCGCTCCAGCACCGGGACCAGCCGCGCAAGCGTCACGCCAAGCTCCGCAGCCAGCGCCTCTGGCGTCGCGCGCAGATACCCGTTGTCATCCAGACGCGCGACCAAAGCCCAGGCGATCTGCGCCTCGCCCGGCGCAAGCTGCATCCGGATCTGGCGACCCAGAACGTCATACAGGCTGGGACCATCTGCCGGGATGTCGCAACCAATGTCAGGCACACGCACGCGCAGAAACGGGTTTTCATCGGCGGCCCGGATCAGCGCCTCCGCGATCTCTGCTTGGTCCATCCCGAGCAGGCGCACACCCTGCAAGGCCCGCGGGCCAAGGCCCGGACGCGGTGCCGGTGTGGTGGTCGCGCGCATACTGGTGCCGATATCGAATGCCATTGGCTGTCCCTCACCCGCTTGCCTCTGCGAGGAGGCTAGCACCGGGCGCGCCGCCGGGCACTTTGGCGTGTGGCACCCCTCCAACCGGGTGCGCGGCGGCCCGGTGCGCAACCCGTTCCGCGGTCTTGTTGCTTGGTCGGTGGTGGCTCTTTCCTCTGGTTGCTGGGGCTGATTCGATCCGGCCGCGCCGTGCATCCGCGTCCTTACTGGGCGCAATTCCCCCCAGTGCCGCGACACTCTTGACCTCACCTCAAGACTTTTCAATGACTTACCCGGGTGGCACGCAAATTGCTGGACCAAGGGCAGGAGAAAGGTTTCCGCCGATGACCCAAGCCAACGGATCGTCCCATGACGTGCCACACATCGAAGACAGTATCCTCGCCTATCTGGCGCGGAGCCCCGATGCGCTGGATACAGCGCGGGGTGTGTGTGACCAATGGCTCAGCGGTCTGAACCCGCGCCCGTCGCAGGACAGTGTCGAGCGGGCGTTGTATCGGCTTTTTCGTCGCGGCCTGCTGGCGCGCGAGACGCATAACGGGGCGGAGCCGCTCTGGTCCGCGCCCATCTCTACGGGAGGGTCCGAGGCATGAGTGCCGCGATCCTCGCCACCTCCGAGACGCTGCGCGCCATCTTGCTGGATGCGATGGTTGCCGACCTCGCGCTGCGCACGGCCTTTCCGCCATTGGGGGCCAGCGTAGTGTCGCTGGCCTCGCCTGACGGTATGGTCGATGCGGCCGAGGCCGGGGTGTCGCTGTGGCTTTATCAGGTGATCCGCGACCCGCATCTGCTGAACCGTCCGCCGCGCCCCCTGCCCCCCGACGCCGTCGAGGCGCGCCCCCTGCCCGTTCGCTTGCGCTACCTTGTGACGCCCATGATGCGCGGCGCAGGCGGTGCCGCCGCACCGGAGACCGACCAGCACGTGCTGGGCCGCATCCTGCAGGCGCTGGATGACCGCCCCATCGCGACCGGCTCCGATCTGCGCGACGCGATGATCGGCACTGACCGCACACTGATCGCACGGATGGAGACGCCGGGCCTCGAGGAAATCGCCCGCGTCTGGGACACGCTGGACGAGGCGTTCCGCCCCAGCATTTGCTACGAGGTCGGCCCGGTCGACATCGTGGCGGGCCTTGGCGATGCGCGCGGTCCGCGCGTGCGCCGGTCCGAGCCCGAGACCCGCGTTGCCACGCCCGCACCGGCGGTGGAGGTGCCATGACCACGCACACCATCCGCAGTGGCGACACGCTCTGGACCCACGTGGTGACGCCTGCGCTTCCGCTTGCCGCGCGCTATCAGGTGATCGCCGAAGCGCAGGTGATTGACGAACTGACGGGCACACCGCCCCGCGTGCCGCTGAACGTGCGGCGCAGCGACATGCGTATGGACACGAGGACTGCCCCCGGCGGGCACGTCGGTCTTGCCGGACGTCCCGCAGCGCTGTTTCCCGATCCGTGGCCCGCGATCACCCCAACCGTTGCGATCCAGATCAGCGCCGACGGCTACCTGCCAACGCGGCTTACCGGGGCGTTGCCGCCACAGCCGGGATACCCTGCGACGTTCCAGCCGCTGGATTTCGGCACGGTCCTGCTGCGCCGTCGGCCCACCGTTATCGACGGGCGTGTGCGCGCCATCGACGGCCAGCCTGTGGGCGGGGCGCAAGTCACCGTCAGCGCCATTTGGGACACGCTGCCTGCCATTTCCGGGCCCGCGCTGGCCGATCTTGGCCTTGGCCTGACGCGGCCCTTGTCCGCGCCGCGCCCGTTGGGCAGTACCGTGACCGCCCGCGCTCTGATTGCCGCCGCCCCGGCCAAGGTGCTGGCGCAAGCTGCGGATGCCGGTGCGCTGCGCATCCGTCTGGGCGACCGGCAAGGGCTGGCCGTCGGCGATGTACTGGCCATCGGGTCAACAGACGCCGCGCGCAAGGACATCGCGACCGTGGCCGCCATTGACCTGACCTCGAGCGCGGATCAGCGCGCCTGGGTCACGCTGGATCATCCGCTGGTCCACGCTCACGGCGGCGGGACGCAGGTCATTCAGGCCAGCCTTGGCGCGCCGGGACCGATCAACCCGACCACACGCGACGCCCTGCCCGGCGACCGCACCGTGCTTGTGCAGACACTCAACGGCATTGCGCCGGGCCCAGCGGTGATCGAACTGGCGGGCGGCGCGACCCCGCCCGAATTGCATCGCCCTGCCCTGTGGCAGGCCACGGCGGATGCCGACGGGCATTACCAGCTGCCCCCGATCCACCGACTGGCGCACCTGACGCTGCAAGCCACCCACGCGACCCAGCCGACACCCGCCACCCGCAACATCACCCAGTCCGGCGCGCCACGCGCCCGGCTTGACCTGAGTTTTTCCTGACACCGCGTGTTGCAATCCACGTCCCGCCCCTGCCAGCGAAGGAGCCTTCAGATGCCTGAGTACCTAGCCCCCGGAGTATATCCCGAGACCGTCGAGACCGGTCCCCGGCCCGTCGAAGGGGTCAGCACCACGGACGCCGCCATGGTCGGCGTGGCCGAGCGTGGCCCGGTAAACCGGGCGATCCTGCTGACCAGCGTCGGCGACTTCGACCGCTGGTTCGGCGGGCGTCTGCCGCTGGCCGATTTCCGCGATCCGGCGGACCCGGACCGCGCGCATTGCTATCTGCGCTACGCCGCAGAGGGCTATTTCGAGAACGGCGGCAAGCGGCTGCGTGCCCTGCGCGTCGCCCCGGACGAAGCGCGTGCCGCCAACGCCACATTGCATGACCGGGGCGCGCCCGGCGGGGGCGATACGCTGCTGCTGCGCCGGGCCGCGCAAGGCTCAGGCGGGCCGGGCGGTCTGCCGCTCTACCTGTTCGACACGACCAATATCGGCAATGGCGACACGGTCCGGGTGGGCGATGGCAGCGCCGCGGAATACCGGGTCACCAGTGCCGCACCCACGGGTGCCAGCCGCCACGTCCCGCTGAACCGCCCGCTGACCCGGGCGCATGGCACGGCCGCAAACACGGTGGCCATCGGCGCGCCTGCCTCGCTGGGCGCGGTCCTGTCGCTGGATGCGAATGTGGCCGCGGGTGCCGCTGTTGCGATCATCGACAGTTCCGTGGACCTGACCGCACAGGCCCTGCCCATCATCGTGCGTCTGTCGGAGAACGGCGAGGTGCATCTGGCCGCGGTTCTGGCCACGGCACCGCCGGTCAACCTGGGCGGCAACCTCTACCGGGTTGTGCTGAACGAGCCTTGCCCGGTGGATTTTACTGCCGCCGCCGCTGTCGATGTGCTGACCAGCAACGCGGTCTCGCACACGCTTGAGGTTGCCGCCGCGCCGGGCGATCCCATCGCCTTTGCCGACACCAACGTGCCCTTTGCCGCCGAAATGGTCGAGTTCGAGCCCGGCACCCCGGCACACGAAGTGCGCGAGATGGGCGAGCTGACCACACTGACGCTGGACCAGCCGGCAACCCGGCCCGCACCGATCGGCACGCAAGTGGCTCAAGTCACACTGGCCGACGATGGCACCGTGACGGCCAAGGCCACAACTGCCGACGCCGCCGCAGGGGCCCGCGTCATCGCCCTTAATGACCGGGTGGGCCTTGTGGCTGGTACGGTGCTGCGCATCGGCGCAGGCCCCGACACGGAATACGCCCAGATTACCGCCCTGCCCGGCGCAGGCGGCGCCGCCCCGGACGCAGGCACCGTGACGCTGGGCACACCGCTGGCGCGCGACCATGCCACCGCCACTGTGGCGCAGGCACAGCTTGCACCCGTATTGGCCGGAGCAGACACCACCGGCACCGTTCTGCCCGCCGCCGCAAGCGCCACGGACCTGACGGTCGCCGCAGGTCAGGCGCTGGCCGCCGGGGACGGGCTGGCGATCACCACGCCCGACGGCTTGACCAGCTTTCACACGCTGGGGGCCACGAACGTGCCCGCCAACACCGGGTTTGTCCCCCTGACCGAAGGCGTGTTGCGCAGCCACGAAGTCGGCGCGCCGGCGGTCGAACGGGGCGGTTTGCTCAACCTCTTTGCGCTCAATGTCGGCAGCTGGGGCAACCGGCTTGTGGCCTCCGTGGCGGATGAGGCGGACGAGCCGCTGGTGCGCACCACGTCGACCGCGCTGAATGCACCGCTGGAGGTGCGCGTGACCGCGCTCACCAATATCGAGCCGGGCACGCTGCTGCAGCTCAGAAACCCCGCGACGGGTGGCATCGCGCTGGTCAAGGTGCGCAGCACCAACCCGGCCACCCGCGCTGTGCTGCTGGACCCACCGGGCCTCGATGCCGTCACGCTGGCGCAACTGGGCGCACTGGCCGGGCCGCTCGAGCTCACCAGCCGCGAGTTCAGCCTGACCGTGCGCCTGCTGGCACGGCCCGCTCCGGCCGCGCCGGGGCGCGCGCCACGGGTCGAGCGGGACGAGATCTTTCGCCACCTCACGCTGGACCACCGCCACCCGCGCTACGTGCTGACCGAGATCGGTGACATCAACGCGCCCCCCGCCCTCGAGGATGGGCAACCCGAGGGCAATTCACAGCTGATCCGCGTCGGCGACACCGCCGCAAACCTCGCCGCGACCGAGGCGATCCGCGAAGCCCCCGAAGCGCTGACCGACATCACCACCGCAGGGCTGCGCATCCCCGCGCGGCAGGCCTTTGACGAAGGCGACGACTCGCTCGCCACCATCTCGGACCTCACCTATCTGGGGCAGGACGCGACCGAGCCGCTGGACCGCACCGGACTGCAAGCCACGCGGAATGTGCGCGCCACCATGATCGCGATCCCCGGACAGGCCAGCCCGCTGGTCCAGGCCGGGCTGATCGCCCATTGCGAAAGCCAGCCCTACCGTTTTGCGGTGCTGGACACGGCAACGCCCGATGCCTCGCTGGCCGATGTCCAGCTGCAACGCTCGGCCTCCGACAGCCAATGTGCGGCGCTCTACTACCCGTGGATGCATATCCCGAACCCCGATGCCGTGGGCCCCGCCGATCCGCAGGACCTGGCCATTCCACCGTCGGGCGCGATGATGGGCATCTATGCCCGCACGGACGTGGAGCGTGGCGTGCACGTGGCCCCGGCCAACAAGGTCATCCGGGGCATCACCGGCTTTTCGCGTCGTGTGAACACCCGCGAACAGGAGGTGCTGAACGCCTCGCCCACGAATATCTGCGCGCTGCGCGACTTCAGCGCCGAGAACCGTGGGCTGCGGGTGTGGGGCGCGCGGGTGATCACCTCGAACAGCCAGTATCGTTATATCTCGACCGTGCGACTGATGTTCTTTTTGCAGGAAAGCATCGAGATCGGCCTGCAATACGTGGTGTTCGAGCCCAATGCGCCCGCGCTTTGGGCGCGGGTGACCAGCACGGTGCGCAATTTCCTGACGGATGTCTGGCGCGACGGCGCCTTGCAGGGGCGCACGCCCGAGCAAGGGTTTTACGTGCAGTGCGACGAATCCACGATGACCCAAAGCGATATCGACAACGGTCGTCTGATCGTCCTGATCGGGGTCGCCCCGGTCTTTCCCGCAGAATTCGTGATCCTGCGCTTTGCGCTGGATACCGCGCGCGTGCGCTCCTGATCAAAATCCCCGGAGGTTTGACCCATGGCAATTGGTGACCGCAACGATCCCTACACCACCTACAACTTCAAGCTCGAGATCGACGGGTTGACCCTCGGGTCCTTCACCGAAGTGACCGGCCTCATGGTCGAGGGCAACGCGATCGAATATCGCGAAGGCAACGAACAGAACTGGACACGGCAGCTGGTCGGGCTGCGCACGCAGTCGACCATCACGCTCAAGCGCGGCATGACGCAGAACCGCGAGCTCTGGGACTGGTCGGTCAACATCGGGCGCGGCGTACTGGACCGCCGCGACGGTGTGATCATCCTGATGAACGAGGCGCGCGAGGATGTGCTGCGCTGGTCGTTCCGCCAAGGCTGGCCCAACAAGATCGACGGCCCGTCGCTGAACGCGACCGGCAACGAGGTCGCGATGGAATCGCTCGAGATCAAGCATGAAGGTCTGGAGCTTGTGCAATGACGCTGGCGCCCGCATCGGCCCCCGGCGTTCGCCTGCGCCGCGCACGGCGCGGTGGCGACGGTGTGGTGCGCGTCCGGACGGATGTTGCGGGCTTTGTCGGCTATGCAAAACGCGGGCCCGTGGGTGTGCCGGTGCGGGTGCGCACCATGCGCGCATTCGAAGGCATATTCGGCGGCTATCACGATGCGGGCTTTCTGGCATATGCGGCGCGCGGGTTTTTCGAGAATGGCGGCGACACATTGCTGGCAGTGCGCGTCGCCTCACCGCTGCCCGACATCGGAGCGGACCGCGCGCGCGCGGTGCTGCCGGGCGCATCCGGTGCACCGCTGGTCGAGGTGACGGCAGGCAGCGCCGGTGTCTGGGGAAACGGGCTGAGCGTGGCCCTGACGCCCGCAAGGCGGATCGAAACGGTTGTCTCGCACCCGCCGATCACCGCAACCACCTTTGATCTGGCCGAGGCGCGCGGCTTTGCCGCCGGGCAACTGCTGGCATTTCGCCAGCCGGGTGGCGCTGTGATGCACCGGGTGCTGGCCGCGGTGGACGCGGGCAGCGGGCGGCTGTTTCTGGTGCACCCCGATCCGGCGCGACGGCAACCGGGCGAGGCGGCGCTGACCGGCCTTGATCCCACAGTGCCACTGCGGATCGAACGGGTGGCCTATGATCTGACCTTGCGCCAGGATGGCCGCCTTGTGGCGGTCTACGCGGGGCTGGAGCTGGGCCGTCAGGCGCAGGCATTCATCGGCGCGGTGCTGGCGCCCGAGGTACCGGACGCAGACGGCATGCTGCCCGAGACGACCCCGATGATCGAGGCGCGGCTGCTCTCCCCGCCCGAGCCGCTGGCCGCCGCCACCGGTCTGCCGGTGCGGCTGAACGGCGGACGCGACGGGCTGGCAGCGGTCACCGTGGCCGACCACATCGCAGCACTCGCAACGCTCGAAGACATTGCGGATGTGGCGATGCTTGCCATGCCGGACCTGACAGCGCGCCCTGATCCCACCCGGTACCTGCCGGTCCCGGACACCCCGGACGACCCCTGTGCCATCTGCCCCGCGCCCCCTGCCCCGTCGCCTGCCCTGACGCCCCAGGTGGGCGATCTGCCACCCGAGCTGTCCGAGGCCGATATCGCACAGGCGCAGGCCGCCATGGTGACCCAGGCCGAGCGTCTGGGCGACCGTATCGTCCTGCTGGACCCGCCGCCGGCCCGCGCCGCGCGCACCGACGCGCTGATGGCCTGGCGCCAACGGACCGACAGCACCTATGCCGCGCTGTTCACACCGTGGCTGACCGTCGCCGATCCGCGTCCGAACAAATCCACGCGCAATATCCCACCATCGGGGCACGCGGCGGGGCAACTGGCCGCAGTTGATCTGGCCACCGGCCCGCACCGGGCGGCGGCGAACCTGCCGCTGGTCTGGGCGCAGGGGCCGACCGCGCTGCTGCGCCCTGCCGAACACGGCCTGCTCAATGCGCAAGGAATCACGGTGATCACCGCGCGCGACGGCCGGCCTGCCCGCCTGATGGGCGCGCGCACGCTCGGATCGGACGCGCGGTTCCGCTATCTCACCACGCGGCGGCTGATGATCCTGCTGCGCCGGTCGCTCGAGGTGTCGCTGCACTGGGTCCCGTTTGAGCCGAACTCGGGCGAAACGCGCGCGCTGCTCAGCCACACGATCGGCGTTTTCCTCGAGGCGCTGCGCCGCGCGGGCGCGCTGGCCGGGGACGCGCCGGACCAAAGCTGGCGCGTGCGCTGCGACGAC
>ERZ1740070.2259-NODE-2259-length-11205-cov-10.763139_pt1 | contig 11205 bp, 8 predicted proteins | sample MGYA00581734_ERZ1740070 | MGnify/ENA primary metagenome ERZ1740070 (study PRJEB43018, sample SAMN04849744) | marine metagenome | isolation source: floating plastic debris | place: Pacific Ocean | collected 2008-09-01 | study: EMG produced TPA metagenomics... | reverse complement strand
TTAATAATGCATTGAAAGAATTTTATTGTTGTTTGAAAATAAAGCGAAACATATTTTGCAATGACAAGTTGTCACATAAATTATCATTAGTAGATACCTTTTTTGGCTTTGATAATGGAGTAATGTCATTAAAATAAAAATAAAACCTTCTTACTACTGACTATTATTTTAGAGTGACTGATTATCTCAGCCATAATCACCAGCTGATTGTATACAGCTCAGAACCTTTCTATATCAACATCAAGATTGAGAAACCTCATTACCCTTTTGCATTTCCTTCATTGGTATTTTGTAGAAGCAAAAAAGGTAAAGAGAAGGAAAACAAAACGCTTTCCAAGTCAAATGAGCCACAGGCAAAATCTAGTAAAGTGCTACAACGGGTCAACAGCATTTCAAGCGAGGCATCAAATGAAAGTAAGTTCTGTGCATGTCTAATTTTGTGTGTTTATTTACTCAACTGCTGGACTAAGTGACATTCTATTGTTAACCTACTGCCTACCTACTGCCGCTCATGATAACAGGAGACATTTGGTTGTGGTCATAGCTTGTGTGTAAGTGGTGCCTGCATTTGGTCCTGTACACTGTAGTACGACATGAAGTGTAATATTCTTATTATATGGTAATGCCAAATTGTTTTATATTAGGACAAAGGTTTACACATGTATTAGCAAGAGTAAGATTCCGCTTTTTTGTCCCTCCAAGTTGCGGTACATGATAATAAGCAAAATGCTTTTTGCAAACTGTTCACCTTTAGGCAGAGGAGCAGTATGAGTTTGTAATTAGGTATTTTATTTTTCTCTAATTGTTATGTCAGATCAATGCTCAAGGTTTTACCAAATATAAATCTTAGCTTATCTCAATATATCACCACATGCAAAGAACAATGGCCAAAATTTTACCCGACTTTGTCACTAACTAAGACTTTAATGTGTCTTCAGGAAATATATTTTGGGTGTGTTGCCTTGCAAGAAATGGTGGCGATGGCTCCATGCTTGTCGGGAGGACATAACAATTATACCACACTGCATGCATTTGATGAGAAGTAATGACCTTTATGCACTTACGTAACCATGAATATATACATCCAATTCTTTTATGTATTGAAAGACATAAATAAGACAATAGCTACCTAATCAGGTACTAAGCCAGTGCCATGGCCTCTGCTTTTCCTGTTTCACAAATATCTGGTAACATGAAGATGAAAATGTATTGCTTTCTTCATTAGCAGTATTTGTAAAAGGAATTATAATATAATATTTGCCAATTAACGAATTAAAATCCTCTGTACAAAGCAAAAAAAGTCATCGCCATGACAGAGACACCATCGGGATGGCGCGCAACAATGAGAAAATAACAATCATATGAACGCAAAAAACGGTATCAATGTACAGATGAAGCTAATAAATATACCATAAATAATCCACTACTCACTATATTAGTATATGTTTATATAATATAGCCTATCTACAAAATCTACTCCGAAGTTTATAAGCGTAGGATTGGATTTTGGTTCTGTGTTGTGTTGATCATTGGGGTGCGTTTGCCTTTTTTCATACTGTGGATAGTGAATGCGATGGCTATTGCTACTGTTACTAAGATTACAGCACCAATAGCACTTGCCACTGCAAGCATTGTTTTCTCTTTGGTGATGTTGTTGAAATTAATTTTGCCTGTTCGAGCGGCTGCTCTATAGCTCAGTTTGTTTGTTGTTGGCAACAAAATTGGTGGTAACGTTTGACAGCGGTAGAAGATGAATATGCAGTAAGGGTATTTCTTCCCAGAGTCATTGCTACCCCAATAATAGCCACCATTTATAGAGAAATCAGCATTCGTAGCGGAAAAGTAATTTCTTGCTGGTTTGATTGTGTTTAAGAAGTCATGTACCTGATTTACGAGCCGTTCGTTTGTGGCTTGTACCTGGTAGCGAAGATCTGGAGCTTGTTCAACCACGTAGTCGACGGCAATGGCCTGGTTCGATTGGCAATCTGTGTCTTCTCTACTGACTTTTATTGTAGATGATTGACTGTAGTAATATGAAAACACAGGCGCTTCTACGACCTGATACCTGTCACTAGTATGCGGCTCAAAAGTACATTGGAATTTAACATATAAGAACATGGTATTCAAAATTTGTTCCACTTTATGAGGATCAGTTTCTGATAAATATTCATCACATGGCCCTGGTCCATCTGTTGTGCGTTCACGTGTGCTATACTCACAATATCTGCATGCCCTATACTCCTGCTTTGCTAGACTTTTCCATTCCGAGACATCAATGACTTCTTCTGTACAATTGTGATTCACAATGCAGTTTCCATATTTTTCTTTGAGGATGTCACCAAAGTTTATGAGCCTTTCTACAGATCTTGTGAATTCCACTGGGATCAAAGGGTTGGCACTCAGAAGACAAAAAGCTCCTCGCTCATACGCAAACTCTGCATGCATGGAGACATTATTAATCTTACCATTGTGACAGTCCTGGTAGATCTTTGATATGTTTAATGTCATATTGCTCATAACTCTTGTGAATGTGCTGATATAAGCATGCGAGTGGCCAGACACTAATATCTGTACAGAGAAGAAGATGAAGGCTGAGTCAATACGAACCATGTTGTTTGTCTTCAGATTCTCTCAAGAAATTCAGAAGTACATTATGGTGGTTTCTTTTTTATCTGCTTTGCAACAATGTGTCCGGTGTGAGACCCAGGACCGCTTGGTTTGCTAGCTGCCTCAGCAAGTTCCAGTACTGTTCAGTTTTGATGCAATGAGTGGTCAAGTGTTCGTCGCATCAGTTCCAAATGAAAAGTAACCTGCAATACACAACAAATTGTGAAGATACATTGAGTAAGTGGATATTTAATTCATGTTGACAAAATTAATCCGGTTTCACAAAAATGAACATACCAAAAGTACTCGAAAAGTGAATTTATTTATTGATGGAAACATACCTTGCATAGATGCAGGTTTACGTAACAGCACACAAGCCCTAGAATAGAGTGTTTACTCCATGAATTTAGGAATCAAGTCAAGTGGTACCAGTGGGAACACAAGTGTAAAGCTCTCTCAAAACAATGGCACAAGTATTTGCATAAAAGTATGACCTGACCACTTTCCCATTGTTTTCCAAAGATATTATTTCCATTTATCTACTCAATGTTTCAGCGTATAGCAGGTAAAACAATACAGTGGCTTGTTGGTAATACTATTGTCTTCCATCGCAACCTATGTACATCTTTGCCAAAGCTGTGACGGAAATCTTAGACAAATAAAATCAATGTCAACACACCAACTGGTTTTCTGTGGAACTATATGAACTGGTACCTGATCACCTAGGATAATCCCAGCTTACCGGTACCTGAATTCGAAAGTATTGTGCAGATGTGATGTGATTTCATCCACTTGTGCCCTTCAATGTTGTCTCTGTTGTGATCTGACGTGATTCAATCAAAGAGCAGGTTATATTTGATTTGTATGACCTTCTCATGCGATTCACTGCTAACGAATGGTGGAGCCAAAAGAAGATTCACCATATAAATATTAAGATTCCAGAGCAATAGTACCACAAATGTCAACCTAATCTGCTCTGATGATGTATGAGCTCACATTACTGCCATCTAGAAGTCAACTATAAAATATCATTCCAGAGATAATCGCAATTTAAAACACAAACTTGTGTTCCAAAAAAATTACCATTCAATCCACAAAATATCAATTTGTATTAAAAATTACCTAAGATGACAGATGGCTTTTTTCATCAGGCTTTCATTATCATTTCAATGTTGCATCAGTTATCATAATCACAGCTCAAATTTTAATCACACTAACTGCAAAAAAGTTACTGGATAAATCAAATGTTAATCAATTTCCATTACTTCCTGCTTAGAATAGTCAATGAGGAGATGACAATATTTGCTTGTGAAGTGTTAAAATGGAAGAAATTATTTTTTCAAGCAATTAATTGTGTATTCATATTACGATATTTAAACCATGTATTCTGACTCATCTATTGTCAAAGAATTAAATGTAGGCATAGCTGCATTAGTGCTCTAACCTCTGCACCTGGAAACCGATCCCTTCCTTTGACACAGATCCAGCATATGGTACTATCTATTTTCTAATGACCCTGATATTTGAATTTTTATACATATGTATTTAAGGAGTGCTTTATTGCTCAAAGATAATTATTATTAAACTGAAAACATTTTCTTCATTCTAGGTGATCTGACAGCTGGTTTGTTACACTCGCTGCGAACCAGACGTGAAGAAAAGGAGGAAAAGCAAGAACCGGTACTCCTTAAGAGAACTGACAGTGTGAAAGTTGGTAGCAGAATATCTAACAAATTCAAAAATCTATATAGCACTGACGATGAAGACAACGGCATGTTCTATCAACCACCAAGAAAAAGCAAATCTGCAGAGCAGAGGTAAATTCTTACATCAATGAAATAAATATACTGTAGTAACTGTTGGGCGCTCCAATATTGTTATTATATTACAATATTAGTAGTAAGAACTGTGTACATGAATATTATTCATAACCCCATAGAGGACTCTAGCTTTGTTGGATTGGGTATATTGCTGCATTCACTTGATTCAATCATTTTAAAATATTATATATATGCCGATAGATAATTACATTTACATTTTTAGAGCTGACGATCAAGGTTATGCTGACTCGGGTGTAGAGATGAATGGTGATACTGGCACAGCCAGCAACAGAACCTCTTATAGCAGCACAATTGATGCTATAGATCTTAAAGCCATTGCCAACAGCAACTTGGATGTCACGGACTCAAACCTCAAAGATCACAACACCAGTAGCAGTGAAACTATATCCCCTGAAAAGCCCAAAAAGAAACCAACTTCTAGTGTTAAAAAGACTGCTGCTGGCACTGGCATAAAGAAAAAGGTGCCAGCCTCATCTACTGAAAAGACAACTCCAAACAGAACAGGATCTGCCAAATCCAGAGCAGCCGCGTCAGGTGGTGTCAATAAAGCAGCTGGTGAGAAAACCACCAAAGCTGCTCCCTCTAAGACAGTAGCTGGTGGTGGTGTGTTTGATAGACTTTCTGGAGGATCTACAAGGTCTAGATCTAGTGCTGTGTCCAGAGCTACATCACGTGAGAGTGTCATGTCACAGGACGATGACAAAAGTAAACCCAAACGTAGTTCTATCAATGGTAAACCTAATATGAACAAAAGTGGTACTCTTCCAGGGGACAAAATAACCCACAAAAAAGTTGTTCGCAAGTCTGCTGCACCTTCAGCAGAGGAGTCTCCTTTAGCATCAGGTGGTGGGTCTGCCACACTCAGAAGATCTGCTTCATCAATAAATAAATCTGCAACTGCTGGTCGACCCAAATCACAACGAAGTTCGCTTCAACCTAAATCTAACACCGAAGCTACTGGTAATACAGACTCTGAGAAAGGTTCCTTTCTCAAAAAGATGCTAGCTGCCAAGGCTGCTGCTGTGAAAGCATCATCCTAGGTTTACCATTTACCTTAGCTGTTCATGTTCATACCCTTGACCTATCAGTGTAACAGAAAATGATAGCATAACTGTATTTGAACATATCCCAATTTCCCAAACTGTGATAACAAAATTTCTACATTATCTATTAGCGGTTTGAATCTTACGTATTCAATGATCTATGCATTTCACAAGTATTTTTACATTTCATATTTTTGTTTATGTCTTTGTTTCCTTTTACTGGAATTTAGGCTCTAGCCCTGCTCAAAAATACGAGTTATTGTGTATGGGATTTAGGCTACTTATTTATTTCACATTATCCACCGACTTTGAACACAATTCCCGTAATTGGGAAGACGTTCAACTCAACCCCATAAATAAACACAGCAGTGTATCCTCTGCAAAATATGTGTGTCAATTGGGTGCACTGGTTAGAGTGCCATAGTTTCTTTTTATCCTTCTTTTATAATTGCACCACCAGCATGTCCTGGAGACAGGTGAAGCTTGTGGTAGGACCCCAACTGATCTTGTACTGTTAGTTTCACCCGGATTTCTGAATGAGAATGATCCTAGGAGATTTATTTCTACTCTTTTGTACTTCTCAAAGGTTTTCGTGATATATAGCATTCTGGTCCTCATACCAAGAGCACATTAGGCTTGGAAACCACTAATATCGAACATAATTTTACTATTGTGAGTTGTCATAATTAATTTTTTATTGAATTGATGATTCTGATTCACTAAGTGCTACAAAAAAGCATAACAATGGTAATGCATACGCTACAAGTATTAATAAAATCATGTTACACCCAGGCAGTTTTTTGTTTACGCCTCATTTTATGCTTTTGTTTCCAATATAGGCTTAACTGTATAGAAATGTCAATGCATTATTATTTATCGAGTCTACCTGGACATTTTTTTCTATTTTTGCAAAGTCTCTACTTTCAATAAACTGATACAAGAAAATATTTTATATTGATCCAGCCGACCACATGAAGACCTATCTTGTTGACTATAATTTCATTTAGTACTAGACAGTAGACATGGCTTACCAGACTAATTTGAAAATAGTTCAAATCCACTGCAAGCTTTTATAAAATATCTTTTACGCTATACTCCATAGGTTGTGATCACACACTCAGTAGCAACTCGTCTGTGTCTGTGTTCACTTGAGAAAACATGAAGCATCCAGTGGCCACACTTTTTGCATTCTGAAGCAGGGCCGAAATTTAGTGTGGCTCCAAGTGACAAAACCTGTTACAGCAGGCTCATGAATAATTCGCAATGCTGCATAATGAATTATGGCGCTGCTGCAAAACTTCAACTTTAAATGACTGAATTACTTTAAGAAATAATGGTGCACTGGTTAAATTGCTTAGATTTATCTATTTCATATAAGTAGCCTCACTACATTGTAACAAAAAAATTTTAGCAGCCAGATATTGGCAGCTCACAAAACTAACATAATCATCTACATGATCGGAAATTGCAGTAATAAAACCATAGAGTCATCATCTCCGCTAACTCCCTGTTGTGATAAAATACAAGATTGTCAAATCGCCACCGCAACAACTTCTTATTCATAGGGTCGTAAGCGTGATCATAATAATAACCAAGGTCTAGCCTCTGTATTCCATGCACTCTATCAGCCGCGATGCCCACATATACATCATCTATCAAACAACAGCAAAACAAATCAATCATTTTTTTATATTTTTTGAGTTAAGTATTAGGGCAAATGATGAAGTTCAATTTAAAACACGACTACTAGAAGTATTGTGACTGGAACAACCAGCCTCATTATAAAATAGTGGTCTGGATTTCCAAAAGAGATAGAAAGTAATTAAATTTACACTGTACTTAGTAAAATCAAACTCCTAAAAAATGGTCTGTTTGGGAAACAGTTTCATAAAGAAGGTACTTTTCTGATTGTCACTCACCTGTGAATATATAAGGTGTTGTGAATGATAGCTGATATATTTTATCTGCCAGTTGTGGCGTTAGAAAATATACCATACCCTGGAACCAGGGAGGAAATGTGTCGTATTTGAATACTTTATATGGAATGAACCATTTTGAGGCTGGCTCTCTTATTGGTCCTGTATCCATGAAAATATTGCCTGAAAGAAAAACAAATATAAATTATGTCATGTACGTAGACTTAATTATAATAAACTAAATAAATCAAATGAATGAATTACATGTATTATTAACTTTATGGTCATATGTAATAGATAATTCAGGCATATCAATGCAAACCAATCTGAACTGAACAGTTTGCTCTTTTATATCAGGGATAAACAAGCTTGCTTCAGCCTCTTCCTGTACCCCAATTTAACCCTTCACGAGTAAGAACGCACCCTTTGCGTTATTTTAGTTACCCGTGAACACTGCAATACAGTTAAATAAATAAACTAAACATGTTGGACTTGGTGGGCGCTTAAAGTGATCGGCAAAATCCGAGAATCAAAGGGTCTCCAGTCCCCCTATCCCCTCATCTGGGGGCCTGCGATATGATTATTTTACTTTGCCACTCATACATACAAGCTTTAGTAGAGACCAGGAATTTGGATACACTCTCCATGAGATTAATTTATTTCCAATCCATCCATCTATTAATTTTTTTATATCATTGACACAGGGAGTCATGTTGCTACTGCTTTTTGGAGAGAAATGCCAAATGATAGTCAACAACTTTTTTACTTTTAAACTTCCTCTGCTTTGGGCATTATGGATTCAAGTCCTTACCTGTCTTATGCGCTCCTGGATTCCAACTTGTGGTAAGAGAGAACACATTCCCATGCTAAAGTGTCCTAAATTTCAATTTTCACGACGGAAAAAATTGAAATTCCCTGGGGGAAAAGTGGTATTACCCATCTGGTACATTTCATCTGACTCTCAGTGTGGGTGGAAATTGATGTGATTGCTCTTATGAAAAAAATAACATTTGCCTTATGACTGGGTTGCGGAAAGTGAAATTTTAACACAGGTGACTCCTGAAATTACAGAAGCTGACTTTGATTGCGGATTTGTAAATTTACAAGTTAGTTGAAATTTTGGGGTCTACCGTTGTAACGTTTGCAATTGGTGGGGTTTCCAGAAAAGTCTCAACTTCAAAGTTTTCACCATAGACCTGATATTAAGTCTATGGTGGCAACATATATCAGTCATATCTAGCATGGAAAACTGTAGGCTTACAGTACCAGTTAGTTCCAACACCTACTCTCACACAATATCTACCTGCAATCATCAGATTTCCGTCCATTTTCGCAACCTGTTTGGTAAAGTTCTTCCAGAAACCAGGTATTTTGCGTACATTCAACATTATATCGTCATCTGACTTGAGTATCAGTGATACTTTTGGACAACCATCCGGTCCGGATGCCCATCTACAACGGAGCAGCAGTGAATTTGAGGGCAAAACAGTATAATGTTATATCGGGTATAATAGTAATAAACTCAATAAATATAATGATATAGAACTGTTTTATAGAAAGATATACCTGTTACTTACTTCATGTGGTATATGGCTTTGTAGGTGTTATTGTGGTAGTGATCGTGGAAATCAGCTTGGAGGATGTCACCAAACTCCTCAGACTCATACTCAATTAATGATTGATTTGTGTGGTTAGATGGTTGGCCGAGGATGAATATCAGCTTTGACTTATGTCCTTTTGGAAAGAATTCTCTGAGTATCCGATGATTTCCCCAGGTGTTACGTATAACTTGTCTTTTTTGAGTGTTCTGAAATATCGTGTAATGTCATGTACATACATCGGAAATCAAACTACTATTCTCCTAGGAGTTATCAACTTCAAATTCAATCCAGAGCACCAAACAATAGAATTGATTCCCATTCGGATGTGCTGACAAAGAATGTTTCTCCTGCATTTAGAGTTGTCCCTCCACTAGTAAATCCATAGAATGGGCAACTTCAAATACAGGAAATATCAATCAAAATTAAAATACCCTAATGGTGTGAACGTTAACTTAAGACTGTCTACTGGAAGGGGTGACAATGCTATAACTTTTCCACTGGTACATAATGATTCTTGGGTAATCGACAGTTGATAAATCTTACCTGTGCTGCACTATGTACAGATATCAGCATTGTATCTGCTGAGCTGCAAGGCTTTGGCTGCAGTATAAAAGTATAGTTGTGCGGGTTCACTATCTCATCAGTAAATTCTCTCACATACGGATTTACTACCTCTGACATTGAGGAACGCCTCCATGCTCTCTCGTAATCCTGCTGCTGTTTCTTGAGGGCAGCATGTAGCTCCTGGTACTGACAGAGCAGTAGTTCCCTCTGAAAATTATCCAGTGACGCTTCACCCACTATCATCTGTATGCGACGAATACATGTGGCTTTGGCTTTAGAGGCATCTTGCCTCTCTTTGCTAGACGTCTGACTGTTGCGTTTCAGATCTATATGAACGGGTTTGCCTTTGTTGGTATGACTCACAATGCCTATGGATCGCACATGGGAGCGTGCAATACCGTTTGTAGCAGCTGCAAGCTTCAACGTGAAGTGTAATACTATGTAGCACCAAGTCAACAGCAGACTCCTGTTTCAACACAAAATACTAACTTCTTATTATAATACATAAGTACGCATGAGTCCTCCCTTCCTAGAGCAAATCAGAGTTTCACGGTAGCCTAAAGTCACCAATGCCACTTAAAGTCACCAAAAAGGAGCGGCTTGAATTCAAAGACAACTGAGAGCCCTATCCTGTAATATGTGGCAAAACAAAACAGTTGAGTAATTTTTGAAAGGTTGTGAGTTTCAAAAAGGGTATGCATAATACAGTTTCGACTTATTGAGCATTCTGATGTTTACCTAGTCAAACTCAATGTAAGTACACATACAATAACCAGTAATTACCATGAAGGCTGCATCATGAGCACCAATAGACAGAGGCTGTTGATCCTTCTACATTCATTTGTCCATGGTGACGAGCTGCAGCTGTCCTGTTAAACACTGATTATGATGAGCAGCAGAGCATACCATAACTATCACAATGAAACAAGGATAAGCAAATCCAAGGCCACAATACTGAACAATGGGTTATCGACAAGACTTTACCAATTCCAGCAGAAAACAATACAAACTAACCATTAATCGAGCTGTGTATATTTGAGGTTTTATTGTCATCACCTAGCGGAAACGTCAATGGGTATTGATGTCTGATCATTGTTATTCTCTTTTGTTCTAAATAGAAATCGATCAAGATAATATACAGGTCTGTGTGCTGAAACTTCAGAGTGATTATTGGGCACAATTCAGGCGATGTTTTCATTATCAGGATTAACAGTATGCGGATTTTGCCTGCATAACCAGTTGTCGATTTTTATTATGTCGTCAATGCAAACATCTCATCAATGAACTCCCCCTCTTTTTGTTGTTACATTTTATCTGGTATGGCGTGTTATGATGATTGACCACCATTTAGGGAAGAGACATCTGCGTAAGCTACATGTATTGAGATTCGGCGATTTTCTCTTGTTCCGGTTCCTGCTTATATGAAAACGCATGATGCTCCTGCGGTCGTTACGTTATACAAATACAAACATATTCCATGTGCCAGTCGCGCCAGACTGTTATGTCAAAGCAAAGCCATGAGACAGGCTTCTTACTGATGAGCAGACCTGTTAACCGATGAGATAATTTATCATTTATCTCATAGAGTTAACTGCCCTACAATTTTAGGAGTTATCTTAACCTGTAGAGAGTT
>ERZ1740070.2258-NODE-2258-length-11207-cov-5.637105_pt1 | contig 11207 bp, 9 predicted proteins | sample MGYA00581734_ERZ1740070 | MGnify/ENA primary metagenome ERZ1740070 (study PRJEB43018, sample SAMN04849744) | marine metagenome | isolation source: floating plastic debris | place: Pacific Ocean | collected 2008-09-01 | study: EMG produced TPA metagenomics... | reverse complement strand
CGGCGTCACATACGCCTATTTCGGCGATGGTGCGGCAAACCAGGGTCAGGTCTCTGAGACCTACAACATGGCGATGATCTGGGACTAGCCTGTGATTTTCGTCATCGAGAACAACCAATATGCGATGGGCACGAGCGTTCAACGCTCAACCAAGTCACCATCCCTTTGGGAACGTGGCGCCGCCTACGGCATCCCCGGCGAGGAAGTGGACGGGATGGACGTTCTGGCCGTTAAGGAAGCCGGTGAGAAAGCCGTTGCGCACTGCCGCGCGGGCAAAGGCCCCTATATTCTTGAGATCAAAACGTATCGCTATCGCGGCCACTCGATGTCGGACCCGGCGAAGTACCGAACCCGCGAGGAAGTGCAGAAGATGCGCGACGAACGCGACCCGATCGAGCAGGTCCGCGATCTGCTGCTGACCGGCAAGCACGCATCGGAAGATGACCTGAAGGCCATCGACAAAGAGATCAAAGCTCTCGTGAACGAGGCTGCCGAATTCTCGAAAGAGAGCCCAGAGCCCGCACTTGAAGAGCTTTGGACAGATATCTACGCAACTGAAGTTCCCCAGGAGGCTTGAAGACATGGCAACCGAAATTCTGATGCCCGCCCTGTCTCCGACAATGGAAGAAGGCACGCTGGCCAAATGGCTGGTCAAGGAAGGTGACGAGATCACATCCGGCATGATTATTGCCGAGATCGAAACCGACAAAGCCACGATGGAGTTCGAGGCTGTCGATGAAGGCACCATGGGCAAGATCATGGTGGATGAAGGCACGGAAGGCGTGAAAGTGAATACGCCAATCGCAGTGCTGCTGGAAGAGGGCGAAGACGCCGACGCTGTGGCCGAAGCCGCAACACCGGCTGCCGCAGCCCCCGAGGAAAAGGCCGAGGCCCCTGCCTCGGTGGCTGCCGAAGTGGCCACGCCCGTGCAGCAAGCCGACACCAGCCCCGACTGGCCCGAAGGCACCGAGATGAAATCGACCACCGTCCGCGAAGCCTTGCGCGACGCCATGGCCGAGGAAATGCGCCGGGACGAGACGGTCTATTTGATGGGTGAAGAAGTCGCCGAATATCAGGGCGCTTATAAAGTGTCGCAAGGCCTGCTGGACGAGTTCAGCGCCAAGCGCGTCATCGATACGCCGATCACTGAGCATGGCTTTACCGGCATCGCCGTGGGTGCCGCGTTTGGTGGTCTGCGCCCGATTGTCGAGTTCATGACCTTCAACTTTGCACTGCAAGCGATTGACCACATCATCAACTCGGCTGCTAAAACGCTTTATATGTCTGGCGGTCAGATGGGTGCGCCGATGGTGTTCCGTGGCGCTAATGGTGCTGCCGCCCGCGTAGGCGCACAGCACAGCCATGACTTTGCCGCTTGGTATAGCCAGGTGCCGGGTCTGAAGGTGGTCATGCCCTACTCGGCCGCTGATGCGAAAGGCTTGCTGAAGACAGCGATCCGCGACCCCAACCCGGTGGTCTTTCTGGAAAACGAGATCCTTTATGGCCGCTCGTTCGATGTGCCGGTCATGGATGATTTCACGATCCCCTTCGGCAAAGCCAAAGTGGCCCGCGAAGGCACCGACCTGACCATCGTCAGCTTCGGCATCGGGATGCAATATGCCCTAGAGGCTGCCGAGCGTCTTGCTGGCGACGGCATCAGCGCCGAGGTGATCGACCTGCGCACCTTGCGCCCGATGGATACTGCGACGGTCATCAACTCGGTGATGAAAACCAACCGCTGCATCACGGTCGAGGAAGGCTTCCCCGTCTGTTCGATCGGAAACCACATCTCAGCTGTGCTGATGCAGGAGGCGTTTGATTATCTGGACGCGCCTGTCATCAACTGCACGGGTAAAGACGTGCCAATGCCCTACGCGGCCAACCTCGAAAAGCTGGCGCTTGTGACGACCGACGAAGTTGTCGAAGCCGCCCGCAAAGTCACGTATCGCTAAGGAGATCGCGCTATGCCTACTGAAGTATTGATGCCCGCGCTCTCTCCCACGATGGAGGAAGGCACGCTGGCCAAATGGCTGGTCAAGGAGGGTGACACCGTCAATTCCGGAGACCTGCTGGCCGAGATCGAGACCGACAAAGCCACGATGGAATTTGAGGCGGTCGACGAAGGCGTGATCGGCAAGATCCTTGTCGAAGAAGGCACTGAAGGCGTGAAGGTGAACACGGCGATTGCCGTGCTGCTAGAGGATGGTGAGAGTGCAGATGACATCGGTGACACCGCCGCCCCTGCCCCCGCGGCAGAGGCATCTGCCCCCGAGAAAGCCGCCACTCCGGCAGAGCAATCCGCCGCTGCAACGCCCGCACCTGCGGCTCCGGCCTCCAGCGACGGCGGGCGGATCTTCGCATCCCCTCTTGCGCGCCGGATTGCTGCGGATAAGGGGCTCGATCTAAGTCAGATCAAAGGCTCCGGACCCAAAGGCCGGATTGTGAAAGCCGATGTTGAGACTGCAGCAGCACAGCCTGCAGAAGCACAGCCTGCAGCCGCGACACCAGCAGCAGCCGCGCCCGCGGCGGCCCCAGCTGCCGCGAAGGCACCCGAGGGTATGTCTTCCAGCGCTGTCGAGAAGATGTATGAAGGGCGCGATTATGAGGCCGTGCCGCTCGATGGCATGCGCAAGACAATCGCGGCACGTCTGACGGAAGCCAAGCAGACGATCCCGCATTTCTACCTGCGCCGGGATATTCAGCTGGACAACCTGATGAAGTTCCGCAGCCAGTTGAACAAACAGCTTGAGCCGCGCGGCGTGAAGCTTTCGGTGAATGACTTCGTCATCAAAGCCTGCGCTTTGGCCCTGCAACAGGTGCCAGACGCCAACGCGGTCTGGGCCGGTGACAAGGTTCTGAAGCTGACACCATCGGATGTTGCTGTCGCTGTTGCGATTGAAGGCGGGCTGTTCACGCCCGTGCTGAAAGACGCGGAAATGAAGTCACTTTCGGCCCTGTCGGCCGAGATGAAAGACCTCGCCGCCCGCGCGCGCGACCGCAAGCTGGCACCGCATGAATATCAGGGGGGAACCTTCGCGATCTCGAACCTTGGTATGTTCGGCATCGACAATTTCGACGCGGTCATCAACCCGCCGCACGGTGCGATCCTGGCAGTCGGTGCTGGTGTCAAGAAGCCAATTGTTGGCGCAGATGGCGAGTTGACCGTGGCGATTGTGATGTCCGTCACGCTGTCGGTCGTGCACCGCGTGATTGACGGTGCGATGTGTGCTGAATTGCTGACGGCGATTAAGGACAACCTTGAGAACCCGATGACGATGCTGGCGTAAGTTAAACCTTTACAAACCAGAAAGGGCGGCCCGATTGAGGCCGCCCTTTTGTTTTATATCAGTATCTTACAGGTGGCTTTTCAGCAGTTGGTCCATCGTCACAGATGGCTGCGAACAGCCGGCCTCTCCCACGATTTTTGCAGGCACACCAGCAACGGTCTTCATCGGCGGGATATCTTCAAGCACCACCGATCCCGCAGCAATCCGGCTGCAATGCCCCACATGGATATTGCCCAAAACCTTGGCCCCTGCCCCGATCAAAACGCCATCGGCAATCTTGGGATGCCGGTCATCGTCTTCCTTGCCTGTGCCGCCAAGGGTGACCGAATGCAGCATCGAGACATTATCACCCACAATGGCCGTTTCGCCGATGACAATCGAATGGGCATGGTCGATCATCAGACCTTTGCCGATCCGGGCCGCTGGATGAATATCAATCCCAAAGACCTCCGACACGCGCATCTGGAAGAAATATGCCAGATCCTTACGGCCCTCCTCCCAAAGCCAATGACCGATCCGGTAGGCCTGAACGGCTTGAAACCCTTTGAAGTACAGAATTGGCTGGATCAGCCGGTGGCATGCAGGATCCCGCTCATAAATCGCGGCCAAATCCGCACGTGCTGCGTCTGCGAGATGCGGATCACCGGCATAAGCCTCGTCCATAATCTCGCGCAACAACTGTTCAGACATTTCACCAGAGGCCAGCTTCAGCGCAAGCCGATAGGCCAACGCGCTTTCGACGCTGTCGTGATGCAACAGGCTTGAATGGATCAAGCCGCCCAGCAAAGGCTCTGACTGAACAGCCTCTTGCGCCTCTGCGCGGATGCGGTCCCAAAGGGGATCTACACTACGCAATGTGTTCTTCAACGTCGCCATGGTCAGGACCTCATTGCCGCTACTTGTCGCTTCGCTTACCCCTCAGATAAGCGAGCGTGGGCGGCATGGCAATGAAAAGGCATCCGAATGATCCCGTCAGCAAAACTGTCTGAGGTGATATCTGAGCCGAAAAGTCGCCCGCAATCGGCATCATCGATTTGAAATGGGCCCTGCTTAGACTGACCGCAATCGGATGATGACTGCGATATCAGAGGCTGGCGGCTACAGCGCATATTTAAAGCGACCCAAGCCTGTTGCGGATAGACACTGGGAACCCCGAACCCAGCTCATAAGCGGGTTACCGAGGGCGAGTGTATCCGTCGAGTTCGTATGATGAAGGCCGCGCCGCATGTGCTTTGAGCCAAATCCTACCTTGTAGCGCGGCGCACCGCATTCACACGCTCAACAGTCACATAATACGTCAAAAATGTCCCGCAAGCAGCGGCAGTAGTCACGATCTGTCAGCCAAGGTTCTGGCACCTGCGGATAGCCTGCGCTAGCGGCCATAACGCTGCCGTTCCCCAAACGGGGATGCGTCTTGTGCATGTGTCGGGCAAAATCTGCCGCAGTCCTTGCATCCTCAAAGACTTGCGCAATCAGTGCTGCCCTTTGCGCTTCTGGCGCGGCCCGCATCGCCCGCGCCAAAGCAATCACATCTCCCATAAGGAGTGGCTTCATCATGCAGCACTCGGCAGGCCAAGCTCCATATAATGGATGGCAATTCGGACCGATCCACCGCCAAAATCACCACCGTTCGCAGTGAATTTTGGCCGGAACCCGTTGTAATAGGTCTGTGGCTGTCCTGTCAGACCGCGCACCCATGATCCCGCACCCAAGCCAAGCCCGTTGCCATAGCGATCCGTGCTGGCGCCCTCACCCAACTGCCAATCGCTTAACGTACCACTAAGCGCGCTCATCACACGCCCTGTGATACCAAAAACAAGCACCGTTCCGGGCACCTCGTCGGTGCCGTCGATTGATGCCCCACTGGCAAGTACCTGATCGTATTCCCAGATCTTCATCTGCGTCGTGGCGCCACCTGCAGAGCGTGCAACAAGGCCAACGGTGAACGCGCCGTCGACCCAATCGACGGACTGCCCTTCATCGGCAACCCACAAGCGCCAACCGTTGACCATTGGCACAAAAATCCAGCCGTTGTTCGACCGAATAGCAATTTCGCCTTCATGGCCGGTCCACGCGCCCGTTGCGCCCGCAGCGACTAGATAGCATATGCCATCCGCCACCCCGCTTGGCGGTATGGAAACACTGCGCGACAGGACGCTGAGCTGGGTCAGACTATCAAGCCGGGCCAATGCTTCATTCACTGTCACATGCTTTTGCGCCTGTGAAGGTTGCACCAGCGGAAGTCCTAATTTCGCGGTCTCAGTCATTGATTTCAATCCTTGTGTAAAGCCCTGGCCCAAAACGCTCGGACACCTGAGCAACCTCAATTTCAAACACACCGCTTACGCCATCAGCCGCCTGCATCCCGGCTGGATAAACCCATTCGGAGGTATTCAGCTGTACTTCGCGGCGCAGGCTCCCGCCGTCGATCACGCGCAGCACATAAAGCTCAGACGCTTCGGCAAGCGGAACATCAAATCCGCTCCAACTGTCGCCCTCAAGTCGGGTCCGGCGCGTCCAATGCACCGCAAGATCACCATCATCGCGACGATATCCGCGCAGATGTGCAGGGCTAAGCGGACGCAGGCCAACGCCCTGAAATGCTTCGTATTTCTCTATGTAGGCATCGTCATCATATGATCGACTTGCTGGGCCAATTCGGTAATAGCGCGCCGTATCGCGGTTCCCGACCGGCAACGAAATCTGATCCGGCATGCCATTCATCAAGACCACATAGGACCCCGCTGGCCATTGCGCTGGCATCACACCGTCGCTGCCCAACTGCCCTCGCAGCCGCTGGGATAGTTCATATACGTCTTCCTCAACCAGATCGGCCTGCGCAAATTGGAACAATTCCCATTGATCCGACGTGCCGTCACCGATGGCACACAAGTTGGCCCCTGCCCGCAAAGCTGCGTCCTCGACGGAGGACAAGTGCCCGTTGGACACCCGCACCCTGAGCGGCTCTCCTCGGTCAAACAACCCGGCCTTTGCTGCAAGCAATGGGGTTTCTGTCACCCCAATAACCGACGCCCCAGCAATGGATACGTTGCGCTGGTAGCCATTGCCTGTCACGGAACTGACCACCTCAACCGCGCCCGGCCACGGATCAGCCGTCACGGCAATATGCGGTGCATGTTCGATCTCATCTCCCGTCATAAGTGGCAGATCCAAAAATAGAGGAAAGACCGGTGCAACAGGCGTAAACGGCTTCATGACCGCGACTTCGTCCAAAGGATGCGATGCCACATAGACACCTTCATCCACGCGGGTCGCAGAACATAGCTTGACGCCAGCCTCCTCGACATGGTCGATCCGAAAATCGAAATTACCCTCTGGCAATCCAATACGCACGACATCGCCAGCACCAAGATCCGCTTGCGATGGTGGCAATGCAAACTTCGCAGTATCGCGGGCAATCCGTGCCTCTGTCAGCCAGCGCTCCGCCATCATCCGCCCTTCGCCACGGGTTAGGGAAAGCTCCAGCTCAGACGTTGAAACCGAAGGCGTGTCATCATCTGGAAATACCGCTTCGGCCGATCGTGCCTCATACTCGCCATCCGCTTCGACAAAGTTGACACGCGTCCGACCCGCGACATCTGCGCTTGGCGCACGCGCCAATTCCAATTCGTTCTCTTGCTCGTCGTTAAGCGCAAGCGTGTCGACATCCAACGTACCAACGGCACGCCCATCCCGGGTCACAAAATGCAGACACCCTTCACGCTCAATCGCATCAAAGCCATAAGCCAGCATCAATGGCTGAAGAGCCGCCCGCCCACTGTCGACATCATTCACAGAATACCCACGCACAAAGCCATAAAGCCGCGAGACGTCATAGTGGGTCACACCGGAACGGTCGCAAATCTCGGCCACAATCGAGGCCAAAGCCCGCGCTGTCACACGTCCATTTAACCAATGGCCCCGCGCATAGTTTGCGCCATCCGACCACAAAGCCAGATTGTTTGGAAAATGCGGAAAAGGCCGCGCATCCCAAGCCCAGATATGCGACCGCGATGTGTCAACCATCGAACCGTCGTAAAGACTCGAAACGGGATTTACACTTTCGTCTTCCCAATATTCTAACATCGCGCGCAGATATTGCATCTGCATCAGCTCATCCTGACGCCCCGTAGAATAGCGCGGCAAACTGCTTTCCGAAGACTTTGGGTCAACGAATTTGTTTGGCTGATTTGTACCCTTGTCTATCGCTGCACATCCAAGTTCCGTGAACCAGATCGGTTTGGATTGCGGCACCCATGCTGTCGGCTGCGGCTGGCGCACGCCATCGATACGGTTGTGATGGGTATTTTCCCAAAACCCACGGATATCCTTATAGCGCCAAATCCACGGCTCATTGTGGTCATCCGTGATCGGCGTCCGTATCTGTGCATCAGACGCCTCTTGACCGGTGTAGTACCAATCAAAGCCCTCGCCGCCTTCAATATTCGATTTCAGGTAGTCCAAATCATAAATTGTCTGCGCTTTTTGCGCATCCAGATGGTCGAACCCATCACGCCAGTCTGACAGCGGCATATAGTTGTCGATCCCGATGAAATCTATAGCGTCATCGGCCCAAAGCGGATCTAGGTGAAACAGCCTGTCGCCCGATCCGTCCTGAGGCATGTAACCGAAATACTCGGACCAATCCGCAGCATAGCCAATCTTCGTATCTGGCCCAAGAATGGCGCGCACATCGGCGGCCAGTGTACGTAGCGCCTCGACCGCCGGGAATGTCCCACCGGCACCCCGAATATGGGTGAGCCCGCGCATTTCGGATCCAATGCAGAACGCACCAACTTGACCTGCCAACGCACAAAGCTTGGCGTAATGCAGCACGAAACGGCGATAGCCCCAGTCATTTGGCCCGCTATAGCTCACCTGACTGCCCTGAATACTGAAATGCTGAGGCTGTGCGTTTCCAAAAAACGCAGCAACCTCTGCATCTGCACCCGCAGTTTGATCCGTGCTACCGGCCTGCCCCGGCGCTTTGTCCAGGGTGATCCGACCACGCCAGGGAAGCGCAGGCTGACTTGATGCATCGCTCCAAGGATCGGGCTGGGTATTTCCCTCAATCTGATCCATCAGAATGAACGGATAAAAGACAACGTCCTGACCTTTGCTTTTCAGATGCCGAATGGCCTGAACGACAGATGCATCCGTGGGCGTGCCGCCATACACTGGACGGCCGTCTCGCTTCGGAACAGTCCCCGCATTTGAACGTACGCGGCCCGAAACCTGCCACGGCATCCGGGGTGCATCCTCAATCGTCTGCTCCACGCGCGGGCGGACCGTGCAATGACCACACCGCAAGTCATTGCCAAACCACGAGACGATCAACGAGGATGAACCGCAATTCGGCGCCTCCTCGGTCAAAGCTTGCAATGACGTCACAAAATCTGTGCGCCCTGAAGGCGTGTTTAGGTTCACAGCATGCTGCCGCCCCGGACCGCGCTCTAAGTAGACTGGTGACGTAGCCAAAACATACTCACCCGATCCTGGCATCATCGCGACTGCCTTCACAGCCGATGATATGTCCCGCGCACGCGCTCCATCCGCAACCGCCTCGGGCCGCATCACTTCAAACGAGAACTGCGGCACCCTGTTGCCAAAAGCCTCCAGCGGCAGATCCTCAATCACCACGTATGCGATACCGCGATAGGCCGGCGCACTCTCGGCGCCCTCAACAGCGGCAATCTTGGGGTCGGGCAATTGATCGTCGCTGCCCGTATAGACTCGCATTGTCAGATCGCGCAGAGGCACTTCCTGACCGTCCGCCCAAACCCGCGCAACACGCGAAATCTCGCCTTCACACAGCGCCAATGCCAACGACACAGAATAATGATAGCTTTTAGTGGTGACCGTGCTTTTGCTGGTCGTTGTTCGGCTTGATCCGCCGCCACCGCCACCAAATCCCTTGCCGCCACCACCGCCACCAGAGCTTGTCGTCTGGGTCGTACCGCCTGTCACCTCCGTCGACGTCCGCACCGTTTCTTTGAACCGCGTCGCCCAAATCACCTGTCCACCAAGGCGGGCACGGCCATAAAGCTGTGCAATCGGCCCGCCTTCGCTGGCGCCCATCAACCGGAACCGGTCGATCCGTCCGGTTTCAACCACGCGAGAGCCGCCACCCATAACGGCTTGCTCACTGCGGCCCTGTCCGCCGCCAGCCCAACGCTGATCGATCATGCGCCCAGCAGCGGCACCAATCGCACGCCCGACAACCGCCATGGGCATGCCCAGCACCGACCCGCCAATCGCACCACCAAGCGCGCCACCTGCTGCAGATAAGACAATCGTCGCCATCAGAGGCTCCTTTCCGGAAACGCAAACCAGCCGACCACACGGCGGCGCCAAGGCGCGCTCAGCGCGCTCTCAACAACCGCATGTCCGCTATACGCATGTATGAATTTCGGAGCTGCCCCGGTCTCCGACAGGATCCCAAGATGCTTGGCAAGTGCTGTCTCTTTCATCCGAAACAGCACGACTGTCCCTGGCGTCCAGCACGGGTTTGCATAACGCTCCAGATGTGCACAAGACGCCTCCATCAACGCCTCATGGCCCTGTGGCTCGGCCCAATCGGCCGTGTAGGCTGGCACCTCGGCAGGCTCCGCACCGTATAGCTCACGCCAGACCCCACGGATCAGTCCAAGACAATCTGCGCCAGCGCCCCGCACCGAAGCTTGATGCCGGTAAGGCGTCCCGATCCAACCACGAGCGGCGGTTACAACGGCGCTCATTTGTTCATGCTCCCGCCATTATTGGCAGTGCCACCGGCAGGTGATGTCATCAGCCAATCTTCGCCTGGAATATGCGGAAAGCCGCGAAAATTCAGAAGGTTATTGAACTTCGCACGACAGGTCTCCATCCGCCTGTCGCAACCGGCCTGCAGCAAAACCTCGTCACCAACGGCGACAGCTGCGCGCAACGGCTCCCAAAGTTCGACATCCCGCCGACCCGCGATCACACGATCGGTTTTCACAAGCCCGACTAGCCCTTTGGCAGCCCCGCTCAACACCTCGATGCGACCGCGATCAAACCAGCCTTCATCAAAGCCGCTCAAATCGTCAAACGCCAACATGCGGCGATCTTCCACAGCCGTAACGAAGCCGCGCCAATGATAGCCCGGCGCCTTCGCATCAAATCCACAAGCGGCATCACCAAGCAAAGCCGAACAGGTCTTTTGATAAATACGCCCTTGCGCTTGGTTCAGCCGTTCCGTCAGCCCCGACAGCTCGGCCTTGAAAACCCCGCCCGAGCGGCGAATTTCGCCCAAAGTCCCCCGAAACCGCAGCACGCGCTGGCTCACATCCGACCAATTCACAGTCCAGGCCAAAACCTCGGCCCCATCAAAGCGTCCCGCTTCGATATCTGCCTCAGACACAGACACATGGCTCAAGACACCCATGGCTTCGGTGTTGTCCACCGACAGCCCTGTCGTCTGCTCCAACGCAACCGAGGTCAGACCGGTATCGGCATGAAACACCAGATCATCGAAGCGCAGATCAAGATCATGATCGGTAAAGCCCAACCGCACACCATCGCGTCGCTTCAGCTCCCACGCCCGACACATCTGTGTCGCACCACTTTGCAAATGCGCCTTCAGCGCCTCGGGCACACTCATACCCGCACCTCGATGATCGGCACCGATGGCACATCACCCGCATTAAAACTCGCAACCGAAGTCTGAATAATATCCGTATCGAAACGGACCGGAACATCGAACTCAAAACCTGCGGTCACTTCGGTATCCGGATCAGGTGCATCGACAAACATGATGATCCCACGTCCGGTATCCACCTGATAATGCACACCCTCTTGCAACGGATCTCCATTGACGCCGGCCCTAACGAACCCGTCCACAGGCTTCAAAATAGGCCGCGTATAGCTTTGCTCGCCGGACAGATAACGCTTGCGCAAAGC
>ERZ1740070.2256-NODE-2256-length-11213-cov-5.875963_pt1 | contig 11213 bp, 11 predicted proteins | sample MGYA00581734_ERZ1740070 | MGnify/ENA primary metagenome ERZ1740070 (study PRJEB43018, sample SAMN04849744) | marine metagenome | isolation source: floating plastic debris | place: Pacific Ocean | collected 2008-09-01 | study: EMG produced TPA metagenomics... | reverse complement strand
CATGCGATGGGCGGCGCGTTCGGCCGCTTCCTCGGGGACTTCGCGCAGTTTGCGGGCGCGGGCATCGGCATGTTCGCCCACCACGATGGCGTCATCCACAATGATCCCCAGCGTGATGATCAGCGCAAAAAGTGAGATCATGTTGATCGTCAGCCCCAGCAGATACATCGCTGAGATTGCGCCCATGATCGCCACGGGGATACCAGCGGCGACCCAAAACGCCGTGCGCGCATTGAGAAACAAAAACAGCAAAAGCAGGACCAGACCAAGCCCCACCAACCCATTGTCCACCAGCAGGTTCAAACGATCCGAAATTACGGCCGAGCGCGTGCGCGCCAGCTCAATCCGAATGCCTTCGGGCGCGGTGGAGGCCATCTCGGCAATCGTGTCTTCGACCACCGCCTGCACCTCCAGCGCATCGCCCGCCGCAGAGCGATCCACCCGGATCACCATGGTGGGGTCATCGTCGATGAAATACTGTTCGTTGCGCGACACGCTTTCGACCGTGACAAAGGCCACATCGCCCACCGTCAGGTTCGTCCCATCCTGATTGGACCGCAGGACAATATCCTCAATCGAGGCCGCATCGCGATCACGCGTGCCCGTGCGCACCCGCAGGTTTGAACCGTCCAGATCGCCCGCCGGGCTCGCCTCCACCTGCGCATTCACGGCGCGCGCGATATCCGCGATTGAGATGTCATGGGCCAAAAGGTTGACCGATGGCACCTCCACCGTTGTCAAAGGGGCCGCCACGCCCTGAATGGTCGTGCGCGTCACGCCCACATCAAACAATCGCAGCACCAATTCATCGGCCAGATTGGCCAGTTGTTCGGCATCCACAGGGCCGGAAATCACCACATCCGTCACCCGATCCCGCCAGGCATCGCGCGTGACCACGGGTTCATCGGCCTCTTCCGGCAGGTCGGTCACCGCATTCACAGTCGACAGAACATCCTCCGCCGCGCGGCTCATATCCCAGCCGGGTTCAAACTCCAGCCAGACAAAGGATCGCCCTTCCACGCTGGTCGAAAAGGATTCCTCAACCCCATCGACCGTCAGCAAAGCGGGATTGAGAAGCTGTACAATCCCCTCGTCGATATCCTCCGCACTCGCCCCTTCCCACGTCGTGGTGACAGTGATCGAGTTCACGACGACCTGCGGCAGAAACTGCGCCCGCAGGTTGGGAATGGAAATCGCGCCCAGCACGACCATCACCACCAAAAGAAGGTTGGCCGCCGTGCGATGCCGCGTGAAATAGGAAATCAGCCACGAGGCGCTGACAGGGGTCGCGCGCGCCATGGCTTAGCCGCCGATCCGTCGTTCGAGCCGTTCCACCAGTTCGGTCGGCACCTGCGCCTCTTGCAACTGGCCCAAAAGCCGCGCCTTGATCTCTTCGCTGGCATCGAGGCCGGTCTGCACAAAGGCAATCAACCGTGCGCGCCGGTCCTGGGTAATCTCCATCAGGTCCTGCGCTGTCTCGTCTGTCACCTCCGGCTCCACAAGACGCGGCACCACTTTCACGCCTGACCCCAAAAGAGGCGTGCGATCGGTCAGCACCTGCGCGCCTTCAAGCCCGTCACCGCGCACCAGCACATCATCGCCCTGACGGCGCAACAGGCTCACCGGTACAGGCTGCAGGCGGCTGCCTTCGCCCAGGATCAGCACATCCCCCGTGCTGCCCAAAGAAGAGGCGGGCAGGCGGACCACGTTGCGCAGCGCGGGCTCTTCCACCTCAACGGTGACAAAGTCGCCGGGCTTGAGCGCGGGTGCCTCATCGAGGCGTGCAAAAATCACGCGCCCAATCTGGCCATCGCCCACCGCGGCACTGTCGCGGCTGATCTGCCCGGTATATTCAAAATCTTCGCCAAAGGTCGACAGGATCACCTTGACCGGCGCGTTCAGCAGCCGCCCTGTGTCATCCGTCAATCGGCTGAACTGCGCGGTTGAGACGCGAAAGGACACTTCCAAAGCGCTGCCATCCACCACCATGCCCAAGCGTTCATTGACCGACACAAGCCCGCCTTCCACGACCGTCACATCGCTCAGCGTGCCGGGGAACTTGGCAAAAATCCGGGTGTCGTTCAGGGCCTTTTGCGCCTCGTCAAAGGCAATCTGCGCCCGCATGATCCGTGTGATCGCCTGATCCAGCCGCGCCTCCGCTGCGGCCTCCGCTTTGCGCGCGATGATCACGGATTGACGCGCTTGGCTCGCGGCCAGCTCTGCGGCCTCCACGGCGGCGGCGGTGCCCACGCCGCGCGTCTCCAAATCCACCTGCCTCTGAAACGCTTTTTCGCGCAAGGCGGCCTGATCAGCTGACGCCGCTGTCTCATCCTTGGCCAGGGTCAGGGCCCGTTCGGCCTCGCGCTCTTCGGCTTGGGCATCGGTCAATTCACTTTCGGCCCGGCTCAGCGCAAACTCCGCACCGCTCGGGTCCACCACGGCCAACAGGTCGCCTGCGTCCACCACGCCTCCGTTTTCGAAACTGTCGGACAGCTCCATCAAGGTGCCCGACGATTTCGCCCGGATCTCCAGCATCCGGCGGCTTTGAACCTCGCCATAGGCGGTCAGAACGGGCGTGATCGTCCGCGCCTCAGCCGCGATCATCGACGCCACAAATTCCCGTTCCTGCCGATCGGGCGTTTTGCTCTCTTCGGCCATCCGCTCTTGCATGGCGGTCCGCACCCCGTTGCCCGCATAGGCCAACAGGCCCAGCGACAGGGCCAGCATGAACAATCCGCTAAGGCTTTGCCTAAGAAAGCGCATCTAGGTTTACACCCTTCGTGTACAGTCTTTGGGTCATATTGAAATGGAGGTAAAAGCCTCCAAAATCAACTCTCTGCACGGTTTAACGCGGCAATTGGCTATTTCCGTCGCAGATGTTCATCCAGCCGTGGCATGATCTCAACGAAGTTGCAGGGCTTGTGCCGAAAATCAAGCTGCCGGACCAGGATCTCATCCCAGGCATCCTTGCACGCCCCCGGGCTCCCGGGCAGGGCAAAGAGATACGTGCCCCCCGCCACCCCCGCCGTGGCGCGTGATTGTACGGCACTGGTGCCGATCTTTTGCATCGACACGATGGTAAACACGGTGCCGAACGCATCAATCTCCTTTTCATAGACATCGCGATGGGCCTCAACCGTCACATCCCGACCGGTCAACCCCGTGCCCCCGGTTGAAATCACCACATCGATCCCGTCATCGGCAATCCAGGCGCGCAGTTGCGCGGCAAGCTGCTCCCGCTCATCGGGCAAAATCGCGCGCGCGGCCAGGCTGTGCCCCGCCGCCTGCAAACGATCGATCAGCACCGCGCCAGAGCGGTCTTCGTCAAGGTTACGGGTGTCGCTGACCGTCAACACCGCGATGCGAACCGGGATAAACTCGATGCTTTCGTCTATTTTGGACATAAAACCGGCGCTTTCCTACTTTGTCGGCTCTATGTCGAACCAATTGACCGTCGGCCCCAGATTGACAACCTCGGTCCCATCGATGCGACCACGCTCGCCCCAGGCATCATGAATATGGCCACACAGGGCCAGCTTCGGCTGCACCCGCGCGATCGCCTCCCGGATCGCGGTGGACCCCACAGACAGGCCCGTCGATGTCACATCCGCAATGCCCTTGGGCGGGGAATGAAACACCATGATGTCGGCGCGCTCACACGGGGCCAACATCTCGGCCGCGGTCTCCTCAGGCAGGTCACAGCTCCAATCGCCAAAGGGCGTCACCGGCACGCCATAGCCCAAGCCGTAAAGCTGCAAACCGCCCACCTCGGCCGCCTCCCCATGCAACACGATCATCTCCGGGTTGGCCGCCGCGCGCAGTTCATCCGCACTCTCGCAATTGCCGGGAACGACAACAAAGGGCGCATGGATCCCCGCAACCAGCGCCATCGCCTCAGTCAGCCCCTCTCGCATATTGCAGAAATCGCCGGCCCCGATCACCAGATCGGCCTGCGCGCTGGCCTCCACCAGTTCCGCCGCCCGGCCGCGCGATAGGTGCAGATCTGAAAACGCCAGAACCTTCATGGGCTTTCCAACCGCGCCTTGAGCGTCAGCAAATCCGCCCAAGCCTCGCGCTTGGCCTGCGGATTGCGCAACAGGTAGGCGGGGTGAAACATCGGCAAAGCGGGCTTGCCATAGGCGTCGGTCCACGTGCCGCGCAGCCGCGTGATCCCGCGTTTGCCCAGGCCCGCCTGACAACTGATATTGCCCATCAGGACCACCACATCGGGGGCCACCAAATCCACATGGCGCTGCACAAATGGCAGCATCATCGCGATCTCATCGGGCTTGGGATCCCGGTTTTGCGGCGGGCGCCACGGCAGAACATTGGTGATGTAAACCGCATCCTCCGCCGCTGCGCTGTCCCGGCTGAGCCCGATCGCCTCCAACATCAGGTCCAGCAGTTGCCCTGCGCGGCCGACAAACGGCTTGCCCACCCGGTCTTCGTCCCGTCCCGGCGCTTCGCCGACAATCATCACGCGCGCACCGGGCTGCCCATCGGCAAACACCAGATTGCGCGCGCCGCGGCGCAGCTCGCAATGCTCAAACGCCCCAAGGGCCGCCTTGAGCGCATCAAGATCAGCCGCGCCGCCTGCCGCCGCCTTGGCCACGCCAACCGGATCCACCGACAGGGCAGGGGCGTCCGACACGGTTGCGCCGGGCACGGGGGCCGCTTTGACCGGTGGCACCTTGGCCGCCAGCTCATAGCGATTGATCGGTGCATCCCCGATCGCCTCATCCGCGCCCAGCTCCATCTGCCATTCCAGAAGGGCCAGCGCGGTCGCGTGATCCATGTGCGATTCCATGCTGTCATAGTAGGGCCTGCCCGACCGGGGTAAAGGTGCCCCGTGTCGCGCAATCGCGCCCCCATGAGATCAGGTCGGAGCGGCATCAGGCACAGGATCTGAGTATTTTTGGAAAGATGAAACCGTGGACCGCTTCCACTCTTTGGGTTTCATCTTTCCAAAAATACTCAAAGGATCTCGACTTGCCCACAGGGCGCGCCCTTCTTATAAGCGCGAAAACCTCAGGTCGGAGTGGCGGATGCGCTTTTCACAATCCCATCTTCTGGGGATCGAGCCCCTCAGCCCTGCCGACATTTCCACCATTCTCGATCTGGCCGATCAGTATGTCACGCTGAACCGCTCTGCGATGAAGCATGGCGAGGCCCTGGCCGGGCTCACCCAGATCAACATGTTCTTTGAAAACTCCACCCGCACGCAGGCCAGTTTTGAGCTGGCGGGCAAGCGGCTCGGCGCGGATGTGATGAACATGGCGATGCAGGCCAGTTCGATCCGCAAAGGCGAGACCCTGATTGACACCGCGCTCACGCTCAACGCGATGCAGCCCGACATCTTGGTGGTGCGTCATCCGCATTCCGGCGCGGTCGACCTTTTGGCGCAAAAGGTCAATTGCGCGGTGCTGAACGCGGGCGATGGGCGGCACGAACATCCCACGCAGGCGCTTCTTGATGCACTGACGATCCGGCGGGTCAAAGGGCGGCTTTCCGGCCTCACGGTTGCGATTTGCGGCGATATCGCCCATTCCCGCGTGGCGCGTTCCAACCTGCATTTGCTCTCCAAGATGGACAATCGCATTCGCCTCATTGGCCCGGCAACCTTGATGCCGTCGGGCATGGACAGCCTCGGCGCAGAGGTTTTTGAGGACATGGATGAGGGGTTAAAGGACGCCGATGTGGTGATGATGCTCCGGCTCCAGAGGGAACGCATGGATGGCGGGTTCATCCCGTCCGAGCGGGAATATTACCATCGCTTCGGGCTGGATGCCGAAAAGCTGTCGCAAGCCAAGGATGACGCCATCGTCATGCATCCCGGTCCGATGCACCGCGGCGTCGAAATCGATGGTGAGTTGGCCGATGATATCAACCGCTCGGTCATTCAGGATCAGGTGGAAATGGGCGTGGCGGTGCGCATGGCCGCGATGGATGTGCTGGTGCGCACCCGCCGTGCCACCCCGCAAGAGGTGATGGCATGAGCCTTGAGGTCCGCGCAGGCGAACACGGGCGCGTCCGCATTTTTGCGCTGGGCTACCGCGTCTCGATGGAGCTTCAGCATTTTGAAGCCGTGGATCGGTTGGCCGAGGCGCTGGGCGTGGAGAGCCTCAAGGCCGAAGACGTCCAGATTGTCGATCTCAGCGCGGTTCGGGAGATGGGCATCACATCCTTTCTCATCGAGGCTTACGGTATCACTGAGGACGAGCTGACACCCCTGTCCAAGACCATCAATGATCTGACCGGGCACGCGGCAATTGTGCGCTCTGGGGCCTTTGGCGGGCGCGACATCGTGATCGCCCCCAGCGATGAGGTCCGGCTTGTGGCCACCCTTCACGAGCCGAAAATGGCCGCGCCTGCGCCCATGCCCCGCTATAACAGCGCCACAGGTACAGACGCAGGCACAGACGGAGGCGGCAAGACCCGCAAGCCCCCGTCAGACAAGGCCATGTCAGGCCGCATCGCCATGTACGCGCTTCTCTTTGTGTTTGCCTTCACCGTCATGTTCGTCTGGATCGCCTCATGAGTGACATAAGCGGATGGGAAGGGATCCTCGACAAGGATGAGAAAATCCTCTGGCAGGGCCGCCCGGATGCCAAGGTGAGACTGCGTCTGAGCAAACTGGCCGGTTTTGTCTTTGGTCTCTTCTTTGCGGGCTTTGCGCTTTTCTGGATGGTCATGGCCTCCATGGCGGGCGGGTTTTTCTGGATGTTCGGCCTGCTGCATTTCTTCGTCGGATTGGGTGTGGCCTTCGGCGCGCTCCTCGGCAGCTCTTGGCGTCGAAAGCACAGTTGGTACACGCTCACAGATCGCCGCGCGTTCATCGCGACCGACCTGCCCTTTCGCGGGCGCAGCCTGAAAAGTTATCCCATCACGCGTGAAACCATGCTCGATTTTGATGGCGGCGATCCCGCGACGATCCATTTCAACCACGAACTGCGCCGTCGCAAGAACGGGCATACCAAGGTCGCCGTGGGGTTTGAACGGATCAAGGACGGCGCAGAGGTCTATCGCCTCATGCGCGGCATTCAGGAAAGTTTGGCCTTATGAAAACCCTGTTTGACAATGCCCGCCTGATTGACCCCGCAACAGGGCAGGTCAGCGCCGGCTGGCTTCTGATCGAGAACGGCACCATCGCCGCGCGGGGGAGCGAGACTGCGCCGCACGGCGCGGACGAGCGGCGCGATTGCAACGGGCTTTGCCTGGCCCCCGGCATCATCGATATCGGCGTCAAAGTCTGCGAACCGGGCGAGCGCCACAAAGAAAGCTATCGCTCCGCCGGGCGGGCGGCGGCGGCAGGCGGCGTCACCACCATGGTCACCCGGCCTGATACCGACCCCGCCATCGACACGCCCGAGGTGCTCGAATTCGTCGCCCGCCGCGCAAATGAGGCCGCTCCGGTCCGCGTTTTGCCCATGGCCGCCCTGACCAAAGGGCGCAAAGGGCGTGAGATGACCGAGCTTGGCTTTCTCATGGACGCAGGCGCGGTGGCCTTCACCGATTGCGACCATGTGATCACCGACACCAAGGTTTTCACCCGCGCGTTGACCTACGCCCGGTCTCTGGGCGCGCTTGTGATCGCGCATCCGCAGGAACCTGTTTTGTCCTCGGGGGCCGCGGCCACCAGTGGTGCGATGGCCTCTCTCAAAGGTCTGCCCGCTGTCTCGCCCATGGCTGAACGCATGGGCCTTGATCGCGATATCGCGCTGATTGAAATGACCGGCGCGCGCTACCATGCCGACCAGATCACCACCGCGCGCGCCTTGCCCTCACTCATCCGCGCCCGGGACAATGGGTTTGACGTCACGGCCGGGACATCGATCCACCATTTGACCCTGAATGAGGCGCATGTGGAGGATTACCGCACCTTTTTCAAAGTCAAACCGCCGCTCCGCTCTGAGGAGGATCGCCAGGCCGTCATCGCGGCCCTGCGCGACGGCACGATCGATCTCATTTCTTCCATGCACACCCCCCAGGATGAAGAAAGCAAACGCCTGCCGTTTGAAGAAGCCGCCAGCGGTGCCGTCGCGCTGGAAACCCTTTTGCCCGCCGCTCTTGGTCTCTATCACTCCGGGGATCTCACGCTGCCTGAGCTTTTCCGCGCCATGGCGCTCAACCCGGCCAAACGGTTGGGGCTTGAGGGCGGTCGCCTCGCCAAGGGGGCGCCTGCTGATCTCGTGCTCTTTGACCCGGATGCGACGGTCACGCTGGACCGGTTCAGCCTGCAGTCGAAATCGAAAAACACCCCCTTTGACGGGCAAAAGATGCGCGGCAAAGTCATGGCCACCGTCGTTGGCGGTCGCACTGTCTATGAGGCCCCGTGATGCCGCCCTTTGAAACACCCGTCCTGCTGATGATCGTCTGGGCCGCCATTGGGTACGGCCTGGGGTCCATCCCTTTCGGCCTTATCCTGTCAGAGCGGTTGGGCCTGGGAAACCTGCGCGAGATCGGGTCTGGCAACATTGGCGCCACCAATGTCCTGCGCACCGGCAACAAAGGGGCGGCGGCGGCCACGCTGCTCTTGGATGCGCTCAAGGGGGCCGTTGCGGTGTTGCTGGCGCGCCTTGTCTCGGGCGAAGACGCCGCCCAGCTTGCGGGCCTCATGGCGTTTCTGGGCCATTGCTTTCCGGTGTGGCTGAATTTCCAAGGCGGCAAGGGCGTGGCCACCTTCTTTGGCATTCTCTTTGCGCTGGCCTGGCCGGTGGGTCTGGCCTGCGGGATTACCTGGATCATCGCCGTGGCCATCACCCGGACCTCTTCGCTGGGCGCGCTTTTTGCGGCGGCGCTGTCGCTTCTGTGGGTGTTTGCCTTGGGCGAGCCGCGCATGTTCCTTTTGGCGGTCGTGCTGACAGGCCTCATTTACTGGCGTCACTGGCCCAATGTGCAAAGGTTGCGGGCGGGGACAGAGCCGAAGATTGGCAAACCCTAGGTGGCGTCATCCACGCTCTGAGCGGGGCTGCCAGCCGTCATCAGGGTAACCAAGCGTCCGGTGGGGCGCGCCAAAGCGGGTCTCATAAAGCGCAAGAACCTCCGGCGACAATTCGGTTTTCCACTCTCCCGGTTGACCACCTCGGGCATGTGGTGACCGCTTGCCCGCCTTGCCGCCGAACAGTGAACTCTTCCAGCAGATCTCCATCCATATGTCCTTCTTTTCGGGCGGAAACCCAAGGAAATCGAACATCTGCGAAAAGGGCGAAAGGCTCTCGTCCGTGACCAGGTCCTCAAGCTGAAGGCGCAGCACATTCTCTTTGTGCACAGGCAGCGCAGTCATCGCTGTGATTGTCTTTCTACCGGTACGTTCCAGCTCGAAGGCAAAGCGTGCTTGCATGTCCTTTTCGGCGTTGATCATGTTGTGATACGTCTCCCCGTCCCGGCCATCATAGGGTTCATGAAGCCACGGCTCATGGGATGTCATGTGGTAATAGGCGCCACTGACGATCACATCGCGTGGGTCCCTGACAATCACGACATACCGGTGATCAGGGCTGTCCTTGAGCATGTCGTCATAGTGGCGATCGGCGTGGTCGATGGTGCGGAGGTCCCAATGGTCCGGTTCCGCATCAATTTCCCCGCGCCAAGTCTTGATCACGTCTCTGGCAATCAGCCTTTGGGCGATGGCATCGATCAAAACAGTGCCGGTTTTGTGGTAGGTGCATATGAAACTTTTCATCTACATCCCGCCGTGTTCAGTAGCTGTATTCCGCGTAAATTCGGCTCAGGTCTCCGCCCCAGTCGCCATGGTACTTGGCGAGCAATTCATCCGCAGGCACCTGCCCGCTGTCAACGCTCTCCATCAGGGCATTCAGGAAATGCGTCTCATCGGGGATAAGCCCGCCCGCACCGGGCCGCGCCCGCGCCTTGAGGCCAGCCTCGGAAATCGCCAGCACCTCGCGCGCCAGATCATGCATGTGAATGTCGCCCACGCGTGCCTCCAGCGCGGCCTCGCTCGCGCCCACGCGCAAGGCCTCGCGCGTCTCGGCGTCCCAGCCCTTGGCCAGGTCCCAGGCCGCATCAAGCGCGCCCTGATCATACATCAAGCCGACCCAGAACGCGGGCAACGCGCAAAGCCTGCGCCAGGGCCCCCCATCCGCACCGCGCATTTCCATGAATTTCTTGATCCGCGCTTCGGGGAAAATCGTGGTCAGGTGATCGGCCCAATCCGACAGCGTCGGCGTCTCTCCGGGCAAGGCGGGCAAGTCGCCCTTCAGAAAATCGCGGAAAGACTGCCCAAGCGCGTTGATATAGGTGCCATCGCGATAGACAAAATACATCGGCACATCGAGCGCGTAATCGACCCAGTGTTCAAAGCCAAAGCCCTCTTCAAACACAAAGGGCAACATGCCCGTGCGATCCGCATCCAGATCCCGCCAGACCCGGGACCGCCAGGATTTGTGCCCATTGGGCTTGCCCTCAAAAAACGGCGAATTGGCAAAAAGCGCGGTCGCCACCGGCTGCAAGGCCAGCGCCACGCGCAGCTTCTTGACCATGTCCGCCTCAGACGAGAAATCCAGGTTCACCTGCACGGTGCAGGTCCGGTACATCATGGATTTCCCCATGGTGCCCACGCGATCCATGTAATCGGTCATGAGCTTGTAGCGCCCTTTGGGCATCATCGGCATCTGCTCATAGGTCCATTCCGGCGCCGCCCCCAAACCAATGAAGCCCACGCCCACATCGTCCGAGATCGCTTTCACATCGGCCAGATGCGCATTCACCTCGTCACAGGTCTCGTGAATGGTCTCCAGAGGCGCACCCGACAGTTCAAACTGCCCGCCCGGCTCAAGGCTCACATTCGCGCCGTCCTTTTCCAACCCGATCAGGTTGCCCGCCTCCTCCAGCGGGGTCCAGCCCTGACCATCGCGCAGCCCTTCCAGCAGCGTTTTGATCGATCTTTCGCCGTCATAGGGCAGCGGCTTGAGCGTGTCTTTGCAATAGCCAAACTTCTCATGCTCGGTGCCAATGCGCCAGTCCGCCTTGGGCTTGCAGCCCGCCTCAAGGTATTCCGCCAATTGATCGCGCGATGAGATAGGTCCGCCGCCTGACTGTGGGATTGACATGTGGGTTTGGTCCTTTCGCGGCGGCAGGCCGTTTGGGTCAGAGTTGGCCGCAAACCCCCCAAGTGTCAATGCGGGCGATTGCATTGATCGGGGTGACGGAAGAGCACACGTCTGAACTCCAGTCACCCGTCCCGATCTCGTATG
>ERZ1740070.2255-NODE-2255-length-11214-cov-11.354243_pt1 | contig 11214 bp, 3 predicted proteins | sample MGYA00581734_ERZ1740070 | MGnify/ENA primary metagenome ERZ1740070 (study PRJEB43018, sample SAMN04849744) | marine metagenome | isolation source: floating plastic debris | place: Pacific Ocean | collected 2008-09-01 | study: EMG produced TPA metagenomics... | reverse complement strand
ATCTGATCTGGGGCCCTCAAACCCCCCCCCCCCTTTTCTCCCGTCTTACCTAGATCAAGCTTGGTCCACTTTGACTGCATTAGAGTTGCTCCCCCACTACTAGTCAGTCCAGGTGACCAGTCAAGGGGGAGCGACTCCAGTACAGTGAAAAAGGATCAAATTTGATCTTCCCATTCTTAAAGTGTGCTCTCTGAAAGTCTACTGCTATTAGTCGACCTGATTCAGGTGGACTATGTAAGTATGTAAATAGTGATTTAATTTTTGGTATCAAGCTGGTTTTCTAAACAAATATTATGATGTATTAGTTTCGGTTTCTATGTTTAGATGGTGTGATTGCTTGAATGTAAGTGCTTGAAATCTGATGGTCAAATTGCAGTTGCAGCAACATTGTGTGAGAGGAAACTGGTTTTTGCCCAATTTTGAATTAAAAGATGTTGTTGGCCAACGAAATAAATGTTTTTTGCCGCGAAGGAATATTACTGGAGTATGTCTGCTGCATGAAAACTATTGTCACATTTTACCTGGTGAAAATTGTCACAATTTAAATTCTGCTGATACTATCTATGGTTGTTGTACGGATTAGTAGTTTTTATGGTATGACTATGTTATAATCTAGTTTTTGTCACTTTTTGTAGCATGTGTAAATAATTATAATATGTATTATGTATTACTATTTGTATCCGTACGTTGAGGTCATCATGTATAAAACAATTGGTGAGTAAATAAAACGCAGAACATATTAGAAGTACGTCAATTTTAACTGAGATGGCTCGGCATCACCTATACTTGAACCTTGATTGATTTTGTGTAAATTCTAGTTTTGTGTGGGCACAAAGCTGAAAAGTCGATGGCCTTCATGATTTCAAAAACTAATTGACAGAGTGATAAAAGAGAGTAAAAAGTAAACATTGACACCTCCATGGCTGCGAATAATCCAAAATAAAAACACGTATGTAAACAGGATGCTGAATAATAATCCTCCAAAATGCCTTCAGAACTTGAATGGTGTAATATAAGGACTCTGAATGCGAATCAATATACATTATAATATTGATTAGGTCTGTTGTTCTGCTCAGGCCTTTTGTCTTGGCATCATGCTACAATTACTTGCTGCCTGTCATTTTATTTGTTATATTTTATAAGCTCAGCCTGAGATAAATTCCTTGACTATTGTGATAGAGTTGTGACATTGCAGAGTGTTAACTGCTATTCGCGATACAGATTTATCAGCAAGTTGTGAAAGTTTCCTGACTGATTTATTTTTACCACCGCGGCTGTTATTTTAATCCAGAACCACATAGCTATAAGTATTGAGGTAAGACTGCTATAAAGTTCTTCGTTTCTTCTTAAATCACACCAATTTTGCTCTCCACTGAGATTTCTAGACAATCCTGACCTAAATTTTGTGTTTACGAAACAAGTAGGTATTTTACTTTTTGTGTCACTCTTCTAGAGGTTATTATTTATGAGACAGGGGCTCGCAGAGTTCATGTCATTTCAACAGCACATGCAGGTTTTCATCATTTATGTTGTATAATTTCCTGTTTATAACTTGATAGTTCAAGTGCAGCTGTCACCTTGTCATCAATTATTGATACTCTTTTTGTTGTTGATGGATTTGTTTTTTTTTGCTACCCGTCGTAGTGATTGATGTTTTGCTGCGGGCCTCAAATGATTGATGGCCATAGGCATTTTGCTGCAACAGTTACGAACAGTTACAGTTAATATTCTATTCAACCATGAAGAAAACCAAGCGTCGGTGACCCCCCTGTCCATATAGGGTGCAGTGTGGATGTCAAAATTGTTGAATTTGATGCTAACCTCAAAAGGGCATATATGCCATCCTTTCGTGTTAGAGTGATTGGGACTGGCTATAGACTTGAATATTGAGTTGAAGTTGATTATGAATGAACCCATCCACAATGTCTTGCATTGTGGGGTGGATAGTATTTACAAAGCAGTGCGAATGAGTAACCGTGGTCAAAAACTTGATTCATGAGTGATCATGATGGTGTCTTTTTCGGTGTGCCGCGCCCGTGTATTAGTTTTGTTATATCTGTGGCCTTGTCCGCCCCAGGAGAGGTATCTTTGCTTTTGCCAGGTCATCATGTTTGTTGTAGACATCTCCTTATTTTTCCTTTTCCCGGAATCTTTGTCGATGGTTGTTCCAATAAACTTTGTCAATAATTGTTTTGTATCAAGTAATGGTTTAGGAATACCAATACTGTTTTCACCTCATTTTCTGAGGTCTCATCAAGCATTACAATGCCTTCCAATGACAATCACACCAGATATTATGAAGTTATTTGCACATTTTGCCAACAAGCCAGGCTATTTTTACCCATCGCTGTCGCACTTGTGTGACTTGGCACAGGTTCGTGACTTCAATTGCATCGAACTTATTGTCATCAGTTTTTTAGTCTCTGGAGACCATTTTGTTTGATGTGAGAGATAAACGCAGATCAAGTTATTAAATGCCTCAAAGTTCGGCGGCGGGTGAGAACGACACGAGGTATAAACTCCGGCAGCGTATTGACTTATAGAAGCTTTGGGTTCGTTACCACTATATGCCTCGGGGCACTCCATCAGTTACACAACCCAATGATGACTGTAAGCTACTACACTGATGACATATTGGCTGTGACACTTAGCTGATATTATCACTTTGAGAACTGGTTGGTGAGGTGAGAAGGAAAGATGGGCAATCATTCATCACTGCATGGCAAGAAGTGTAAACTGAAGCCGGAGGATGTTGAAGATCTTATTCAACAAACATACTGTAAGTATGTCCATGCAATGGTAGACGGTTTAGGCCTTAGTACTATGATTATTTGGGCCTGTCTTCTTTAGAGGTGAGGTGTAATATAACTGACTTGTGGTTGCCTTGTAAAGAAGGGCTCTCTGTGGTGTAATAACCAACCATAAAGTTTTAGAATTAATATTCACCACTAGAGCCTTTTATTTGGTTGATAAAATTCACAGTTGTCCACAACTCCACATGAACAAAGTTCTCTGAAGGACATTGTAATGCGTAACATTATTCTAGTATAAAGTGGTGAATGTATCATACATTACACCACCTTGCGCATTCTGACTTTAGATTGCATCAATCACACCTTAATTTTGGATTCATTCAGATCTGCTGCTCATGTTGCATTCCTTCGGTGTGTAGTATATTTTCACTCACTTTGTTTACAGTTAATGAAGAGGAGGTTAAAAAGTGGTGAGTTTCTAGAATTCTTAGATTAATTTAAATCCCCAAAGTCACAGTTTAAAATAAATCGTCTCATTCTTATTATTGTATTGACAATGAACCAGTATATACCCCCATGAGACTGTAATCCAAGGCAGGAAATACATAAATGGCAAAATAAGTTTGGGAGGTTCACAAATTTATGCCAGGAGTCCTTGGTGTATTTTTATGGCCGTTTATGAATTCAATTTAACTCCAGACATGGACAACCCTTTTATGAATTTGTGTCTGTTCCATTTCATTCATCCTTTGAGTTGTAATAGTCATCGATAACGCATCAGGAGCCAGAACTTCATATAGGGAAAATTCAAGCAATATAAAATGTAAATACTATATATCATTAATTCACTGTGACTGTATATTTTTTGTTTTAATTAGGCACCATGTGTTCATCAAAGATTGTCCTTCCGGATTGCTTACTAAAGAGGTGGGTGGATAGAATGCATGTTTGATAAAAATTGAATTTCAATGTATGATGAGCTTCCACTGTAGTCATCCTCTATGCGTTTTTTATGGTTCAAATATGATATGTACTGAAAGTGGGACCCGTTTGTTTGCGATTCCATGTTAGGAGTTGTTGCCTTTTGAGCAAAGAGGGCGCAACTCCTTCTGGACACAAATTTTTTAGATAGTACTTTGGATTCAACGTTCTCTTTTTTCACGAGTCTACAAACGGCGACTGCACATACATAAAAATATGTTCAATCCACATGCAAAGGTCACAGTAGCATGGTCCATATGCTCCAATACACTCCGATATGATGACATATTTATTTTTGCCTGGCATTTTTCATTAAACACAAAACATTGCTTGCTCAAATAATTTCATATATCTTCAATTTTTTCAGGAGTTTCAGGGTATTTATAGTCGAGTGTTCCCTCAGGGCAATCCCACCAGATTTTCTGGCTTTGTGTTTAACGTCTTTGACAAGGATTTAGACGGTACAATTACATTCAGCGAATTCCTTATGGCGCTGTCTGTCACTTCCAGAGGCAATGTGGACGAGAAACTAAATTGTGAGTACCCACAAAGCCAGCAAAATGTAGCCTCAGCATGTTAGATTTTGTATTGAATTATTCAAAAAACAAATATCAAACGAAGTTTTGTCGGCAAAAACCATAAGCTCCTGCTATTGCAAAAGCCATAAGGCAAGCATGACTGAAACATTAAATCTGCGTCAGAGTGGGCCATGATAAGCCATGACGCAGGGAAACAATATTCTAAATGTTATCATAATAGCGGTATATAAGGTAAATTCTCAACTTTGGCAATGAGGCCGGGGTTGATTTTAAGTTTATTTTTTATCACTATTATAATTAGGACGCAGGGAGGTGTTTTACAGTTTTAGACAAAATTTGTGAGGCTTGAGCGGTTTTCACTTCATCACCTCACCTCAAAAATTCCGACAGCAGGTCTACTAAATCAATTTTTGCTTCCCTCAGTCAAACCCTTAAAATCTGATATCCCTTAGTGGTTTTGAGACCCATCACGTATTGTGATATAACATTGGCAGTTCTTGCATCATTAATACAGCACTGGTTTAATGGTGTAGGTGCAGCTTTTAAATGTCAGCTTGTTCATCACCTGGACCATAACTCGTTATCTGCAATCTCAAGGGAAATTATTATCACCAAATCATCAAGGCTTCCAAATTATCATCACAATCATTTTACTAGAAATGCTTGCACTGAAGGGCATGAGCACTCGAATACCAAGGTTGAACAGAGGCCTTAGTGAATGATATACTACCTGAATAACAAAAACGGTCTCTACAATATGACAATATGAAAAACATGAATCGGGGATAGTTGGGACATAAAAGCGGCATTAAGGCCCTTGCACACTACAAAGATTTTCACAAAGATTTTTCTAAAAAAATTGTTGGGAAAATCGTTGTCCTTATATAAAACTGTTGAAAAAATCGTTGCAGTTGTGAAAAAAAGTTGTAGTGTGTATGGACAATAACTACTTTTTTGCAGTTTCAGTTGTAGTGTGCGAGGGCCTTTATCTGTTTCTCTTGCATTAGTCCTTTTTGAAATCTTTTGGTGATTGATTAACAATCGCGTTTTCTAGCATTCTTTTCTTGGGGTAGGCGCCCATGTTCTGATCTCACCTCATATATTGGCTGCATTTAGTTGCAGTGGGTTGTATGCGGCATCTTCAGCTGAATGGAAGATAAAAATAACATGAGATCCTGCGGCAAAAAATGGATCACATGGGATACTCTCCATGTTTTATCTATCTGCTGAAACGGTTTCTTGGCACCTACACTCCAACCCATTACACCTACTTTACCCGCGCACGCAGTCTTTCTTTTGATATTTTTAAGCTCTTTCCCATCCGACCCTTTTTAAATACTCTATGTGCTGGCTCTTTTTAAAACAGACACCACAATTTTGCAGCTATCTGTGCTAGTGATAGATATATTATCAACCAATCAAACATGTTTTCTGCATTAAATTTTTTTGTTGTATAAAATGCTGTATCCATCTTCCGCGTTAATACCCCATGTTTTATTTTGTTGATTTTGACTAGGGGCGTTCACACTATATGATATCGACAGAGATGGTCATATCTCTCGTGATGAGATGGTGGAAATAGTAGGAGCTATATATGAGATGGTCGGCCCGTCCAATCAGGAATCAGAATGTATATCTCCTGAAACTAAAGCTAGTCATATCTTCAGCAAAATGGACACTGTGAGTACACACGTCCTTGTTAACACCAGACTTGTCGTCGCACACAGGCCCCACATCCCAAATCAGGATGTGGAGCAAGTGATGTGGAATAAGTGGAGCAAGTGATGTGGAATAAGTGACTTCACTAACTCCACATCCCAATTTGAGGTCGGAGCGCCAAAAATAGAATCACATATATAATTCCTGTTGAAGAACAAGACCTTGATGAGCAAACTTTATAGACCCTTCACCGCATAAGCAGAGAGAAAATATTCACGGAAAACTATGCCATGGATTTGGCTATGGGATTTTCCAGGTATGGGGTCAGACAAACCTCCAATACAAACTCACAGATCGAGTGTTAGGATTCCTGGCTGCATCCACTTGTTTAGATAATAGGGAGTGGGAGCTTGTCTATGATGGAGGTTGAAATGGATTTAGGTGTCTCATTTCGTAACATAACTACTGCAGTGTTATGAATTTGTGTGCCTTAGTTTGAGGCCTGTTCTTTTGCGTGTAAAAAGTTAGTGAATCCAAAAGGTTTGACAGAAATGAGAAACGTGTGTATGTGGTCACAAGTAAATTTCAGAATTGTCTTTCTTTTGGTGTGATACTGTAATACATTTTAATTAACTTGTTTTTACAGAATAATGACGGTTTGCTGACCCTTGAAGAGTTCCGATGTGGGGCAAAGCAGGATCCATGGATTATAAGAGCGTTGACTCTTGACCCGACTGCAAGGCAGCAACTTTGATAATTCATGATCTAACTTCTATTGTCTATTACTTTGAATTTTTTTTTGATTATATCATATTGAACTTGTATACTACCGTATAGTTACTATACGGTAGTATACAAGTTATACAAATATACTATACGGTAGTATACAAGTTATACAAATATACTATATATAGCTACTACTGTATACTTATAATAGTAGAATTCAGTGGTACAATATATTGTCTAGGTGAGCAGTGTTGCATTGTGTGTAGCTGTGCCATATACATGTGCTACTACATGTATTACATAATAAATCGATGATATATTAGGGTAGTGATTTTTCAGTAGATTTTAAAATTTAACAAAATACATTATATTAGAATACTTGCAAAATGTTGTATTCTCTTTTACGTAACGTTTCAAGCATTTAAAACTGAATAATTTATGCAAAATTATGATGATCTTCTGTGCAAAAATAAATACAGCGTGTAGAACGATTATAACAGCATCAACATCCCATTTGTGCTGACTGTTCATGGCTTTGGGATTGTCTTACCTTGTGGCCCTCAAGTGCTGTATATTTGTCCGAGCTGCATTGACTGGTAAAAACAATGAAATTGATAGGTTTTGGTGTATTTAACTTAAACGTATTGAAATTCTATGGTTAATATAAATGCAGCCGGAGACGTCTTTGAAGAAAGCTTGTTGAAGCTGAGAGATGTTTATTCATCTAATTCGAAATAAAAACTTTCCCAAAACGATTAAGTGGCTGCCAATTGTGTTCAAATCAATAGCTGATTTTACAATGTGTTTGATTTCATTTTAATATTTTCTTAATGGAGCATGGATCAAGACAAACACTGAAAGTGTTAAACAAAACATACGGCAGCCTAAAAGTATTTAAGGATAATATTATTAGTGCGCAGCCTCTCCTTGATTTTGAGTATTGGCAACTGTGAATCGATTGATTAAAAGGCAGCATTGGAGCAAAGCCACAGCTCTTGGCAGCATGTAGTTCGCTAAGGTCAGTAAAAATTTTATGGCTTGAGAGTAGAGCATTTCCATCATTTCAAAATCAACCTTGTGGCTCTGTGACTGTAACATAGTTACAGTTTGATTGAATGTGTCGGTAATATTTTTTACCAACTTGTTAATTTATACAAACAGAAATTATTTATTGTGATCCGCTGCAGTTGCACAACTGAAATAAAAAATATATTCATAAATTAATCATCAACCACCAATGGGACCAGGGCATGCAGAATGGATTTTGAATGCTCATGATCTATCTCTCATTTGCTAATATATAGTTTGAGGGCTCTAACGGTCGTGCCCGGGGCGTAAGTGGCGCTGGCGCCACTTACGCCCCGCTCACGACCGTTGGAGCCCTCAAACTAGCTAATATAGGGAGTTAGCGCTTTGGGAATATTTGATGCTTTACAGCTCAAGATTGGGTTAGGCAAAGAAGTTTATTCCATTGGTTGAGGTGCATCGTGATAAAGTATCCCCCTTTGGGAAGTTATCTATTATTGATGGTAATTTGGCTATTGTCTCCTATTCAAACTGTCAACACGCCAATGATCTGCAGGCCTGGATCACTTGTAACGTACCTGATGTACAAGTTCAATATTTGCACAGGTTATTTGCATTGATGGATTCAAGATTTATTGAGTTCGGGCTGCAGTCATTTCCCCCAGAAACCCACCAATTTAACTGTCACTTACGGCCATGATCACGGTCTAAATCAATGTGACAAATACAAATAGCCGAGCTAAACAACGACTAAGATATCAAAATACCCCCATCAATATCTATTACGAATATAATCAGCTGAGTTCAATATATCTTGTAATTGTAATCAACGATTATATTGATGCAGGAAATTTAGGTAATCTTGTTAAACAGTCTGTAAATTGGCTTGTGACATGTGGACAGCATGTAGCTAATGTTCAGGTCAGAGAAACTTTAATACTACAAGTATTGACTTTCACATAATGTATAGCAATGTAGATATTTGATTTAATTTTTTAAAGTAGTACACAATAAATATGCAATAAATAAGCAAGTCACAGTTTCAATAGAATTTCATTCTTGTAACATTGTTAACGAAATCAATTTTGAAACTCAAGTTGCATTGAGTGCAATAGAGAGCTGTGGTCGAAACGATAAACTTGAGCCATAACTTTCTTATCTTTCTGGTTGATTCTTGTTGCTGTTTTGCAGGTAAGAAGATTGCATCTGGTGCCTGCAGCGCGGACACCAGAGCTCCTCCCAGTACGCTAACTGCTGGACATTCCACTGCCGTACAGTTAGTTGTCAGGCTGACCCGCTGCCAGACCGATACTCAGTCAGCACACAGATGTCTGGCAGCACATTGCTGCTTCTCAGACATGATATCACAGCCGCTAACCAATGGATCAGTAATAAACTAAATCAACTCAAAAGTGATGAGGGCAGAGCAAGCCACTCAAAGGTGAGATGAAACCCAATGCTACAAACCACAACTAGCATTAAATTCTGCAACCTCCCATATCAAGTAATAAATCCATATCGCCTCATTTACTGTAAACCAACAAACCAACGACAATAATAGCTCACTCTCAGTGCACAATTTTTGAGATATTAATATTGCCACTCAACCACATTGGTTATATTTCTATGTTTAGATTGCTGCCTAAGTTGTTGTAGAAGCTGGCAGCAGTGCCAGTATAAGGTCATTCGCTACATGTTTTGAATTACAGGATGGAGTGGACATCGAGTTGGATAGAAAGTGTGCTGACATTGAAAATATAATCAGCGACAGCAAATTCTACTTTTCTCATCACAGAAATCATGATCCGATACTCAAACTTAGTGTCGATAGACTTGTCAAGTCATGGCAGGTGCTTACTAATCTCGCAAGCAACAGGTATTTTCTTAAAATGTTAGATGTTAGATATGTTATAACGTCTATGTAAACACATAAGTATGCATGTTATTTTTGCATATTATTCATAATTTTATTCGCAAGATGCATGTTTCTTTCACATGCAAAGATGATATCTACAAGTAAAACTTTAATGAAACTTTCAGACGACTCATTGCATCGACAAGAGAGTCGTTGCCCTGAATCGTACCACATTCTGTCACAATCTTCTCACTATAATTTGTTATTCCCACCATAGGATCAGCCCGAGACCACCTGTTGAACCTCTGAATCTCAGTGCATTCAACGATGATAGTGAGAGCGTGTCATCCTACGCCTCCGCAGAATCTAACCTTCCCTACACCCCGAGATTTGAGGCTAAGGATCGACCTAACTCAGCCAGGGGAAGACGATTCATACCACATCTGTCACCACTTTACAGAGCTGTCATCAGAGCAAAGGTATGGGTCGGAACAGTAGAACAAATTTGTAACCCACGTTAAGGGCTCATTATAGGGTAATAAATATATGGAACAAGCCATTGTAATGTTTCTGTGATGATATAGGCTGAACACTCAATGATCACACGGCGTGTAAATATTTTCCGACCATTCACAGCAAGCAATGTTTCTAGCTCTCCTATATTCAATACGAGTTTGAAATCTCAAAATCCATATCCACAAAACTTACTTTGACACTGCTTGCAACAACTCATGCCATGCAATCAAGGTATGAAATAGTTGTTAGTAAGATTTTTATCTCATAATTTTATTTGTTTAAAATCAGCAACCATTGTTTTCCAACAAAAGTCAGCATTGATTTTGTAACTGTCTGCTATGTAGAAAATTTCTATCTGCCTTTCAAACAGTTCCAAGAATGACATAAAATACTGTAACAGTTTCACTCTCAAAGCTACTACAAAATATTAAAGATATCAAGACTGAAGTAAGGGGGAGGGGGGAGTTGTCAAACAGTTATAATCACAGCGTAACAATCTTAGCCCGCTCGGTGAGGTGAAACGATACCTTCGCAAAATCAACAGCAGCAAAGAGCGTACATAGTGAGGATTACCCGCCATGGGTGACCAAACTCTGCTATGAGGACCTCTGCGTTCCGATCACCGATATTGTGAACCAATCATTACAGGAGGCGAAATATCCGATGCTTTATAAACAAGCTGAAATCACTCCTGTCCCGAAACACAACTCACCAGCTTCCCCTAAAGACTACCGCCCAATCTCTCTGTTGTGGCATGTTGGTAAGGTAGCAGAGAATTTCATCAACAAACAGCTACGTGCTTTCCTGCTACCAAAGCTGCATTCGAACCAATTTGCCTATATGGATGGTGTGGGTTGTACGGATGCGCTGGTGTCACTGCTAGACGATGTTACGAGAATACTAGATAATGACGAGAATATTGGTAGCCAACTGATCCTGTATGACTTTAGTAAGGCATTTGATATGATGCAGCATAGCCTTCTATTGTCAAAACTCCGCAGGTTCGATATACCAAAGCCGATGATTCATTTAATAGCTGACTATCTGACGGGACGTGTACAATGTGTTCACCTGAAACAACATAAAACCCGCTCAGCTACTACCAAATGTGATGTGGGTGTGCCGCAGGGTACACTCCTAGGGCCAACCTTGTGGTTAG
>ERZ1740070.2254-NODE-2254-length-11217-cov-3.738129_pt1 | contig 11217 bp, 13 predicted proteins | sample MGYA00581734_ERZ1740070 | MGnify/ENA primary metagenome ERZ1740070 (study PRJEB43018, sample SAMN04849744) | marine metagenome | isolation source: floating plastic debris | place: Pacific Ocean | collected 2008-09-01 | study: EMG produced TPA metagenomics... | reverse complement strand
CATGGTCTGCCTTCATGGCTGAGCATCCTGTCGGCACCGACATTGAAGGTGAAGTCCGCGGAATCACTGAGTTTGGTCTGTTCGTTGGCCTCGGCCCAGACCTAGACGGCATGGTCCACATCAACGACATCTCTTGGGAGCAATCTGGTGAGGATGCGATCCAGGCGTTCAACAAAGGTGACACGGTGACCGCACGCGTCCTCGACGTCGACACTGAGAAAGAGCGGATTTCGCTCGGCATCAAGCAAGTTGGCGGCGACCCAATCGCGGACAATACCAGCGTCAAGCGCGGCGCGATTGTCACCTGTACGGTGACCGAAGTTGCCTCTGGTGGCATCGAAGTTGAGTTTGGCGATCCAGCCGTCAAAGCCTTCATCCGTCGCTCAGACCTATCTCGTGACCGCAGTGAACAACGTCCAGAGCGGTTCGCGGTTGGCGACAAGCTCGACGCGAAAGTCACCCAAGTCGACAAGTCGTCTCGTCGTATCTCAGTCTCGATCAAAGCGCTCGAGATCTCTGAAGAACAAGAGGCGGTTGCCCAGTACGGGTCCGCAGACAGCGGCGCCTCTCTTGGTGACATTCTTGGGGCCGCTCTCGCAACAGGCGAACCGGCAGAAGCGGCCGCGGAGCCTGAGGTCGAAGCTGAAGCTGAAGCGGAGGCCGTCGTAGAGGCCGATGCAGAGGTCGAAGAGAAGCCTAAGAAAAAGAAAGCGACTAAGAAGAAAAAAGCCGACGCGGGCGACGACGCCTAAAGTCGAATTCGATCCCAACCTAACAATAAGGTAATGGGCAAGTATTTTGCGCCGGAGGTCTAGTCTCCGGCGCATTTTTCGTTTAGGTTCAAAGACATGCTGAGATCCGAACTGATCGCAAAACTTGCGGATGAACACCCCGACTTGCGCCCAGAAGACCTGGAACGCGTCGTCGCGGTTATACTTGATGAAATTGCTGACGCCTTGGCCAAAGGTGATCGGGTGGAGCTGCGCGGCTTTGGCGCCTTCTCGGTCCGCCACCGAAAGGCCCGAAAAGGCCGCAACCCACGTACGGGAGAAGCGGTAGAAGTTGAAGCCAAGTCGGTTCCCTTCTTCCGTCCTGGCAAAGAATTGCGGGCCCGCGTCAATGACGGCATCGATCCAGAGTCTCGCTAGACGACTGTAAACATTACTGTTGTCGTCATTTGACCTGAGACCAAAATTAAAACACTCTTCGCGATAGCCTTTTAGGGGGCTGAACATCAGAAGGGGTTTATTATGTTCAATGAATTCAAAGAGTTTGCCATGAAAGGCAATCTCGTCGACATGGCGGTTGGTTTCGTCATGGGCGGCGCTTTTGCCACTGTGGTCACGGCCTTCATCCAGGGCGTTTTCCTGCCTGCGCTTAGCCCAGTTTTAGGCGGCCTCGACTTTGGCAGCTGGCAATATGTTATGACGCCAGCGGTTCTGGCAGACGATGGCACGGTTGTCACAGAAGCTGTCGCGATCAAGATTGGCGAATTTGTTTCCGCGACGATCTCATTCATCATCGTCGCATTTGTCATGTTCATGATCATCAAAGGCATGAACCAAATGCAGAAAAAAGAGGAAGAGGCGCCCGCCGAACCGCCGGCCCCACCACGTCAAGAAGTGCTGCTGGAAGAGATTCGTAATCTCCTCGCAAAACAGTCGTAATTCATTAACACAGACTGGATATACGCTCTCAGCAAGTAGAGTGTGCTGAGTGCTCAGGGGCGTCTTCCGGCTGCCCCTTTTCATTTGGCTAATCGTGGCCGAGCAGCGCCGCCTCAGGAACACATACCAGGCGCCGCCACCGCCATGTTTCGCATGTGCCGGCGCATAGCCGCTGACCAGCGTGCGCGCTTCAGGCAGATCAAGCCAATTCAGGAATGCCGTTTTTAATATGCCTTCACCGCGCTTGCCTTTACCAGTAATCACAATCACGCAGCGCGAGCCCTTGGCTTGTTCACGCGCCAGGAAGCTCGGCAGCACTTGAAACGCGCTCTCGCGCGAGTGGCCATGCAAGTCAAAACTCGCCGAAATGGGCTGTTTGCCACGGCGCACCAGGCGCTCATTCTGGCGGTTCTGCGGCGCGGCATGAGGGCGCGATTTCAATGGCGGCATTCGATACATGTCCGGCTCGTCGCGCGCTTTCGGGGTACCTGCCGGCGTGCCGCGGCGGCCGGACAATGGCTTTACGGTCCGAGTGGCCGCCGCCCAAGCTCGCTTGTCTTTGTCGGAGAGATTACGCCCGCTCATGAGCAGCGTTCTAGGGCGTTAGCGTGACAGGTCCAGGCCCGGATGTCTGTGCGCCAACCCGCGGCCGTATGCGGTCGGCAACCGCGCGGGGCAATAGGACCCAGAGGCGTCCAGGGGCGTTGACGGTATCCGCAGACGCACCGGCGCCAGCGCCGGTCCCAAAATAGAGGTCCCCTCTGACCGGCCCTTTAATCGCACCGCCTGTGTCTTGCGAGACCACCATGCCCGACCAGGACCCGCCGAGGCCCGGCGCTGTGGTTTGCACAAACATCGGAACACCGCCGGCATGAAACTCAAGATCCACCGCCATAGACCCTAATGGGGTGAGCGGCACGCCAAACGATCCTTTCGGGCCAAGTCGCGGGTCTCCTTCGGGTTCGAGATCGAAAAACACGAAGCGCGGATTGGCATTCATCGCCTCACGCGCGCGGGCCGGGCTGGTCCGATCCATCCAAGCGCGAATGCCCTGCATGCTGGCTTCGCCGCGACTGATCCAACCGCGGTCCATCAGCCAGTTGGCGGTCGATTTAAACGGGTGCCCATTATGGGCGGCATAGACCGCGCGCAGGGTGCGCCCGTCTGGCAGGAGCAAACGGCCGGAGCCTTGGATCTGCAGAAAGAACACATCACCAGGATGAGCATAGGCAAGCGGGATCACACCGCGGCGCGTAATTTCTGCCCGGGTTGGATACGGGCGCTGCGTCCCATTAGACAAGCGCTGATAGACCGAGCCCCCGCTCGAAATAAGATCACTAGGGCGCCCGGGTACGGGCTCGGTAAAGGGCGGTGCGGGAGAGAGCCGCGCCTCATAAGTGGGCTCGAAATATCCAGTGAAACGGGATGACCCGTCCGGAGCGACAATCTCCACTGGTGTAAACAAAGCCTGCATAACCGCCCGCGCGCTTTGCGCATCGCCGATCACATCGAGCGCCGCGCAGGCCGCTTCCCAATCGCTATGAGAGCCCGCCCAGGGCGCGCGGTTTGAAACTAAGCTGTTTGGCGGTCGTTGCTGGAACACCGCGCAGCTGCGTTTTAGGGCAGAAAGCCCAGGTGCAAGATCCGCCGTCTGCCATCCCGGCAACGCGTCAAAAGCGACCACGCTGGGCGGGGATTGCCACAGGGTTGGATCCTGCGCGGGTTGAGTCGGCGCAGGCTGAACAACAGGCCCAGGATAGGTGGCGGTCGACACACATCCTGATAGGGCCAACAGCGTCCCCAGAAAAAGGCCAATGATTCGCATAAGTTCGAGACTAGGCGCGAACAAGCGAGAAGCTCAAGTTACCATTCTTGGCGGTGATTGAGCGTGCTCAAAGCGCTAAGAGCAGGGCCGTCAGCTCATCTGGCACCGAGATCATGGCGTCATGACCGGTGGCGATTTCTTTCACCGTCCAATTGGACCGCCCGCGAAGCCGCTCAGCATGATAGGGAAAGCTGGCACCGTGCAGGCGAGGGCTGGTGCAATGGATGTAGGTTGAGACGAAATTGTTCTCGGAATTTCCTTTGAGCGCGATCGGATCGAACCAGGTTCTAAGTGGATGCGGGGTCAATCGCCGCTCGAGCCAGGCCAGTTGCTCGGTCGCCGACGAATCGATGCCAAAAATCGTCGCCGGCGGGACCGCCGTAAGGAGGCCATACGGCCAGGCGTTTATTCGGCCGTGTCGACATCATCCAAGAGCCAGTTTGGATCAGCCGAGCTGGTTTGGCGCATAAAGGTCCATAGCTCGCTCGCCTTGGTCGTTATCTCACCGTCGCCGAGCTCAGATTCATAATGCACCGTCACGCGGGCCATGCCGGTTTCATCGAGCGAGGCATCGGTAATCTCGGCTTTGCGGATGCGTAATAGCTGCAGGCCTTCTGTTCCCGCCGCCTCTCGTTCCGTGATCGCTGCGTCCCAGGCCTCATAGACGTCTGTGTCCAAAAGCGGTTTCAGCGCGTCACGATCGCCGCGCCCAAATGCGCCGACAATCATTTCGTAGGCCGCGCGAGCCCCTTGCATAAATCCACGTGGATCAAATGATGTGTCGACCTCGAAGATAGCTTCCATGCCAGCCGCCGCGGGACCGGTAAAGTTTGGTCGCATTTGCACCACATCTCCACCAAGCGGTTCGCTTGCTGGTTGGCTGGGCGTCGGGCTCGGCGTTGGCATTCGGTTGCGCCCTTCTGGCGGACCCTCATCCTGGCCGAGAGTCACGAACAGGCGCCAACCAATAAACAAGGCAATTCCAGCCAGCAGCAGGAACTCGATCATGGATGAAGACATTTGTGGCTCTTTCTAATCTCTTGATCACTGTCATATAGGCGCTTTACACGAAGTGCCACCCACCGTTGCGCCACTTTGTGGCACATGTTACCCGCGTGTCATCTTAGCTTTAGAGTGAATCTACATGACCGACACACCAGATATGGCAACTCAGCCGCAGGACAATGCACAACCACAGGGCCCAGCGATCCGCGTGCTGAGCCAGTATATCAAAGATCTGTCCTTTGAAAATCCAGGTGCCACGGTGCAGGAACAGCCAAACATTGATCTCGCCATCGATGTGGGCGCGACCCCTCGTCAAGGCAATGATGGCGTGTTCGAAGTGACGCTGAAGCTGAAAGCACGCGCGGGTACGCAGAGCACAGCCCTGTTCTTGATCGAAATGGACTATGCGGGCCAGTTCCAACTGCAAGGCTTCGCGCAAGCCGATATGGAGCCCATCCTGCTGATCGAATGTCCGCGCATCCTGTTCCCATTCGCGCGTCGGATCATTGCTGACATTTCAGCCGAAGGTGGTTTCCCGCCATTGCGCATTGATCCTGTTGATTTTGGTGCGCTTTACAGCTCTCAAAAACAACGCGCGGCACAAGCGGCAGCGGACCAACAAGGCGCTGCCGCACCGACTGAGCCTCAGGCGTAACGCGACCAGAGTGACTCTTCGCCGAGGGTTTCAACAAACTCAGCGTGGGTTTTTTCCTCGTCTTCAGAAATAGATCGATCGAGCGGGGCAGGGCGCTGCGCAGCCGGGGCACGGGCGTCACCGGTCACTCTTGCCTGCCCACCAAAATCAAACTTACGCGCCCGCCCGCCGAGCAGCTCCAGATAGACTTCTGCTAAGAGCTGGCTGTCGAGCAAAGCGCCGTGAAATGTCCGGGCTTCCGCATTCACATCAAAGCGTTTGCACAGCGCATCCAAGCTTGCAGGGGCGCCCGGATATTTTTGGCGCGCGATCATAACCGTATCGACCCAGCGCTCTTCCGGAATAATGTCCTTCCCGCAGCGCTGAAGTTCCATGTTCAGAAAACCGCGGTCAAATTTGGCATTGTGCGCCACCAAAGTCGCATCGCCGATAAAGGCCAGAAAGGCGTCGGCGATGGACGGGTCTTCAAAAGGGGGCTGATCGACGAGGTCCGCGTCGGTGATCCCAGTAATCTTCACCGTCGCCTCAGAAACCGGGCGGCCAGGATTGATGTAAGTCTGGAACGTCTTGCCTGTGGGTACGTGATTGATCAGCTCGACTGCGCCAAGTTCAATGATGCGGTCATCCTTGTCCCATTCAAGGCCGGTCGTTTCGGTATCAAAGGCGATTTCGCGAACAGTATCAGTCATCGCCCTTAGTAGACTCTAAGCCGTTCAGAAGATCAATAATTGCGTGAACATGGGCGCGGGTAAAATCAAAGCCATAGGCTGTGCTGATCACAAAATCAGCACGGGCGCGCTTGTCGGCGTCCGGCATTTGCTTGACGCGGATCTGTTCAAACTGGTCATCGCTCATTTCACCGCGCATTAAGACACGCGCTTTTTGTACGTCCGATGGCGCAGTAACGACCGCCACATGGTCACATCTTTGGTCGCCGCCCGTCTCAAATAGGAGCGGAATGTCGAGCACAGCAATTTTTGCTCCGCTTTCAATGGCGTCTTGGCGAAAGTTCAACTGCGTGAGGCCGACCAAAGGATGCACGATCGCTTCTAAGTCTTTCATCGCGTCCGGATTATTGACCACTTGTGCCCGCAATGCCGCACGATCTACGGCGCCATCTTTAAGAATATCGCCGAATCTTTCGGACAAAGGTCCGACGGCCGACCCGCCTTTTTCATACAACGCATGCACCGCGGCATCGGCATCATAGACTGGCAAACCGGCCTCAGCGAACATGGCAGCGGTCACGCTTTTGCCCATCCCGATGGATCCCGTCAGGCCAAGTATAATCATGAGGCGGCCTCCAAAGCTAAGCGGCACCGGTGTAGGCCTGTATCAAAGTCTGGCAGCACGCCGAACCAGATTTGAAAACTATAGGCGGCTTGCGCCACCAACATGCCGAGGCCATCCTTGGTCTTCCAGCCTTGAGTTTCGGCATGCATGAGCTGCGGGCGCGCGATTTTGCCGTACGAGATATCATAAAAGAGGCGATCCATGCCGTTCGGCAGTGTAAACACCTCGCCGCCATGACCCATTCTGGTCGTGTTGATAACGATCGTTGCGTTTTCGATATTGTCATTAAGCTGATCGATTGATCCGTATACTGTTTTTTCATAGCCAAATTCGTCAGCGAGCGAGCGCGCTTTTTCAACCGTGCGGTTAAGCACGGTCACCGGAACTCCCACATTTGTCAGTGCAAAGACGAGCGCGCGCGCCGAGCCGCCCGCGCCCAGAATGAGAGCGCGGTCTGTCTTTGAGTCGACTGACCCGAGAGATCGCAAAAAACCTGGTGCATCGGTATTATCCGCGCGCCACTCTCCGTTTCTGGTTTGGCTCAGCGTATTGGCCGCTCCTATTTTTCTTGCGGCCTCACTGACTTCCGCAGCCGCAGCGAGCGCCGCGCCCTTATGCGGCAGGGTGACATTGAGTCCGAAAAGATCACGTTTTTCCAAATCATCCAACGTCTTAGAAAACTGATCATCGGGCACATGAAAGGCCTCATATGCCGCATCAATTCCGGCATCATGCAACCAGCCATTATGGATCAGAGGGGACAGGGAATGGGCTATCGGGTTGCCGACGACGCCTAGAAGTTTGGTCATGAGGGCAGCACATTCCGGACGCGCAGATAGTCCAATAAGGGGAGCAATGGCAGGCCCAGTATGGAGAAATAATCGCCCTCGATTTTCGAGAAGATTTGAGCGCCTGGACCCTCGAGTTGATAGGCCCCAACAGTGCTGAGCAAGGCCTCGCCGCAGGTCTTTATATAGGCGTCGATGAAACCATCACTCAGTACACGGACGGTAAGCTTGGGTCGTGCCAAATGACGCCAGACAAACTCGCCATTTTCAGCGATAACAATCGCGGTTTCTAAATAGTGGGCTTTTCCCGATAACGCTTCGAGGTGCGCCTTAGCCCCGGTCAAATCTTTTGGTTTATCGAAAGCTTCGCCATCAAGGTTGAGCATTTGATCGCCGCCAATCACAAGACCTGGATGCATCCGAGAGACCTTGAGCGATTTCATCTCAGCAAGTTGCATGGCTTGATCACGGACCTTTACGCCTTCGGCCCGCATCGCATTTTTGGCGCTGTCCTCATCGACATTCGGCTTGATGGATTGCGCTTCGACACCCGCGCCAGCCAACAAGGCGCGACGGCTTGCACTGCCCGAGGCGAGGATAATGTCCGTCATCAGATAAAGCCTCGGCGTTCGCTCAATTTGTTCAGGATAGCAGCGGCCGTTTCCTCAACGCTGCGCCTGGAAACATCAATCACCGGCCATTTATTGCGCTGGAACAAACGGCTCGCTTCGGTTACCTCTGCACGGACGGCTTCCTCATCGACATAGTTGGTCTTCGAGACCTCGTTCAAAGACATCAGCCTTTGCCCGCGAATTTGCAGCAAACGCTCAACGCCAATCTTGAGCCCCACCACCATGGGGTGCTGTAGCTCTTCGACCAAGCTCGGCAGCGGTATGCCAGGAACGAGCGGGATGTTTCCGGCCTTAACGCCGCGATTGGCGAGATAAACGCAGGTCGGGGTTTTCGAGGTGCGGCTGACGCCAAGCAAGACCACATCAGCATCGACCAACCCGGATACATTCTGCCCATCATCATGATTCAGCGCAAAATCGATCGCCGAGATTCGCTTGAAATACTCATCATTCAGCGCGTGCTGGCCGGCGATTTTTTCAGACGCCGCGATCCCCAAGTGTCTGGACAGCATATGGATAGACGGATCGAGCACGGGAAGAGTCTGAATACCCCGCTGGCGACAGAATTGTTCGAGTTTGCGGCGTAAATTCTCATCTGAAATTGTGTACCAAACCACCCCTGGGGCTGCTTCGATTTCCGCCATGACACGGTCGAGCTGGCGTTCAGAGCGGACCAAATAGTAATTGTGCTCGAGCGGAATCGTCCGATCGAACTGCGCGGCGGCCGCACGCATGACCGCGTTAAGCGTCTCACCGGTCGAGTCAGAGACAAGGTGGACGTTGAAATAGATCGATAGACGCATATCAGCCCTGATTTTCACTCATTCCATCTGCCGGAGGCGGAGGAATTCGACAAGCCCTGTGGATGCATTGTGGAATTGTCATAAAGCCGCAGAATCTGACTCCGAATCGCACAAGTGATCGAATCTGACTCCGCCCGTTTCTAGGCTGTTCCAGATATCTATTCGACCCCATGATTAACAGAAAATTTACTAATTTCTCAATTGGTTAACAAAATCTTAAACAGGCGGTTTCCTGGGGATAGACTGTGGATATCAGAGGGACAAATGACCTCAGCTGAGCTTTTCCACGAGACTCCTCGCTTAATAATGATAAGGGCTTTCAGATTGAATTTTGGGTTTAAGTTTTATGGCAACTGCCTCTTCGTCACGGTTTCTAAAGGTCCTTAGCGGCGTCCCTTCGTCTCCTGTTCCCATCTGGATGATGCGACAAGCCGGTCGCCATTTGCCAGAATATTTAGACCTAAGAGCACAGGCCAAAGATTTTCTCGACTTTTGCTACTCACCCTCCATGGCCGCTGAAGCGACTCTACAGCCGATCCGCCGATACGACATGGATGCGGCCATCTTGTTCGCGGACATATTGCTCATCCTAGATGCGATCGGCCTAGATGTGCGGTTCGAAAAAGGTGTGGGACCGATTGTCGAAACTGTGAATTCATCTGCGGACTTATCCCGCGTGCCATTAGAAAAAGCGGTTCAAAGGCTTTCGCCGGTCTATGAGACGGTGGATCGCGTTCGGTCTAAATTAGATGCGAACAAAGCGCTGATTGGGTTTTGCGGTGCGCCATGGACCGTGGCCCTGTATGCGATTGAAGGCCGCGGTGGGACGGATAAAAGCACTGCACGCAGTTGGGCCTATACACATCCCGAGCTTCTCAATGAACTGCTCGATCTCCTAATTGAAGCGAGCGCGCAGTATTTATTGGAACAGGTCAAAGCTGGCGCCGATGCGCTCATGATTTTTGAGTCATGGGCTGAAGGATTACCGTCCGACCTCTTTCAAACTCTGGTCATCGCGCCGAACGCAAAACTTGTTCAGCGCTTAAGAGCATTGGGTGTCACCGTCCCGATCATCGGGTTTCCACGCGGCGCCGCGAGCATGCTGGGCGTATTTACATCCAATGTTAGTGTAAACGGCGTCGGGTTAGATACCGCATTGGAGCCGGGTTTCGTGACTCAAACAGTGCCAAAGACAATGGCGGTTCAGGGTCATCTGGATCCTTTGCTTCTGATTGCGGGCGGTGAAGCAATGGAGGCGCGGGTTCGAGAATTGCTTGAAGCCTATTCCGGCCGGCCACACATATTTAATCTTGGCCACGGGGTTCGACCTGAAACGCCCATACCGCATGTTGAGCGCGTCGTGGAATTGGTTCGCGGGGGTTAGAATGACGCTCTATCTTTGGGTCAAAGCACTGCACATTATTTTTGTGATCGCTCTGATGGCGGGCTTGCTCATCTATCCGCGCTATAAGCTGCACCAGGTAAAATCGAAGCCCGGCGACGAGCTGTTCGAGACCATGCAAGAGGCGTCAAACCGTCTGCGTAAGATTATCCTCAATCCGTCTCTTATTTTGGTTTGGGTTCTTGGGCTCGGGATGCTTTACCTGAACCCGGGCCTCCTCAGCCTTGGCTGGATGCATACAAAACTGGTTTTGGTTCTAATTCTCTCTGGCTTACACGGCTATTTCATTTCCATGGGCAAGAAAATCGACCGAGGCGACGTCTCTCCAGATTCGAAAACGCTCAAAATGCTAAATGAGGTTCCGTTCCTTATTATGATTGCGGTGGTCATCCTCGCCGTGGTCGAACCTTTCTAAGGGTTCACAGTCAAACTCTTGACCAAGCGTCCGGTTTTGACCATATCGGGGGCAAGTCGCCGTCCGGCGCACGGGCCATTTGCGCCCAGTCCTTTCCAAAAATAAAAATCTGGATCCCGGCACCCTATGCCCGATACTGCACCCGAAATCGATCTTCCGTCCCAAGTGTATCTTCGCGAACTGAAAGCGAAGTCCCCAACCGAGCTTTTGGCCTATGCTGAGATGCTCGAGGTGGAGAATGCATCCAGTTTGCGAACTCAGGACATGCTTTTCGCTATTCTCAAAGAACTGGCGGAGCAAGAAGTAGAAATTATTGGCCGCGGCGTGGTCGAAGTCCTCCCGGATGGGTTTGGATTCCTGCGTTCGCCGGAATCGAACTACCTCGCCGGACCGGATGATATCTATGTCAGCCCAAAAGTCCTTAAAAAGGCCGGTTTAAAGACCGGAGATACGATCGAGGGTCCAATTGCTGAACCTGGCGAAAATGAGCGTTACTTCGCTTTGACAAATGTGAGCTCGATCAATTTCGAAGATCCGGAAAAAGCACGCCAGAAAGTCCATTTTGACAACTTAACCCCGCTTTACCCAGAAGAGCGCCTCCTCATGGAGGGCCAAGATCCGACCAAAAAGGATCGTTCGGGCCGCGTCATCGATATCGTGTCGCCAATTGGTAAAGGTCAGCGGGCTTTGATCGTTGCGCCGCCACGAACCGGTAAGACTGTGCTCCTTCAG
>ERZ1740070.2252-NODE-2252-length-11227-cov-17.177945_pt1 | contig 11227 bp, 12 predicted proteins | sample MGYA00581734_ERZ1740070 | MGnify/ENA primary metagenome ERZ1740070 (study PRJEB43018, sample SAMN04849744) | marine metagenome | isolation source: floating plastic debris | place: Pacific Ocean | collected 2008-09-01 | study: EMG produced TPA metagenomics... | reverse complement strand
ATGTCAAAAATCCGAAACAGAGCAGACTTGCAAAACCGGGAGCATCCACACAAGACCAGATCGACGGCCTAGACGACGCGTTTGCCGGTGAAGACCAGAAAGATATGGGAACGCGTCCGATTGCGGAGCTTGACCAGTTCTTTGACGCGGTTGGTGCTGACATTTCACATGGTGGCAGTCGCGCCTGCTACAACATTCAGGAAGATCGCATTCAAATGCCGCCGGTTTCTGCGTTCATCACCGAACGCCATTACTATGCAACGCTTGCTCATGAAATGACCCATAATGCCGATGTTCGGATTATGCCGCGCCGATCCTCATAACCTATTGTTCAGCGAGAAGAGCGGCGCGGCATGCCGGCATAATTCAGAGCGCTTCAAGGAATGACAACAACTCGTCACCCGGTCGATAGCGTCCGCTCTTGCTGTCAAGGGGCTTCGTCAGGGCCAGCGCCCTTTCTTTCAATTCGATATCAGCATGGATGTAGACCTGTGTCGTCTCTATCGATTCATGTCCAAGCCAAAGCGCGATGATTGTTCGGTCCACACCGCTCTGCAGAAGCTGCATCGCGGCAGTGTGGCGCAGGACATGCGGCGTGACACGCTTCAACCTGAATGTCGAACTGGTTAAAGCAGCGGCGGCCGAGTGCTTGCGAACGATCCGTTCAACCGCGTCTCGGCTCAATCGCGCGCCCCGGATCGTTGCAAACAAGGGGTCGCCGGGGTCGGTGTCGAATTGGGCAAGCCAGGCTTTCAACGCATCCCGGCTATCCGCACGAAGCGGCGTTGCGCGTTCCTTTCGACCTTTGCCGATGCATCTTAGGTGCGCTCCGGTGCCGAGCTCGACATCGCCAACGCGAAGTCCGATCAGTTCCGATACACGCAAGCCAGTTTGGAGCATTGTGAGGAGCAGGACCCGATCTCGCCGCCCAAACCAGGTCGATTGGTCGGGCGCCTTCAGCAGAGCCTCCATTTCGTCACGGGTCAAGAAGTCCACGGCGCGTTTTTCATACCGTTTGGACGGCATGGCCAGCACTTTCTGGCAATGATGTAGCAACTGGGGCTCACAGCCCGCAACATACTTAAAGAACGAACGGATCGCTGCCAACCGCGTGTTCCGGCTGCGCGCGCTGTTGCCGCGTTCCTCCTCGCAGAAAGTCAGGAAGTGCCCAATCATATCGGCGCCTATGTGGGCGACGTGCAGTTCAGTCGGAGGCAGGTTGGTTTGCGCCTCCGCGTATTTCAGCAAGAGCCGGAACGTGTCGCGATAGCTGGCAATCGTGTTTGGGCTGGCCTGCATTTGCGTCAACAGCCGCTCGGTGAAGAACCGCTGCACGTAGACGGGTAGAGGATAGGTTGAGATCATGATGTGCTCTCCAAAACCCGTCGTTCTGCACGCTCCGCGGCCAACTGCATCAGCTCTGGCACGGCCTCGATGTACCAGAACGTGTGCTTTGGCTCGGAATGGCCGAGATACGTGCTGAGCTTGTATATTTCGGCCTCAATGTCCTGTCCGTCCCGGAACCAGGCAAGGATGGTGTGGACGGCAAATGTGTGCCGCAAATCATGGATGCGTGGCCCATGACCGTGGCGGTTGTAGGCTTGCGGCGACCTGAGGCCGATGTTTTTGCTGACCTGCGCGAAGTTGTAGCGCGCCGCGCAGTCCTTCGCATGTTGGCCATCCTCTTGGATGAAGAACCGCGAGGCTTGCTGGGCAACCAACCGATCTCGCAATCCGGCATAGTGGACAAGTTGGGCAACGGTGTCCTTTTTGACAGGAAGCTGGCGGTCCCGGCCGTTTTTTGTGTTTCTGAGCGTGAGCACGGCCCGATCCAGATCGACATCCTGCCGATCCAGCGACAAGGCTTCGTTCACACGCATACCCGTCACCGCGATCAAGCCGAATAGAGTCTGCCACAATGCGGCACGGAGGCCATAGGGTGACGGCAATCGGCCGGCTTCTGCCACAATATCCGCAATCTGCTTGGGCGCGTAGATATACGGCACCCTCCTTTGATAGCGCCCTGTGACAAGCTGGCTGGATGGAACCTCGGTGCGATCGTCGTGCTCTGCAAGCCAGAAGGCAAACCTGCGCACCATTCCAAGGCGTCGGGACCATGTATTGTCGTCCGCACCGCCGTAGGTCGCTTTCCAGTCGAGGAACAAGGGCGTCGTGATCCTATCGAACCCATTCTCATCGCCAAAGTTGGCGAACTTGCGCAGGACTCGTTCATCAAAGGAGAGATCAAACCCCATCGAGCGCCGCAGAGCCAGATATTCATCAAGTCTTTGGGAAAGCGTCTTCATTGGGCATCTCCCGAAGTCGGCCAAGGCCGCGAGATCGAGCGCAGGGCATCAACATCGTGCTGCGCATAGATCGTTGTGCCCATCGCCGAGCGGTGGCGGAGAACATCGCCGATCTCGGCCAACGAAGCACCCTTTCGCAGCATGTCGGTGGCCAGGCTATGCCTGAGAATGTGGCTGCCGACATAGGCTTGTGGTGGACTGATACAGGTTGCGTCATAGGCGTCTCGCAATATCCAGCGCAGGATTTGAGCATCTTTAAACCGCTTGAACGGCGGTTTTACTGAGACGAACAGGGCACGGTCCGGGCCGCGACGCTCATTCCTGATGTAATCGACAATCGCTTCGCCAACTTCCGGCGACATTGGCATCCAGTCGTGCAATTGTCTCTTGCCACGGATCAGGATTTCTCCGGCCCGCCAGTCGATATCATCCAGTTCAATGGCCGTCACTTCCGGCGCTCGAAGGCCGAGCCGCGCGATCAGCATCAACATCGCATAGTTGCGTCGGCCCGTTTTCTTGTGGCCACGTACCACCTCGACGAGACGATTGACCTCTTCCGGCTCAAGATACCTCGGAATGCCGGTTGGTTTGGGCTGGCGCGCCTTTGGGACGGCGGTGCTCAGGTTCCGATTGGTTCTACCACTCCAAAAGAGGAACTGGAATAGATTGCGAAGATGCGATGGGCCGGTCTTGTCACGCGGCGCGTTTTGCGCCTCCCGCAAGCGAAGAATGAAGCCCGTGATGTCGTCGGGCTTGATGGTGTTCAAATCACCCAAACCTACGCCGAACTTCGCCGTCAGGAACCGTTCAAAGAACCGCAGGCAATGGTAGATAGTTTCCTGGGACAGGCCGCGCTGTATGCGAAGATAGGATTCGTAATCACGTTTTAGGACTGCCCTAGGCGACATGTCGATTGGTTCCGGTTCACGCGGCGGCGCACCATGTTCACCGATCAAATAATCCCGGAACCGTTCCAGTTGGTACTTAACGTGGCTTCGGCCTGACATACAAATTTGCTTTGTAATCTGAGAGATCAGTTCTTCTGCGGTTTGGTCATCCAACTTCGCAAGCGGAACACCAGAACACTCAAGCTTGGCTGCAAACCTCCGAGCGTTGCGCGCATAGTTCTCGACGGTGTGAGTGCTATATCCCTGGGCAGTGATCAACGCCGCAAAATTGGCGGCGGCTTCGGCCAGAGTGCGTTGAACTGTATGATCTAGTCTATCTTTTGCCATTTTGGCCTCCTTCGTTTCAACGAACGGGTAGTGTGGCAAGCGAACGCTGTAGTTACAGCCTGTTAACCAAATCTTGAGACATTGACGCCCAACCAGTTTCAGGCGTCTTGCATGCATCAGTCATTCTCAGACTTTATCCGCACCGGCGGAGAGGGCGAGTTTCTGCTCCGCAAGTCTGGTGGCCGTGTTCTCGGCCAGCGCGTCAACTGGTCCGTCAAAAACAACTTCCCAAGCTATGGCGCACTGCGGAGCAGTTTTGAAGCCCGCCTTGATGCCATAGGCCGCGACAATGCCAACATGCTGCTGGATGCTTTGGCTGATGCATATGACCCACCCTTGGAAGAACAGGACCTGCCCAGCATTTCTGGTGCCGTTAATGAGACACTCAGCGAATGGGACCAAAGGCTTTCCGCAATCTGGGCCGAATGGAACACGCATCCTCAAAGGCTCCGACCTTTTCGGCAGGCCATGGAAGAGCGGCTGTTGCGGAGCTTTGCTGGTCTGATCAATGAGATCAGGCAACGTGACCTCGGTATTGAGCAGTATGTTTGGCAAACCGTCGGCGATGAGAAGGTCCGGGCCTCGCATTCTGCTCGGGACGGTGGCGTGTATCGATGGGACTCGAACGACGAGAAGCCCGGCGAAGCACCAAACTGCCGTTGTTCCGCTCGCCCGGTGCCGCCCGGTGCTGACATTGGACTTCTTGGACCGGTTGGCCTGCTCGACAGGTTCTTAAGCGATCTCGGGGACGACTTTTCTGCAGGCAGTGGCGTTCGGCCTCAGACTTTCATTGAACGGTTGCGCGATGGTTTCGTACCAGAGTCCGGCATCACGATTGATGGCGAGATGCTCGACATCCAGACGCAAGGCGATTTGGCATCAGCGTTTCAGCAGTTGGGAGACGCCATCAAAGATAACCCGGATGCTTTCCTTAATCTTCTGGAGCGCCACGGGGACGGACTGGGACGCCTGGCGTCGGTCTTTGGGATATCGAACCCCGACGCTCTGGCTGCGGCGGCCACTCTGGCAGCCGCTGGAGCGACGGATGAGCTTATCGATCAGGCACTCACACAAGCCCGCAGCCCAATAGACCGGCTCATCGGGGGCACCGCCACATCGCTGGTGGATATCGCTGAGGCGATACGTGGTATTCCCGACATACGTCTGGATGACCTGCGCCGTGTGGCCGAGGCGATCTATGCCGATCCATCATCTTTGCCCGAAGCAATGGTGGAGCCGTTCCGCGAAAGGATCGCAGTAGGCGATTATGCTGGTGCATTGGGGTATGGGCTGCCAGAAGTCCTTGCCGGAGTTGCCGCCCTTGGCCGAGTGCGGCGTCGTGCCGACGGACTAACCTCCCCTGAGGAACTCACGCTCGACCGCCTTAGATCCGATCCGGACTTCGAAGGCGTCAGCAATGCAGGTCCCCACGCTCCCAAGTTCGAGAAGTGGATCAACCGTGGCGGCACCGTTGAACTCATGCCAGAAGGCCATTTCCGCTACTCTGCGGACATCGACCTTCTGGGACAGCCTCAACGGATTTCTGTCGAATACCCTGATGGCTATCCCGATTTCCGTCCATTCATGACCCATCCAAGTGGTGTACGAGCCGTCGAGATCGATGTGAGTGGCGACCCCAAAATAGACCGATTGCGCGCGAATGCTGCGGCAGGGCGTACCGATTGGGATAGCATGCCTCCGACAGGATGGACGTGGCATCACGTCGAGGATGCACGTACGATGCAGCTTGTTCCCAGCGTGATAAATCAACGTTTTGGGCATCAAGGTGGTGCTTCGATAGCGAGGAATCGATGAAATTCGTGGCAACAAACAGTCCCACATCCTCAGATGAGATCAAAAAGTTTGAGCGGCAAAGAGGTATCCTGCTGCCACAAGACTATGTGAGTTTTTTGCTCCAGATTAACGGCGGGCAGCTGAATCCGCTTGAAAGCTATGCGCTTGTTCCCGGCTGGAACTCGCTAGAGGTCCAGGAGCTCTACGGAGTTACGGACGATCCAAGCCGCTCCATCACAAACCACACATTCACGAATTTCTCCGACTTCATGCATAAGGTTATGCTCAAGATCGGCTACAACCCATTTGGCGAAACGCTTTTCATGGATCTGCGCGAAGGCGCAAACCACGGCAAAATCTATATTCGCGCGCACAACAGCTCTCCTAACAATCAAATCTTGATCGATGACACAGGGTTCCAAGATGAAGATGACTATGAAGAAGCCCAGATCTTCTTTCCGGTAGCGGACAGCTTCTCAGAATTCGTGGCGATGCTTGGGCCCGACCCCAACGAAGCCTGATAGTCCGTCTCGCAAGCATCCTCGATTATGCCGCGGACAGCCTGTGTGCTTGCCAAGGTTCGTGGGCCTTTCCTTGGCAAGACGGCATAATCCAAACCTCGGCATTATGCGATTTATGCCGATGTCGGCATAAGGCCCATTGGAGCGGTCACAGGAACCGCTTGGATAGGTTCAAGCCTTTTGGCGACAAGAGCGACTATGCGTTTGAGGAACTTGTGGCGGAGATTGGAGCATGTTTCTTGGGTGCGCAGGTTGGTGTCGAGCCGATCACAGACGAGAGCGCGGCATATATCGAACATTGGTTGAAAGCGATGCGCGAAGACAGCAAGGTGATTTTCAAGGCCGCAGCCAAGGCGCAACAGGCCGCAGATTTCATACTGGATTGCGCCCATAATCCGACCGAAGCAGGGTTCATGACCGCATAACAAAATCTGGCCGTTCATATTGAAGGGCCAGGTATAACCAAAGCGGCGGGCCTTCAAATAGGCCTGCATCCGCCAGACCTGTGTTCCTATCGGTCAAATAGGTTGGGTTTGCTGAATATGTATGTATGTAAGTACGTATTGCAGCGCAGAGGATGGGATATGAGCAATCGGGACACAAAGCTGTTTTCTATGAATATGGAAAAATCACTACACGCCGCATTGAAACGCGCGGCACTGGATCGAGACACGTCAATGGCTGAGCTTGTCGAAAGCGGCTTGAACTCCATTGGTATCGGCAATGAAAAGGACGAGAGCAGTGAAAAAGATAGTCGTCGCAAATAACAAAGGCGGTGTTGGCAAAACGACCATCGCAACACAGATCGCACATTCGCTGGCAGCGCGTGGAAATTCAGTTGTCTGTGTTGACCTTGATAGCCAACGGAACCTTTCGGGTAGTTTGGAAGAGGTGCCAGAACTCGGAAATGCACGAACCATCGTTGAAGATGGCACCGTCATTTCAGTTGATCTTGATTCAGGCCAAATCGGATTGGTGAAGGGTGACGCGGATCTGGCATCGTTCAATGGTGATGAAGTTATCGGCCATGTTTCCAGTAGCCTAAGAGGCATGGAGGGCGCCGATTATTGCGTTATTGATACGCCGCCGAGTTTTTCCGTAGTAGTTTACGGTGCGTTGCTCGCTGCTGACTACTTGTTGGTGCCGATTGAATTGAAGCGTTACAGCCTCGACGGGATCGAAGGCGTGTTAGAGGCGTTTTTCTCTATCAAGGAACATAACGATAGCCTTGAGCTTCTGGGATTGTTGCCGTCGCGTTTTGATGCGGTGAAGGCCATTGAGCGGTCCACCTTGGAAGATGTGGTTGAGGCTTTCCCGCAAATTCTCATTCCACACGCAATCCGCAACCGAACGGCATATGAAGAAGCACAGGCGAACGGCTGGCCCATTTCTGAGGTCAAAACAAAGAGCGGCAAGGAAGCTGCGAAAGAGTTTGCAGCATTCTTCGAATGGCTGTCAGACCGCATTGAATAGAGGGTAATCCTATGGCTAGAAAAACGATTGCTACAATGAACAAACTCGCTGCGGCTGGCAAACTGGACGCGGCTATGGTGAAAAAACCAAGTAACGCCGGTACAGCAGAGATCGACATTGCGAAGATTGCACCTGACCCTGATCAGCCACGCAAGACGTTCGACCAGGCAGCACTCAAAGAGCTTACGAACAATATCATCGAACACGGTGTTTTGCAGCCAATCGTGGTGCAACCCGCTAATGCTGATGGTGTTCATATCATCATCATGGGTGAGCGGCGATACCGTGCTGCGACACAAGCAGGGTTAGGAACAATCCCAGCACTTGTGAAGGAAGCAACCCCTGAATTGCGGGCCATCCAGTTGTCAGAGAACATTCAACGGCAAGAGCTAACGACAATGGAAATTGCGCTCGCAGTGGAGCAAATGAAAACGGATGGCCGAAGCAGAAAGGATATTGCGAAAGCGCTTGGTTGGTCAGAACCGCAGATATCCCACTTTTCCGCCATCCTGAAAATGGAGCCTAAGCTGCAAGCATTGGCCGAAAAGTCGGTTCAAGTTCGTGCATTGAATGATCTTCAAAAGCTATGGTCAAAGGATCAATCAGCCGTCGAGAATTTCATAGACGCTAAGGAACCGGAAGAAATCACGCGCGTAGCTGTTGAAGAACTGAAAACAGAAATCGGTCGCAAGAATGAACCAGCGGGGCAGGGTGATGAGCCGGAGTCTAGCGATAATGCCGCAGCATTGACCGAGTCAGTCACCAAGCCAACAAAGGCCGAAAATGGTCCGAAGGGGCAGATCGTGTTCTTCTGTAAGCAAGGTGATGATATAGGAAGGTTGATGACTGATCAGGCTGCATCATCTGGTAAAGCTGTTATGGTGAGTTTCGACAATGGGGATCGAATAGAGGAAATACTGCTTTCAGACATCAACTTGGTGGAGGCGGTGGAGGTATAAGGACGGAAAACACATGGTGATCGACCTGCTTAGATTTTTGGCTTGGAATGCGCTTGTTCTCTTGCGCTTACCCTTGCGCACGGCGTTCATCGTGTTGGCTTTCATCAGTCTTTTGATGGCAATCGCCGGAGTTATCGCCTTGCCGTTTGGTGGGGTAGGTGGCGAGCCGTTGTGGGCGCAACTGGCAGCAATCTTTGCGCTGTCGATTGGGTTCGCAATCTGGGCCGGTCTGGCTTACCTCTATGATTGCTTGATATTCAAACTCACACCGAAAGACAGAGAGATAATCCTGTCGGAGTGAGGCAGATGATTTGACTGCGATCTAAGGCCCGCTTTGGCGGGCCTTCTCTTTGTCTTCATCTTCGAAAAATATCCACGGGGTTTGGGGCAGTCAGCCCCATTTTCTATGAAAATTGTCGCGCGTGCGCGGCTTCATTCAGATCAGGTAGAAAGAGAAGATGTTACCCGGGGTAACACAGAGGGTTGATAAGAAGACTAGGGCAGGATAGGCTTAACGCCAGCATTGTAGCACATTATTGATCATGGCAGAAAAATCAGAAGTCGTCAGAGCGCGTATTTCCACAGCTGCAAAAGCTCGGTTCGAGGCTGTTGCAGCGGAAAACGGTCTGTCTCCGTCTGATTTTCTGCGATTGATGATTGATCAGGTCACGGAAGGAGTTGTTGTTCCGGACAGCATTTCAGGTGCGGAACAAGTGAAGCGCCAACAGAAGGTGACGGTTCGTCTGCCAAGTGATGTGGCCGGACATTTGGCCGATGATGCGAAAGAGCAGGGGGTGACGGCTTCGACCTGGGCGGCGTCGATCCTGATGGCGAAATTTCGTGTAGCGCCTCAGCCTGTGAAGCCACAGAGACAGGCTATTCAGAAATCTTTCCGTCAGCTTAGGGGCATGGCGACTAATACAAACCAGATGGCCGCTTTGATGAACCGGGGCGTGTTCACTGGTGATAGTTATGCGCCGAGCCGTTCCGAGCTGGCCGCATTGCGCACAGGTATTGCTGATTTGCGTGCTGATCTACGGCAGTTCGCGGGTGGGCAATATGCCCTTCAAGTCGTGGGAGGTTTTGATGATGAGTGATTTTGAAAAACCCATTGGGTTCCAAGATTGTTGGACGCCGAGGAAGCCACGTGCGGTACGGTCAAAGGCGGCGGGCTATTTTTCGGTTGGTCAGAGACGTAAGGGAGATGGTGGGGATAACGACGCCCAGAGGCAGTCAGGTGGCCGACAGGGGTTGTCTGCCGCTGATAAGGCGACTTTGGCGCGTGTCGTTCGCGGTGCCCCCGAAGTCATGGTGAAGGTTACGAAGCCTGCAAAGGTTGGGAAGGACGGCAAACAGATTGTGGTTAACCAGCGGACGGAGAGTGTTCGTGTGGCCGCACATATCGACTACATCAGCCGCAATGGGAAGATTGAGTTGGAGACCAGTGACGGTGAGCTGATCAGTGGGAAGGAAGCAGCGTCAGCCTTTTCACAAGAATGGCTCATCAGCCATGACGAAGATCGCAAGAACGGTTTTGCCAGTGATCGCACCCGGATCACAACGAGTATGGTCATGTCGATGCCTGCCAAGGTTAATGCTGAGGCTGTTAAAGATGCTGTTCGATCACTGGCAGAAGAAGAGTTCGGCGGACGGCATGATTATGTTATGGCGCTGCATACCGATACCAAGCACCCTCATGTTCATCTGACTGTACGAACCGTTGGTCACGATGGTGTCCGTTTGAATCTGAGGAAAGCCGATCTACAGCATTTACGTGACCAGTTTGCAGAGCGTTTACGTCAACGTGGCATCGAGGCCGAAGCAACGCCTCGTCATGCGCGCGGTGTTACGAAAAAAAGTGAAAGGATGGCGGTCTATAAAGTTCGGCGTAAACCAGATCGAACAGTGAGAACCGACGAAGCGAAGAGAGCCGAGGTTGACCGTGATTTGAACGCGCATGGGGGCAGGTTGCCAGACTACCCTTGGGATCGCGCTCTTTACAGTCGGCGAAACCGGGTAATCAACACGTACATGAAAGCGGCAACCGCATTAGCAAGGTCAGATGATCCCGATGATCAGGCGATTGCACGCGACACAGAGCGGTTTCTGGGGCGTATGACGAGCTTAACGACTGAAAGGGCGCGAATGGCGTCTGAGGCGTCTCAGGAGCGCGTAGGAGGCGATACAGGCGTCATTGAGCGTGATGGGCCGGGCAGAGGGCGTGATGGGGCTGAAAAGCGGCTTAGAGACACTGACAGGGACAAGAGCGACCGGGAGCGGTGACTACGGGTCCGTAAGTATGCCAACGCCTTGCTGTACGATCCGCATATCTGTTGCGGGGTATGGCTTGATAAGGGCTATCGCTTCGTCAGTGGTGCCATTCAGCCATGTATCGTAATCATCAGGATGGAGGATCACTACCATTCGACTTGGATGTATGGGCTTTACAATTTCATTAGCTGTGGTGGTCACGATTGTATGGGTCAGGTTCGTGCTGTCAGGAAGTGCCAGGTCTGACGGCATATTGCGCCATAGACCGGCCATAGCAAACGGAGTGCGTTTTTCTGTACCTGTTAGAGTGAACCAGTAATCGGTCGCGGGTCTTTGACCTTTGGCTTCACGAAAGCTGGTTGCTGGAACGAGACAGCGCCGCTTGTTGAAACTGTCTTTCCAGAGACCTTTGGTCGATATTGTTTCACCTCTGGCGTTATTCCAAGCGTCGGGTTTCAATAGCTTGCCAGTTTTTGAGCTGACCTTTTTCGTGAGGAAGCCCCAGTTCATCTCGATCAGTTCGCGGTTGCCTTCTAGATCAAGACGAACGACCGGCGCGGGGTACTTAGGCCAGATCGCAGGGCGAGGTTCGGCATTCCCAATTTTCGACCGATTGTAAAACGCGGAGCAATATTGGTCCACAGAAGCGGCTGCGTTTTGCAGTTGTA
>ERZ1740070.2251-NODE-2251-length-11228-cov-7.645932_pt1 | contig 11228 bp, 5 predicted proteins | sample MGYA00581734_ERZ1740070 | MGnify/ENA primary metagenome ERZ1740070 (study PRJEB43018, sample SAMN04849744) | marine metagenome | isolation source: floating plastic debris | place: Pacific Ocean | collected 2008-09-01 | study: EMG produced TPA metagenomics... | reverse complement strand
AGCGATGCTTTCTTTGCGCTCATTTAACGCACCAATGAATTTTGGTTTACTGCTATGTGCGTAGCATCAGAGTAAAAAGTCATTCGCTAATAGGTCAACCAGTAGTAGCCTATCGTTGTCACTCAGCTGTGCCATCCTATCGCATAAAAATTTGACCAATGATAACACACACTGCAAAAATTAAAGCTGCCGCACTTATGCAAGAGTGGTAAAAGACTGTTTTTCAATATAAAGATTTGCGTAAAATCTAATTAAGTCATAAAGATCAACCTATTAACGTTATCTATGAAATGGATACCCTTGTACTTGCCCAGTGCTGCCTCTCATTCAAACTGTACTGAAATCCTTATAATTAGTACCGACTTGAACTCAACTTCAACACAATGAAACAAAGCAAACTGGGTATGACAAAAGAAAATTATGCAAAAAAATGAAAGTATTTAGAACTGCTCAAGTGTAATCCAGTCACAGTTTTACCAATTAAAAAAACTGCTGTTGCAAAAGATCTAAAACCATGAGAGAAACAAAAACAAAACCATGAATGATATGTCAAAATGGTCTTGCGTAATAAAGAGCATAAGCTTATATCAAAGAGTCTGCTTCACCTGCCATAAATTCACCAAATCTGCCCATTTATCATCTGCAACCTCAAGAAGCCCTTCGGTTTTGATGATTAAACCCAATATATGTTAAGACATTATCTCCGCTAGTGTATAATTTATGTAATCTTAAAAGGGGCCTGCCTAAAAACTAAACCACAGACAACAAGATCCAATTCTGTATTATACAATAATGCCTAATAAAACAGTCACGAATCTAATTAGGATTCATGAAGTGACACCAAGACAATGTAACAAAATACCTAAATGCAAGCCGGTGGTTGGCGGGAGCTCAAATAATGGCGGGTCATAACTAAAAACCGAGAGAACTGCACTGAGCATTGTAAAGAATGTAACAGCATCTGGCACAGCCACAAGACACGGGTAGGGAGGGATCCAGACTGGTGTAAGGTGCAACTCCTATGGCAGATGGGCCAATCACAACACATTCTATTTATGAATGTAAAGGGATGAGACCACAATATTATCAGGGTTTGACTCTCATTAGAAACAACCTGCTAAACGAAACTTCTCGAACAACTTATTAAAATTCTGTAAAGACAAAAAATCCACCAATTCAAACTACACTGTACTGCATTTCTTGACTTTGGTTCATTCAGCTTATCAGTGTCTTCCGATATCTCATCTTCCAATGACAGATGAAATTACCACCAATATAGCAAAAACACCATCCCACACCACTGTGTGGACTACCGATCACTACTTACCAGCATGACTGAAGCGATAAGATTTCGTTTTCAAGTAATTTAGTTGTCCCCCTGTAAATGTGGACTCGAGGCGCTGAGACTGATTTAATAATCGATCAGGAATAAGCTTCTTGAGAGAAGGTTCTGATCGGGTTCTGTTCCTCAGCCTGGCAGGATGCTCAGGTCGACTCGATAACGACAGAGGTTCACCTATGCTATCCCAGTCTGGATCCCATGTGGAATCCATAGTCTGTGCCAATCCAGATCTGTAGGATTGATTGAATGCACTTCCTCCAGAGAAGATTTCACTGAGTTATGAGATCAGAATTGACTTCCACCTGTTCGCAAGCAGCACTAGGAGATCTATTGATTATTTAGTGAGAGTCCAGAGTGAGTTAACTTGAAGGTCTTCCGACCGACCGAATTTCATATGGTGCTGACCCTTACGACTCAGGTGTCAAATAGTTAACAGTAAGTAAACAAGCAGCCCATACAAGAGTCAATATATCAAACTCACAAATCCGCTGCAAAAACAAATTGTTTGAATAGGTCTACAACTTTCTCAACTGCGCAACAATGTTGAAATGGGCTTAGGCTTGATCAATTGCCTTTCTCCAAATAATCCACTATATCAAAACGATACCTTTCAAGAACTAAAATGTGTATTCAATGAAGTGTTTGCTAGAAGGTGCAACGACAGCCAAATTACCAATATTATAATTCAATACTGCCTATAAGACAGCATACAAAGGATATAGATCGAGGACGATAACTTTCAATAAAGTGAATTACATTGATGAATGAACACTAATATTAGAAATTTAACAAATGGACAGCGTAATATTGTAGATCTAGATATAAATAGATGGACAATTTATCAGGAAAGCATCAATGTTGTTTGCTCATAACTTGGAAGACGCTGAAAGGATGACGTACACCACTAGCAACAGGGAAAACTAAGCCAAAACCAATCTATGAAAAACTTATTTCAAAATTTTCAGAAGAACAGCAAACAAAATTTCAACTATATTCCATCACATCCAGCAATTTTTACCCGTGCAAATCAATGCCCGTCCCCCTCTCCAATACCTTCGACCTGTGAGAAACGCTGAGTTGTGCAATTGTCCTCTCTCGACAACGAAACCTGAAATTCTGTGTTATTGGACAAAAGGGGGTTTAATTCAAAAATATTGGGCGTCTCTATCGCATTACCGACCTGTTGGCATAGTCTCAAAGCTATTTTGGTTATGAGAAAGTGTTATAAGGTGCTACAGGCTATTAACTTTACATAATAAACCCAGATTTGATTGGGATAAGCTCTAAGAATCAACGGAAGTGAATTATAATCCCTCCTCTCTACTCTAATATAAAAACTTATATTCACAATCCAAAACGCATTAGCATCCCATTAGAATAGTTATTGAATGATTGTATCAGATAAAGAGCAGAAATAGACCCACCAAAAGCAGCAGAGGTCGACACAGAGTATACAGTAACTAAGGGCCACTAGCTGATGTGCTAATGCCACAGGGTCCACAACAATATACAAAGTATAGTGCTTTCTTCATATGCTGCCGATTACGCGGACAAAACATTGGCATGTCAAATCTTGCGAGAAATCTTGTTAGAACTAGGAGTCATCTACTCTCAATTATGAACATTTGAACATGTAGATAGTGCTAGAAATTATGTGTCAACTCCGCTTGCAGGGCTGACAAAATCTGAGGGCACAGTCTATGCATCGACTATCGACAGACTCATAACTAATATTACCAGGGTAATATTTTTCATCACAGATTGGTTCAAACTTTCAAAAGTGATTCCAAACAAAACAAACACGATGTACTGAAATAATCCAGCAAGTATCAATTTATCTGAAAGTATCTATTGTTCCATCGGGTTTATAAACAGATTTCTGTGGTCAAAAGATAACATCACATCTTTACTGCCTTGGCGACACACACATTGTAACTCTTCGTCTGATAAAATAAGAACTCCCCAAAGATAACCCCTCAGAGACAATACAACTCACTTAACAAAAACAAAGCAATGCTTATCTAATTAAATTTATGATTTAACTTCTTGATTGCAGCGTTTTTGACAAAACAGTAAAAACTGTTACTCATTTATTCGATAGGCTATAGAGACCCGGCACAGTGGCCATGATCATTGTCTCGTCAAAGCTTTCACAGCTTCAAAGCGGTGGTACAAATCTTGCGTGATGATTTTGGATTAGACAGTACAATGTGATGACAAAGAATTGCTATGACAATATATCAGGTTGTTGCATGGAAAACGTTTTTGTGCACTGAGCACATATGGATTTATTTTAGTCCATTTTTAGACCTATAATCTGTATTCACGACCAGTGAACATTTCATGATTCGTGAACGCACTGTAGGCAAGGAATTAATTGAAGCCGAGAGACAAATATGTGTATGAGGTTCAGAGCCGATGCTATGTACTGGTATCAATTTGGCATAGATTTCATAATACTACTTCATGAATGAAATCTACAATCCGTCAGCATTTTTTTGGACACGTATAATAGATTTATGTTGTTGTATAGCAAGCTTTGTATGTTTTCCGGTTAGGTGTGGGCAAACATAGTAGTCATTTATTATTCCCAAAATATTATGACGATTCATTACAGAAATATGCACAACTATTTTTCTGTAACAATGGATTGAATGACGCTGACTAGCCAAGCAACAAGTTATCCAATAATTCCGCACTTTCCAATTTACTACTTGAATCTCAAAAAACAACATTTACAGCATGGATGTCAAAATTCCAGGCAATGGTTGGTAGGCGCCAACAAACAATGAGATGGCTGAAACACACAATAAGCTACCGATCGCCACTCTGACTGACTGACAATTCAAGTCTGCATGCCTCATCTGCGATAGCTGTTCAATCAAGTGTCAGCGTGTAATGTACATGTATATGTAGCCATGAATATGACGACTAGAATCAGACATGGCAATCAGAACATAAACGGTGCCTGAATGAATGAGGATGACCTGCCAAATCAGTGAATTGAACCAATGTTTTCTCACTTGGAGTCAATTTCTTATTCTATCATTATATCCTCCAATGAAGAAGAAAGTCAATTCAATTCCTGTCAAGCCATTTCATAATAATGAGTTATATGTTTGTCACCACAAATTTTATGGATTTGGCAAACGCTCCAAAAACGCAACCCTGTGCTATATGGATTGACAAGAAGATTTGATTTTGCTGAAGAGTGTATGAAATTCACCAGAGCAAAATAGACCAGTATAATTTGAGCTGGCTCCTATTTGCCCCTACGCAATTCCACAACTGTTCACTTGTTTTAAATTGACAATGACAAGGGCATGAAATTTGCCAGGACAACGCATAGCATTTACAATTGAGATCTTTTTTGCTCCCAACAAGCATATTCTACGAAAAACATTTTAAAGTTAATTTACCTTCATCAGTATGTCGTCGGCTTTTGCTTGAGAATGGAGTTGAGGGTACATCATCGATATCGATATCAAACACCGAAGTGACCGATGGATAATGACTCTTCTTATGACCTAAACTGCCCAAAATATCTGTCAAACTTTTACTTCTGTTCTTCGATGAGAAAAGAAACCTGGGTGATCGAGAATGTCGAGCCGACATGTTCGATTACTGCAGGTGTTCGCAATATCCAGTAGAGCTCTGATGCTAATGATATCCAAAAATTTTCCCTTGTATGAAGATTTTTATTAATCCAGCACAGTTTCCATCTTATGTTAATGAGACTTGTAGATAGAATGTCTAGAGACAGAATATATTTACCACTGCGCGCGTCTAGCTACCAGCAGAGCGATTATGATAATGACATAGTATCAGTTGTGTAGTCACAGCATTCAAAGCCAGGATGTTTTCAGCACGGCTTATCTCTCACTAAGCTCCCAATGTTGTACCAACCAATCCCGGCCAGGGTCAAATCACAGCACTAAACCCTACCACTCTGATCCATCCAACCAGCGTACTGTAATTAGCACGGAAATCACCTACCGCACACAAGAAGGTTTGAATTCCCTCAATCAGCGAGCACACACACATGGAAACTAATAACAGGCTTGAAAATTGAGAGATAACCCAGGTTTAAACATACTCCTGAAAGCTTCTCTAGGTTATAATTATCAATGTCAAAACTACACTCAGCCACACAAGTCAGGTCAATGCTGCAATAGTATAACAATCCGTATCAATGTGGCAAGTCCTTTACAGCCAAACTGCCAACGCAACAGGTGCAAGCCTTCACAGGCAAATAGAACTGTAACAAAACTGGCTGCCAAACCGATGTTTCAATTTTTATTCCAAGAATTCTGAAAAATAAAACGCTCTCAATACATCAAGTCACACATTCACTTCTATTTCCAAACTTTTCAAAGAAAAACTGATGACCCAGATTATATCAGACATCAACAATGCCAAAAAACGTCACAGCAGCAACAACCTCCAATACGAACCAAAAGGTACCAAAACGTATGCCATAATATGTCATTGAACAGAAAACCGGAAGCGATATCGAAAGTTTAGATAATGATATTTCTCTTGCCTCCGGAGTATCCTGACAGTCAGTCATCAGAGACCAATACAAGAATTTGAGAGGTACCAGTTCAATAACCAAAGATGACCGAGAAAGCGCCATCCCCAGGCAATGACCGACAGTTGGTATGAAAGCAATCTATGAAATAATTGTTCTCCGGGGAGAAAATTCAGATTCAAATCTGTTGTCTTACCAGATCTTTTCAACTCGCTTTTCTCATAGAATTCAATTATTTTAAACTACTTAGACTGTTATGCCGATTATTTCAAACTACGTAGACTGTTATGCCAAAAGACCACACAACAAGAAGTAGACACCCCTTGACCTGTGAGATGCAGACTTGCTGGTCATGGGAACCGTCGGAGACTTGTAAAACTGCTGACACACTGGCAGAGCTACCAAATTTCATATCTGTAATCTGATTTTGTGGCAACCCTACAAACTAGCCAGTGAAGAGGTGCTTGGGACAGTGTTGACCGCAAACATGATTATGGCTGACACTTACCAAACAGAGGATAAACTGTATCATCCTTTGTGGACACTACCCACAGCTGATAATCCTGTTCTCTTCCGTTCTGCAAATCACAAACATAACACCATCATTACCTAGAATCACCTTACAAGCTAATTACGCAACGTCGCCATAATATTTCACAGATGTAAGAGGAGATAAGTAATAAGTTAAAAATATTAATCACCAAAGTACCTGCCACAAACATAAGCGTACATAACGCGTGTGTCATGATGATGAGTGTTTATGATTGAAGTTTGGATTTGAGTCTGGAGAGAGCGTCTTAGGTCTCATGCTTTCGGGAGAGCTCGTCAGGTAGTCAGGTCAGGTGTACTGACCACTGGCCAAGAGATTATTGGCATCCAAGTCTGAGCCCCTCCCCTTCTTCCCCAATCACTATAAGGTTTCAGTACAAATAGGATCCACAGATGTTGTAGGTTTTAGTCACTTCCGTACCATCGGATTCTCGAAAATTGTAAACTCAAGTTCGATACCTGACACCAATAATCTTTCAAATCATGTCTGATTGGAATAACATTACGTTAATCCTCATCAATTTTGCATATACCCAATCGATAACTCCCAATACATCTATAACATTTTTACCAATTGATTTGGCTTTTCATGAGATAATCCAAGTGTCAAAAAAGGTTGCAGCTACTCTGGCGGTTTGATAATCTGCCACAAGGTTGTGCAATATGAGGCCACACCGACTAGACTGGCAGGCGATGTACACAACCACAGCTGCTTTTTATAACAGCACCAGTTTTTGGAATGTATGCAGAGTAGAAAGGATATCAGCCATTAGTCTATCTTATGATCAATCACGTCTGCCAACAAGCTGGCCAAAGAACAAAAGACCGCCTTGGGTCTCGAGAGCGGTGACTGTTTGTTCTTAGGGTTCTATCAAAATCTCGATCAATAAAATCTGAAAGATTATTGATGACCAGAGTGCACAGATGGTTAATCTACAGTTCATCTGTCTACTGGAGTTGTCCCGAGACAAACAGCTGGGACCTTTTACAAAGAACATCATAACCTGGCGCACTCTTATTGCAAAATATACTTTTGCATTTTTATTAACAGGGGTAATTATAATTAAAAAGATGTTTGAGGGTGTAAACAACTTGCTATAGATCATATTCGGTGTCATGAAAATGGGTAGATGGGGTTAGGTGATAAGCAGAGAAATTTTTTAAACGTGTAGATATGGCGCCTTATTCTCATGTGAAATCCAAACGCTGACATCCTACAGGGTACTATGTCAGTGTAGATTTCTAATTAATGCGTTAATTAAAGAGTATTAATTATCAAACAAGCTAATTTCATTCCAAAATAGCAGTTAGATCATGTTTGTTTTTTCAACTGCAGAAGCCACAAAACCACGAAATGCGTATGATCAGTCTATCATCAAAGTACAGTTAAAAAATATGAAGTAATTTGCGGTGGAAGATTGAACGTACATGTTTTACCATAGTTTACATGTTATTACATAGAACTTAAAGTGGCATTTATATAAGCATCTTTGGTATTTATCATTTTCCTTGATTGAATATTTTGTACATCTGATTTTTTGATCTGCAGGGAGTCATTGACTAATTATACCTGTATGTCGAAAGCCTGCATTGTCTGCTGGAGTAACTCTCTAGCATCTGAATGCTTCTCCACGCTCACTGTCATAGACATATGCTCCAGTTCTGCATTCTTATGCGCAATCTCTACGTCTATGGTTGATCCCGGTTCTTTACTCAACTCCTCCTCGATTTGCCTGAACAACACAAACAACGTATAAGTCAGGTTTCTCAAGTAATACCATACATACACAGGGTACCTATCAATACATACATGAAAATGTTGTTTTCCTATTTACTCGCAAACAAAAATAACAATTAAGGATATTTGGCCACATTTGCTGAAAAGGACCAGTGATATGATTTCAAGGACTCAATTTTAATTTCGTATGATTGTTTTTACCACAAGTGAAGTGGTCATCGCATGCCTACAAATGTAGTTACAGCACCGGGACTTCAGTGTTGCAATGACATCTTACTAATCATACAAATCATCGAATATAACAGATAAGATCAATGCTGGCCAGAGAGGATTCTAATTACGTGACATCACCGCCCAAGAACTCTCTTGCACAATTCATGTTTATAAGCAATTTGTGCAATGCTGGAAGTCCCATTTTTCTTCCTTTGACTTTGTGCTAGACCTAGATCTACAGTAAACCAACTCCCACATTTCACCCCGAAATCCCAGTTCAACATTGCTGTACAAACCCTACAACAGATTCTGTTGCAACTTGGATCACTATTAGTCCATACAGGATTTATTGGTGGTAACCATGGTGGTAAAAATTTGCCAAACATGATTGACACCTACAATATGTACTACGTAGTAGGATTAACACTAGCTTTGCAAAGTCTGGAAGCCGTCCAACTTTTTATAGATATAGCTCTGCAAATTAATCGCCTAAAAGTTGTATCCTGGATTCTACGTGATTACCAAAGCTGCAACAAATCACTTTTACTGTCCAATATAAACATATTCTTCAAGTTACTGGGCGAGGAGAGCAGTGATGGCCAAAACAAACCTCTTGGCTTCAACATGTTTACGATTCAGGGCTCCCAACTAAGATGCACTGAGACAACTTAAGATCTTAATGACAGTGTTAATGGTAGGTCAAGACATCTAATCGCCCATTTCCAAATACAAAGTTTGGCCCCTGCACTGGTCACCATTGAAACTGGGCACTAACAACTAGCTATCACCTAATTTAGGGTAAACAGTTTGCAGGTTTCGACATCTATGCAGCACCCCGTTGTTACCATTCCGAAGCCCAAAAACTCCGGCCTCTTCCCTAATGATTTCAGTTAGCGCAATCCACAATAACATAATAACATGTCAAGACTACCTTTGGATGACTGACGATACATAGTGGACCTCATTCAAACTTCATTAAATAAATATAATATGAGAAATCGAGATGCATAAACTTGTAATTTTGTGGATGCGCTCATAGATTAGACGACTCCGTAATCCTTTAAAAGATTGAGCTTGTTGAGACACAACAGAAATTTAATCAGGAATAGAATGCATCATGAGGTTGTTTGTTTGTATCATATCAGCTTTAGTCCACAATCACAAAGATGATATTATTCGGAACTCACAACCCTATGGATGAATCAAATTCTGTCGATTTCGCAACACATTTGGACGCCGAGCATCATTTGCATGGATACGGTTACTTTATGGAGCTTGATTTGACAACCTAGGGAATTATACTTTCAAGTGCATCAATCAAAAGTAAACAACTTATACCCGTGATAAATATTATTCATTCATAATCTTGGTGGTTAAAAATATAAGTCCATAAATATTCAACGGTCAAAAAATAAAAAAAATACGGAATTTTTGAGGTCAAAATTATTGGTAACCGATAGCCACCAGTTTACTACAAATCCGCATTTTTGTAGGTACCCTGGAGCTTCCTTTCACCGATATTGTGGCTACAGAAGATTGCCTGGAGTGCATTGCGGCCAGCTATAGTAAACCACCTACCACCACACAAGAGATTAACCATGTATTTACATGCCATTTGATGTAATGGATTATCTCTAATTCTATAACCCTCCAACCTGTTTGATTTAGCATTACCCCTTTGTCAATAAGGTCAATGCCTTCCAAGCTGAATCTCTCATCGGCGTAATACCTGCACTTGTAGGCATCTTCAGTCACAGAAACACATGGTACAAAGCTATTCTCAGCCAGAAGAGATCGAATCACCCACATTGATTCACTCTGAGGCACCATCTTAAAGGCACATCTCATACAGAATTGTAAATTTACTCAGACTGATTATATACTTATATTATATAATACAGGTCTACAGCCCTGTGTATCAGTATAGTGAATCTCACACTTCTATACCATACAAATGCAATCCCTTTGTCCTACCAAACACACCACACCTAAATACATCTTCACGCATTTGCAAAATACCAGGGACAAACCGCCAATCTGAGGTTGAATTTGAGGTGTTGGGTTAAGGGTTGGCCTCGGAGCCACGTATACGTGGTATAATAGAGCCTTACACTGTGAGCTTTTCCTTCCACCGATCTCTAAGTTCTTTGGTACTGAAGGATGCTACGTAGTTAGTGGTCGGCCAGCCGATGATGAAGGACTTGGTCGGGTCAAGGTTACTGACTTCACTCACACCACTGACTCCTTCTCCTAACCAGATATCGGACACTAGCACTCTCTTCTTTAGTTTGTAACTAGTCGCAGATCTACAAAATCAAAATATGCTCAAATTAACTATTTATTATATTATTAACAATTGCAATCAGAAACAGAAGAATGCGAGGTCTTGTAGTGACATCCCTATTGGGGTCGTTCTTCATACTTACTCTAGAAAGTCACTTGAACAAAAATGGTGCAATTTGCATCACGATCCAATGTGGAGAAAAGAGTGGTAGCAGTTAAACCACCACGACAAACTTTGATCATTGGGCTGCGTGCAGTCAGGGAGTTGGGAGCTGCAGTGCATACAAGAACAACAAATACCTAGGGCGGGTCAAGGAGAGAGCTGTGAATATTGTTACATGTGGGAAGAGGCAGCTAAGTTATTTTGAGGAAATTTCATTTTTGGCTGAAAATAGCAGAAAAATTCCGCTCCATCTTACATTACAATGCAAAAGAGTACAATTGATGCAATCGATACAATAATGCGGAAATTGATTAAAGATTAATCAGGAAAAATTGATTAAAATCTTTGATTTTGATTTCAAAGTTCTATTGATGAGCTGTGCGGAATTTCAATGATCGGTTTTTAATGA
>ERZ1740070.2250-NODE-2250-length-11229-cov-28.907643_pt1 | contig 11229 bp, 11 predicted proteins | sample MGYA00581734_ERZ1740070 | MGnify/ENA primary metagenome ERZ1740070 (study PRJEB43018, sample SAMN04849744) | marine metagenome | isolation source: floating plastic debris | place: Pacific Ocean | collected 2008-09-01 | study: EMG produced TPA metagenomics... | reverse complement strand
AAAGGGGATCTCCGGTCCGGTCAGGATCACTTCGTCACCTGACAGCAGATCCCTCCACGCTTCATCCATGATAAGGTTGATCTCCGACGGGCTGACCAGGACGGTCTCATCGCTCACATTGTGAATGGCGAAAATGGATTGGTTGCGATCAAGGCTTTGCCGCCAGACACCGAACAACCTGTCATCAAGCCGCAAGGTGAATTGCGTGGCATTTGGGTGAAAGCCGGGTTGTTTGCGCCGGATCTTGAACCTCTCAGACAGTGCATGCATGACCTTGTGCTGATCTGTTGAAGGGTCGGCGAGTCGCTCCAAAAGATCGGGATACTGCCAGCGATGCCGGTTGATCGCGCGGTTCATGCCTCGTCGTTCAACGGCCTCATGATCGCTCGGCGTGGCCAGCAGAGAATGCGCGTAAATCGCCGGGATGCCCTCAAGCGACATAGGGATCGTCTGAGAGCATAGAAATCTCGCAATATGATGCTCATCCACACCCTTGAACGTCCTGCGCATCACATCAAAAAGGGAACAATTCAGTTCATAGGCGCTCTCTGTGCCGTCCGGCAAAGCGCGCATCGACACCAGCGCACCAGCCTCGCGCGCGGTCTCGATCATGCGATCTTTTTCCTCAGTTGGCAGGACGCCTTCCGCCGGGCGCATACCAACACCGTCATGGCTCGCCGTGAAATTGAGATAGGCACATCCCAATTGCGCGGGCGGCATGCTGGACTGCCAAGCATGCAGATACCGCGCTGTGCCCGATTGCATCGCATGCAGGATGAGCGGTGGAAGCGGGAAGTTGTAGACCGCGTGTGCCTCATTGCGGTTGCCAAAATAGCTGAGGTTTTCGGTGCGCGGGACATTCGTTTCAGTCAGCAGCACGACCGTTTCAGACGTGTAATCGGCCAGAAGACGCAAAAGCTGCACAATGGCGTGGGTTTCCGGAAGGTGGATCGACGTCGTCCCTGGCACTTTCCAAAGGAATGCCACCGCATCCAAGCGCAGAATGCGCACGCCTTTGTCGATATGCACGCGGATGATCCGAAGCATTTCAAGCAGGACTTCGGGATTTTCAAAGTTCAGATCAATCTGGTCATGGCTAAAGGTGCACCAAACATGTTTCTCACCGTCGCGCGTCTCAATCTTTTGCAGAAGCGGCGTCGTCCTTGGGCGCACCACCTCAGAGAGGTCATCCTCCGGGTTGCCCTCGTAAAAAAATTCGTCATAAGGTGCATTGCCCTGCCGGTATTCATTGAACCAGTTGCTCTGGCTCGAAACATGGTTCAGGACCAGGTCCGACATCAGGTGAAAGCGCTGCGCGATGCGTGCGATGTCGCTCCATTCACCCAATCTCTGGTTCACCGCGCGGTAGTCGGTGACGGCGAACCCGTCGTCAGAACTGAAGGGAAAAAAAGGTAAGATATGCACGCCGCTCACGACGCCCTTCATGTGCCGGGTCAGAAAATCAAGCAGCAGATCAAGTGGTTTGTGCTGCCCATCAATGAGTGTATCGCCATAGGTGATCAGAAGCGCATCCCGCTCTGACCAAAGCCTGTTGCTTGGCGATCTGGCCCGCTTTCGGGGCGTGCTTTCATCGGGCCAAAATATCTCCAGAACTGTCTGCGCCAGGTCTTCCGTGTCTTCATTCGGATAGATCTTGCCCAAAAGCTCTTTCAGCCGTGCATTGAGAAGACGGTGCGACGTATCCATCACTCACGAACCCCGAGCAAAAATGCAAAACTGCAAAACATAGTTAAAGCCGCGCCATACCATAATGCACTGACTGATAGCGCAGGCCTCATTGAGGTTCCATCTGCCTCGCTATTTTTTCGACATGCGGTCGCGCCAAGCCGAAAAACGCGTCTAACACGCCTGTTTTTTCGACACTTGCTCGGCGCCCTGGAAACAATTCTGATTGCGAGAGATCAATGTTGATTGAAAGGTAAGGACGCGTAAGGCGGCGTATGTTCCGGTAGAGAGATGCTCGGCGCCGAACCAAGCATGTGCAATTTATCGAGCCTTAACAAACACCGCCAATGTCGGAGTACATCGCCACTGCAAGCGCGCGACACACACGTCCTATCGCTTGATCTTCGATGCTCTTTGCCTTGGTCACCGCAGACTTGGGACCAGGGCACATGATACAAAACACCACAAGAAGCAATTGCATTGCCTGCGTGCCGTTATAAAGATCGTTCGGGTACCTGGAGGATTGAAAATGCGGATTGTCCAATCTAACATTGACCGTGATGGTCGCTGAGGTTCGCTGCGGAATGACGAAAATCATGCGCGCAGAAGGATCAAAGCATGGCAACGATCTCTGAATCTGAGCCGATTTCGATAGGTGTCCTGTTTTCGGAAACAGGGATTACGTCGGTTGTTGAGCAGACGCAACGGGACGCCGTCTCGTTGGCCGTGTCCGAGATTAATGCGCGACGCGGCGCGGGCAATTTCGAACTTCAACCCATTTTTCTTGATCCTGCATCGGACCCCAAGCGATACGAGGCCGAAGCCGAAAACCTGATCTCGCAAGGGGTCCGCATCATTTTTGGGTGTTACATGTCTTCTGCCAGGCGGGCGGTTCTGCCCGTCGTTGAACGCGCTGGCGCATTGCTTTTTTACCCCACACTCTATGAAGGCTTCGAGTTTTCCGCCAATTGCGTCTATTCCGGCGCCGCCCCAAATCAAAACAGTTTGATGTTGGCCGATTACATGTCCGAGAACTTTGGCAAGCGGCATTACTTTGTGGGGTCGAACTATGTTTTTCCCTATGAATCCAACCGCATCATGCGCGATTTGCTGGTCGCACGCGGCTGCACCGTTCTGGAAGAACGCTACATACCTCTGAACCCAAAAGATGATGACATTGACCAGATCATAGACGAGATTAACAAGCTCGAGCCGGATGTTATTTTCTCTACGGTCGTGGGGGAGGGCGCAATAAAGCTCTATCAACGATACGCGCAGAAAGGCCGGACACGGGAAAAAAGCCCGATCATGAGCCTGACCACCGGAGAGCCGGAGATCGCTGAGATGGGCGTCGATGCTGCCGAAGGGCACTATACCTGTGCGCCTTACTTTTCATCGCTGCCGCGTGCGGTGAACCAGAGCTTTGTGACGGCCTATCGGTCTGCCTTTGGGGCCCATGCCCCGATATCGGCTTGTACGGAAGCTGCGTATTTTCAGGTGCATCTCTTTGCAGAGGCGTTGAAGCTTGGCGGGCCTGACGCCATCCTGCAAAATCTGCCCTTGGTGGAATTCGACGCCCCGCAAGGTAAGGTTAGGGTCGATCGGACCACGCAGCACACGTTCCTCACGCCGCGCATCGGTCGCGTCAATCCGTCAGGTGCGTTTGATATCGTCTACGATCACAGAACCGCTGTGCGACCAGATCCGTACAAAGTTGAGCCAGAAGCGAGCGGCTGGAGCCGTTTCGTGGGTGGTGCGTGATCAGATAAATCAGCAACCATGGCTCATTTTCAGCTCAAATCGCTTCGTGATCTGTTTGTGGTGGTGGCTCACCCGCCTGATCCTGACAGCCAACTGGTGATGCAACAACTCGAACGCATCGGCTGCCGTACGGAAGCCGCGTGGCCCGTTCCACGCGACCTGCCCCAGGCGACGGATGTTCTTGTCGCTGCCATTGGGCATGACCACCATAAGGTTCTGAAATCCACGCTGCGGCGGGCGGGCGCGCGTCGCCCAGACGTGATCGCTCTGGCGGATTATGAAAATCCGGCCATGTTGGAGTTGATGCTGGATCTGGACGCGCTTGCGGTGATCTCAAAGCCCGTTCGGCCCTTTGGGATTCTCACGAATGTGGTTGTTGCGCGGAACGTCTCACTGACCAGTAAGGCCCTGGTGAGTCGCGTCAGACGGCTTGAATTGCGCATGGAAGGTCAAAAGAAGATCGCGAAGGCCAAAGCAATTCTGATGGAAACGCAGGCAATCTCTGAGGAAGATGCCTATAAAATAATCCGAGCACAGGCTATGACCAAGCGCATTTCGATTGAAGAGATGGCAGATGCGGTCATTTATGCTCATGATCTATTGTCAGGGCGTACAAACGCCCCATAACTTAATCATCGATTAATCAACGGCGCTTAATCGAGTTTGAAAAGCGGATCCGATGCCTCATAGGCACGGACGCACCCGGGAAACGCAACAAAGCCTTTCCCACGAACATCAGGATATCACTGGCATCGAAACGGCAGCGTGACAGCTGCGCGAGCACTCATGCTGCGTTCGATGTTCGAGAGAACCCGTCAGCGATACCCAGCGACCATCACCATCACAATCATAGACTGGCTGCATTTTGCGGCCTTACCGAAGGGAGTGTGCCATGAGCATGAACCGCAGAAAGTTTCTTAAATCTTCATCTTTGTATGGTGCCGCCGCCGCACTTGGGCCGTCGGTTTACGCCGGTACGGCCAAAGCGAGCAGCGAAATCGAAGTTGGCGTGATGTTTTCTTTGACCGGCGGGCTGTCGATTGTTGAGAAGACCCTCGCCGACGCCACCCTGTTGGCGATTGAGGAGATCAATGCGGCAGGTGGCGTTGCCGGCAAAGAAATCGTGCCGATTGTCGAGGACGGGGCATCTGACCCGAAAACATACAACGAAAAAGCATCCAAGCTCGTACTGCGTGACCGCGTGCCGACGGTCTTTGGATGTTACACATCGGCCAGTCGCAAAGCGGTTCTGCCAGTTTTCGAGCGGCGCAAAAACCTGCTCTTCTACCCGACCTACTATGAGGGGTTTGAGTGCTCAAAGAACGTGGTCTACACCGGCGCGGTGCCGAACCAACAGCTGTCAAATTTCATTCCTTGGATCATGGAAAACCTTGGCAAGAAGAAGTTTTTCATCGTCGGGTCAAACTATATCTATCCCCGGGAAATGGCCAAAGTCTCCAAGATCCTGATTGAACAGGGCGGCGGCGAATGGGTCGCGGACGAGTATCTTGAATTGGGACACTCCGAATGGGGTGCGATGGTCAATCGTATCCGCGAATCCGGCTGTGACGTTGTGCTCTCAAACGTTGTGGGCGACTCGGTGATCGCGTTCTATCGCGAATTCATCAACCAGGGTCTAAGCCATGACACGCTGCCGATCTGTGCCACCGTGACATCTGAGATTGAGATCGCCGCAATGGGGGCAGAGTTTGCCGCGGGCAGCTACACCTCCTTCCCGTACTTCCAAGCCATCCCTACTGAGGCGAACATGTCCTTCCTGGATCGTTACCGCGCCTTCGTAAAGGACGATGCTGCGGTGACACAGCACGCGCTCGAGTGCAGTTATTTCCAGGTGTATCTATGGAAGCAAGCGGTCGAAGCAGCGGGTGGTGAGGCCACGCCAGACACCATTCGGGAGGGTATCAAAGGGCAAACCTTTGATGCGCCAAACGGCCGTGTCACGATCGATCCTGAAAACTTGCACGCGTACCTCACACCGCGAATTGCTCAGTGGGGTGGCGATGGTCAGGGCACCATCATTGACGAATACGCAGACCCGATCCAGCCCTTGCCTTACGTAGCCTATGGCGAGGCAGGTGATGACTTGTTCTGCACTCAAGGCGGTCTCGACACAGCACGGCTGTAATGCAGTTGGGGCGCCGCTCGCTGGCGCCCCAATCTCCCCAAATCACGAGGCACTCCATGGCGGATATTCTATTTATCGGGCTCTCATTGTCGTCAATTCTCCTGCTGATCGCATTGGGACTGGCGATCACGTATGGGGCGATGGGCGTCATCAATATGGCCCATGGTGAGCTTGTGATGATCGGCGCCTACACGGCGGTCCTGTCTGGGATTTATTTGAATTTCAATATGTTCGTGGCGTTGCCGCTTGCGTTTTTCACCGCAGCAGCGGTAGGCCTTTTGATCGAAAAGCTGGTGATCCGACGCCTCTACGGCCGGATTATCGACACGCTGCTCGCGACATGGGGCGTTGCAATCCTATTGCAGCAGGCTATCCGCCTGCAGTTCGGCGCCACGTTCTTCGACGTCACCGTTCCTGGTCTGGGTCCAGGCCTGCAGAACATTGATGTGCCATCGTTTCTGAACAAGCCCTTCGACGTGGCCGGGTTTACGGTGCAGCCCTACCGGACCTTTATCATTGCGGTCACGCTGATCCTTGCGGGGCTGACCTGGTATCTTTTCTACCGCACGCGCATCGGCATGCAGGTGCGCGCCATCATGCGAAACCCGGATATGGCGGCAAGCTGTGGCATCGACGTGCGGCGTGTGTCCGCGCTGACATTTGCCTATGGCTCAGGGCTCGCAGGCGTCGCAGGGGTTTTGCTTGCTGGATTTAAGACGGTCCAGCCAGATATGGGTGCCGCCGTGGTTGTGGATGGCTTCCTCGTCGTGGTGGTGGGTGGCGTCGGGTCACTCCTAGGCACGGGTTTGGCCGCGCTTTTGCTGGGTCAGATCAACGGTATCGTGGCGGTTCTGTCCAACGATATCGTGGCGCGCGCAGTTGTCTTTGGGGTCGTCATCGTGCTGATCATGTGGCGGCCGCAGGGCCTCTTCTCCTTCAAAAATCGCTGAGGACATGTGATGAGACTGTCCGACTCTCCCTATGTTGACGTCTTCGCCTACGGCATGTTTATCGCCGCGATCCTGCTGCTGCCTCTGGTGATGGACGATCCGTTCTGGCTGAACCGCATCGCAAAGTACCTTGTGTTTGGGATGCTGGGCGTCGCGATTGCCCTGTCGTGGGGATATGCGGGGATTCTGAACTTGGGCCAGGGGCTCTTTTTCGGAATTGGCGCGTATATGGTCGCCATGTCCTTGAAATTGCAAAGCTATACCAGCCTCCAACAAGGGTCAGACAAGCCCGTTCCAGACTTTATGCTGTGGAACGCAGAACCCGGTGCGCCCACCGATCTATGCTGCATCGTGCCCGGCTCTTGGATCTGGCAGCCCTTTCAGGCGCAGTGGTTCGGGATGGTCATGTCCGTGGTCGTGCCGGTGGTGATCTCATACATCCTTGCCACGGCGATTTTCCGGCTGCGGGTATCGGGCGTCTATGTCGCCATCATCACCCTGGCACTGGTTCTACTGGCACGACTTTTGCTCATTGACGCGCAGCCGCTGACCAATGGGTTCAATGGTCTGACAGATCTCGGGTGGCTGACGGTCGCGGGGATCGAGTTCGATCCCTATTTGACAGCGACCTATTACATCATCGCAGTATCTCTGTCCGTCGTGCTGGTATTGGCGCGTCTTCTGATCTCCACCCGGGCCGGTCTTATTCTGCAGTCCACACGCGATGACCCAAAGAGATCCCGGTTCCTCGGCTTCGATGTGGCCACCTATCAGGTTTTCTTTTTCACGGTGTCCGCGGCCATAGCCGGGTTTGCCGGCATGCTTTACGTGATCGCGGCTGAGTTTGCCTCCCCCAGTTTTATGGATCTCACATTCTCCATCTCCATGGTGGTCTGGGCGGCTGTTGGGGGCCGCAGCTCTCTGCTGGGGGCCTGCATCGGGGCCATCTTGATCAACACGATCGAAGCGTCGGCCAGCGAGACGGAGCTTCTTCAGGAAAGCTGGCGTGCGGTGATCGGTCTGATCTTCGTGCTGGTGGTTCTCTATCTGCCGCGTGGTCTGGCCGGGATCGGGCAGGAAACCGTGGACTGGATCGGGCGCAAGGCCGGGATTTCGGGACGGTCCCGGTCCGGTCGGGTGACCAATCCATCGGCGGCTGAGTGAGGGCGAAGACATGGCAAACCCTGCATTGATCATTGATGGTCTGAGCGTCGATTTCGGCGGTTTCAAAGCCGTTGATGGGTTTTCAACTGTCATTGATGACGGAGAGCTGCGCGTTGTTCTGGGCCCCAATGGTGCCGGCAAGACAACGATGATGGACCTGATCACCGGCAACACGCGGTCCACCGGCGGCACTGTGACGATGTATGGAAAAGACATCACCAACCACGCCGAACATGAAATTGCCCGCGCAGGCCTCGGCCGCAAGTTTCAGATCCCAAGTGTCTTTCGCGATCTGACGGTGTTTGAGAATTTTGAAGTGGCTGTGACCAAACAGCAGGGCGTTTTCGGCAACCTTCGTTTTGGCCTGCGCGCATCTGAGAAAGAGAAGCTCGACCAGATCATCGAGTTGACCCAGACCTCCGATGTGATCGACAAACGGGCAGGTGAGCTAAGCCATGGACAGATGCAATGGCTCGAACTGGGGATGCTGATCGCGCAGGATTCCCGCGTCATCCTGCTCGATGAGCCGACCGCTGGAATGACGCAAGGTGAAACCTATCGCACGTCGCAAATCATAAAGGCGCTCAAAGGCCAGCACACCATCATCGTTGTGGAGCATGACATGGCCTTTGTGCGTGAGATTGCAGAGAAAATCACGGTCATGCATCTGGGGAAAATGCTGGCCGAAGGCCGCATGGACGTCATCGAAAACGACCCGAAGGTGCAGGATGCGTATCTGGGCAGCGGGGGAATACACTGATGCTGTCTGTGGCAGGTCTTGAGAGTTTTTATGGGCGCAGTCAGATCCTGCACGGGATCGATTTTGAGGCGGAAGACAAGTCGATTGTCACCATCCTTGGCAGGAACGGCGTGGGCAAGACGACCTTGCTCAAGACCATCCTCGGTCTCACCGATCGCTCCACTGGGACCATCACGTTGAACGGTGTCGATATCGCCGGTCACGATACCCATATGCGCGCAAGAAGCGGCATCGCCTATGTGCCCCAGGGCAGACACATCATCCCGGATTTCACCATTCGGGAAAACATTATCATGGGCAGCTTTGCCGCCGAAAACGGCAGCGGCAAGATCCCTGATATCGTTGCTGATATCTTTCCCTATCTGATCGAAAATCTCGACCGTCCTGGTGGTGTCCTTTCTGGCGGCCAGCAACAGCAATTGGCGATCGCCCGGGCCTTGGCCGCGCACCCCAAGGTGATTTTGATGGATGAGCCCACGGAGGGCATTCAGCCCAACATCGTGCAACAAATCGAAGACACGATCATTCGTCTGAATTCAGAGCTTGGGATCATGATCCTGTTGGTAGAGCAGAATGTCGGGTTCGCGCGCCGGGCGGGGCACTCTTTTGCAATGCTGGAAAATGGGCGCGTCGTGGAAGCGGGCAAGATCAGCGCTTTGACCGATGAGGTCGTCAATCAGCACATGACAATCTGATGGAAACCTATAGCGACATACTGGGCCTCGCCGATACGCCCGACATCGCCAAAGAGCTGCACCGGCTCGATCACGAAGGCACGCTCGATGTGGTCTATGTTGCCGCCTCTGATCTGGCGCGACGCCGGATGCGCGTGCGTAGCAAAGCCGGGCGCGATGTGGCCATAGCGCTGCCCCGCGACGCGCGGCTGTCAGAAGGCGCTGTGCTGCGCATGGATGCGGCTGGTGGCCTCGTGGTGCGGGTTGAGGCAGAGCGCTGGCTGCGCGTCCGACCGGCCGATGCGGCGGCCGCCTTGCGCGTGGGATACCATGCCGGAAACCTGCATTGGCGCGTCAAATTCGATGGTGGCCATCTCTTGATTGGCGTTGAGACGGACGTTCAGACCTATATCGACCGTCTTTTGGAATTGGTGAAAGCAGGGCAGGCCGTCATTTTGGGCGAAGAGGTGACGGCGTGACGAACCAGCCAGACCTCATGACCCTTCTCCAAGTTACAGACAGTACGTTTCCCACGGGCGCTTTTGGGTTTTCCGGCGGGCTTGAACGCCTCAATGGCGACGGGTGGATCAAAGGCGCAGCCGGTCTGACGCAGATCTTGATCGATGAGCTCATTCCGCGCTGGTTTCAGTTTGACCGATACTATCTGTGCAACGCCCACCGGGCCAAAGGTGACCTGGCGCATCTGTCTGATTTGGACCTCTCCTGTGACGCACAGATGTACATGCCGGCCTTGCGCGATGCCTCTTTGACCATTGGTCGGGGCATCCTGACCAGTCATGCCCGCCGAGGCACGCCGGGCTCGGCTGAAATGCTTGCCGTCATCCGAGAAGGGCACCTTTTGGGGCACGCGGCGATCGTTCAAGGCGCGATCGGCCAGGCCCTCGGCCTTGATGAGAAAACAACCGAAGTGGGCGCGCTGCACGGTCTGCTGATGTCTCATGTCAGCGCTGCCATACGGCTGGGCACGCTGGGCGCGCTTGAGGCTTTGCCAGTGCTCTCCCAATGCGCGGATGCTGCGGCCTCCAGGTGGGACGAGGCTTTGCCAGATCATCCGCACAGTTTCTCTCCGTTTCTCGACATTGCCGCGAGCCGAAAGGCCCCCAACGGCGCGCAGCTTTTTGCAAATTAAGGACCAAGACCCATGCTTCTGACACCCACAGAGATGGAGCGCCTGACAATCTTCACCGCGGCCGAACTTGCGCGCAAGAGGCGCGCGCGGGGATTGAAGCTGAGCTTTCCCGAGGCCACAGCCATCATCTGTGACGACATTCTGGAAGGGGCCCGCGACGGTCAAAGCGTGGCAGACCTGATCAGCATGGGTTCAACCATTCTGACCGCCGATGACGTGATGCCCGGCGTGGCAGAGATGGCGCCGATGATCCAGGTGGAGGCGCTCTTTCCCGACGGCACCAAGCTCGTGACCGTCCATGACCCGATCAGGCCGGTGGAAGGAGATACAGCTCAGGACTTACCAGCAGCGGGCGCCATCATCGCGGCCGATGGCGAGATTGAGCTCAATGCCGGGCGGCGCAAAGACACCATGACGGTGCTGAATACGGGCGATCGTCCTGTCCAGATCGGCAGCCATTTTCACTTTTTCGAGGCCAATAAGGCGCTCGATTTTGACCGCAGCGCGGCCTTTGGCATGCGACTTGATATTCCGGCGGGGACGGCTGTGCGGTTTGAACCGGGTCAATCCAAAGACGTCGCGCTGGTGGCGATTGGCGGCAACGCGCGGGTGGGCGGTTTGAACAGCCTGACCAATGGCGCGACAGACGATGCTGCACGAGAGGCTGCACTCGAACGCGCGCGCGCAGCCGGGTTCAAGGGGGCGTAGACGATGGCTTGGATGTCCCGCTCCGATTATGCGGCCATGTATGGGCCAACCACCGGGGATTTGATCCGCCTGGGCGATACAGAGCTTTGGGCAGAGATTGAGCATGATTACGCAGTGCCCGGCGATGAATGCCTGCATGGCGGTGGCAAGACCCTACGGGACGGTATGGGCCTTGTGGCGGGTGCGACCAGCCACAGCGATGGCGTGCTTGACATGCTCTTGTGCAATGT